>RCUK01000019.1_pt1 | contig 290005 bp, 215 predicted proteins | sample 2166381 | NCBI WGS metagenome assembly RCUK01 (sample SAMN09932809, study PRJNA488358) | compost metagenome | isolation source: compost soil in an enriched community | place: Germany: Experimental Botanical Garden | reverse complement strand
GCATTCGCTCATGAAGCGGTCCACGCCCAGGATCAGCGCCATGCCGGCCACGGGGATCGTCGGCACCACGGCCAGGGTCGCGGCCAGGGTGATGAAGCCGGCGCCAGTGATGCCGGACGCGCCTTTCGACGTCAGCATCGCCACGCCCAGGATGGTCAGTTCCTGCCAGATGGTCAGTTCCGTGTTGGTCGCTTGCGCCACGAACAGGGCGGCCATGGTCATGTAGATATTGGTACCGTCCAGGTTGAACGAATAGCCGGTCGGCACGACCAGGCCGACGACTGGCTTGGAGCAGCCCAGGCGCTCGAGTTTTTTCATCAGGGCCGGCAGGGCCGATTCCGACGAGCTGGTACCGAGCACGATCAGCAGTTCTTCCTTGATGTACAACAGGAAGCGGCCGATCGAGAAGCCCGTGTACTTGGCGATCAGGCCCAGCACGATGAAGACGAACAGGAAGCAGGTCAGGTAGAACGAACCCATCAGCTTGGCCAGCGGAATCAGCGAAGCCAGGCCGTATTTGCCGATGGTAAAGGCCATCGCGCCGAACGCGCCGATGGGAGCGACTTTCATGATGATGTTGACCATGCCAAAGATGGCATGCGACAGTTCGTCGATCAGCTTGGTGACCGGACGGCCGCGCTCGCCCAGCAGGGACAGCGAAAAGCCGAACAGGATGGCGATCAGCAGCACTTGCAGGATGTCGCCCTTGGCGAAAGCGTCGACGAAGGTTTTCGGGATGATGTTCATCACGAAGTCGATGGTCGACATGCCTTCCGCATGCGTGTATTGCGCGATCGACTTGGCGTCCAGGTGGGCCGGATCGGCGTTGAAGCCGGCGCCCGGTTTGAGGATATTAGCAACCAGCAAGCCGATGGCCAGCGCGAAGGTGGAGACCACTTCAAAGTACAGCAGCGCCTTGCCGCCCACTCGGCCGATTTTCTTGACGTCCTGCATGCCTGCGATGCCGGAGACCACGGTGCAGAAGATCACCGGGGCGATGATCATCTTGATCAGTTTGATAAAGCCGTCGCCCAGCGGTTTCATGTCGACGGCGTTGGAAGGGTAGAACACCCCCAGCAGCACGCCGGCCACGATGGCGAACAGCACCTGTACGTACAGGATTTTATAGAATGGTTTTTTCACGAGTGGTCTCCTCTTGCGGGTTGATGCTGCGATCATCCGCGCATTGCCAGGCCGGCTCAATTGTGGATAACCGCAGATATGCATTTTCGCTATATCGGGTATTGCGCCATGGCGGGCGTGCTGCGACGCAGCATTTCAGGCGCGCGCTTGGAGCATTGCCCGCGCTGCGCTACACTGCCGTAGCGTCGCGCGCAAGGCAACCGGCAAATCGCCGGTTTCTTTATTTTTTACTACCAAATAACGACGCCGGACAAAACCGTAGCTCCGGTGTTATAAGGAATCGCATGATCGAAGCGAGCATCAAATCCGTGCAGTGCATCTCCCCCGCAGGCTTGCATACCATGTCGTACAAGGAGTGGGGCGCTGCCGATAATCCGAACGTGCTCGTCTGCGCCCACGGCGTGACGCGCGTGGCGGACGACTTCGATAACCTGGCGCGCGCCATGGCCAGTGATTACCGCGTGATCTGCCCCGACGTGGTGGGACGCGGGCGCTCGGGCTGGCTGGCCAATCCCCAGTTCTACCGCGTGCCGCAATATGTGAGCGACATGGTGACCCTGCTGGCGCGCGTGCTGGCCAACGGTGAACGCCAGACGGTGGACTGGTTCGGCACGTCGATGGGCGGCTTGATCGGCCTGGGCCTGGCATCGTTGCCGCACAGCCCGATCAGCAAGCTGGTCCTGAACGATATCGGCCCGACCCTGGCGCCCGAAGCCTTGCAGCGCATCGGCGATTACATCGGCCAGGACTTGCGTTTCGAGACCTTCGAGCAGGGCGCCAAGTTCGTGCGCGACGTGTCCGCCAGCTTCGGTCCGCACACGGACGCGGAATGGCATAAACTGGCGGTGGATGTGTTGCGGCAAGATAAGGATGGCCACTGGCGCCGCCACTATGATATGGGACTGGCCATGCCGTTCCGCTCGGCTACGCCGGAATCGGCGGCCAGCGACGAAGCCATGCTGTGGGCCGCGTATGATGCCGTGCGCTGCCCGACTCTGCTGGTGCGCGGCTCGGAATCCGATTTGCTGTCGCACGAAACGGCCACGCGCATGCTCGGTCGGGGTCCGAAGGCGGAACTGGTGGAAATCGCCGGCGTGGGCCATGCGCCCACTTTCGTCCACGACGACCAGATCGCCATCGCCCGCAAGTTTTTGCTGGGCAAGTAACACAAGTAATACGCTGTACAGATTTTGAAACAACCGAAAGAAGAAGCATGGAAATTACACGACTGCACGTAGGCAAACGCCTCTCCGAAGTAGCGATACACAACAACACCATCTACCTGGCTGGCCAGATCGCGGAAGACACCACGCAAGGCATCGTCGGCCAGACGCGCGAAGTGCTGGGCCACGTCGACCGTTTGCTGATGGAAGCGGGCAGCGACAAGACTTGCATCCTGTCGTGCCAGATCTACATCGCCGACATGAAGGATTTCCCCGGCATGAATGAAGTGTGGGACGACTGGGTCGCCTCCGGCCACACGCCGCCGCGCGCCACGGTGGAAGCGAAACTGGCCAATCCGGCATGCCTGGTTGAAATCGTCGTCATCGCTGCAGAACGTTAAGTTTTCAAGTTGTTCAGTCATCAAGTTTAAAGGTAATACATGGTTTCCATCTCGGCCCCGAATAGCGCCACATCGGAACAACTGGTAGAGGGCTTGAGTGCGCCGGACTGCGCGCGCGTGCTGGACGCGCTCGCGTATGCCACCGAAGCATATGGCGACAAGCAGACCTTTGCCGGCCGCTCCGCGCTGGAGTTCGCCATCGGCGTGGCCACCACCCTGGCTTTCCTGCGCAGCGATGCGGAAACGCGCATCGCCGGCCTGATGTTCGAGCTGACCTTGCTGGAACCCGATACGGCGGCCGACATCGAACCGCGCTTCGGCAAGCAGGTGTGCGACCTGGCAACAGGCGTGCGCCAGCTGATCCGCTTGCGCGCGCTGACCCAGGCGCAGCACGGCAGCGCTGGCGGGCGCGGCAAGAATGCGGCGCAGCAAGCCGTGGCCCAGGTGGAAACCCTGCGCAAGATGTTGCTGGCGATGGCTTCCGACATGCGTGTCGTGCTGGTGCGCCTGGCCGCCTGCGTGACGACCTTGCGTTACTTTGCCGACTTGAAGCTGTTCAACGAAATGACGTGTGAGTACGGCAAGGAAACTCTGGATCTGTACGCGCCGCTGGCCAACCGCCTCGGTATCTGGCAGCTGAAGTGGGAACTGGAAGACTTGTCGTTCCGCTTCATCGAACCGGAAGCGTATAAACGCATCGCCAAGATGCTGGAAGAAAAGCGCATGATGCGCGAGGGCTTCGTGTCCTCGGCAATTTTGCGCCTGCAGACGGAACTGGCTTCGGCCGGTATCCAGGCGGAAGTATTTGGCCGCCCGAAACACATTTACAGCATCTGGAACAAGATGCGCGGCAAGGAGCTCGATTTTACGGCCCTGTATGACGTGCGTGCCTTCCGCGTCATCGTTGCCGACGTGAAAACCTGCTACACGGTGCTGGGCGTGGTCCACAATATCTGGACCCCCATCCCGAAAGAATTCGACGATTACATTTCGCGGCCGAAACCCAACGGTTACCAGTCGCTGCACACGGTGGTGACGGCCGAGGATGGCCGTCCGCTGGAAGTGCAAATCCGCACGAATGAAATGCACAGCTTTGCCGAATACGGCGTGGCCGCGCACTGGCGCTACAAGGAAGAGGGCGGCTCGAACTTTGCCGGCCAAAAATACGACGAAAAGATCGCCTGGCTGCGCCAGTTGCTGGCCTGGAAAACGGAAGTGGCCGACGCCGTCGTGGGCCAGGAAGAAATCCAGCGCGAGTGGGTGGAAAAGTTGAAATCCGCCACCCTGGACGACCGCATCTTCGTCATGACGCCGCAAGCGCGCGTGCTGGAGTTGCCTGTGGGCGCCACGCCCGTCGATTTTGCCTACCACCTGCACACGGACGTGGGCCACCGCTGCCGCGGCGCCAAGGTCGACGGCATCATGGTGCCCTTGAATACCCAGCTGAAAAACGGCCAGACCTGCGAAATCATCACGGCCAAGGGCGCGCCGGGCACGGCCGGGCCGTCGCGCGACTGGCTCAGCGCCGGCTACGCCGTCAGCACGCGCACGCGCTCGAAGATCCGCGCCTGGTTCCACGCGATCGACATGCAGGAAACCCTGGCCCACGGCCGCGCGCTGGTGGAGAAATCCCTGCAGCGCGAAGGCAAGACGGCCGTCAACCTTGAGGCGCTGGCGCAAAAGCTGGGCTTTGCGAAAGTCGACGAGCTGTTCCTGTCGGTGGGCAAGGATGAATTCAGCCTGCGCCACGTGGAGCAGGCGCTGCACGACAATGGCGAAGTGGTGGTGCCGGAAGACGCCGTGCTGGTCGGTAAAAGCCGCGCTTCCAGCGTGGAGCAGGGCGCCAAATCCGGCGTGCTGGTGGTGGGCACGGAAGGCTTGATGACCGTGCTGGCCAAGTGCTGCAAGCCGGCACCGCCGGACAGCATCGTCGGTTTCGTCACGCGCGGCAAGGGCGTCTCGATCCACCGCGCCACGTGCAAGAATTTCGAGGAAATGCGCGCCAAGTCGCCCGAGCGCGTGATCTTCACGGAATGGGGCAGCACGGGCGGGCACGACACCGTGTATCCGGTCGACATCTTCATTCTCGCCGGCGACCGCCAGGGCTTGCTGCGCGACATCTCCGAAATCTTCTCGCGCGAAAAGATCAACGTCATCGGCGTCAACACCCAAAGCGCCAAGGGCCAGGCCCGCATGACCTTTACGGCCGAGATCAGCTCGACGGCGCAGCTGTTGAAGGCGCTGAATGTGATCAAGGATGTCAGTGGCGTGCTTGAGGCTCGGCGTAGCTAGTCTTTGCACTCCAAGGACAGATGCTGGGGTCGTACCCTGAGGGTACGACCCCAGTCCTTGCTAGTGGGTCTTGTCACCCGCATGTAACCCCGCCATCGCCGCCGTCTCCGGCTGCAGAGTGATGTGGTCTATCCCATGCTTACTCAGTAACATCTTCTTGATCGCCCGCAATACCTTTGGCCAATGGTCGAGGTGTTCGATTTCCACGTGGCCGATCAGGGCCGGTTGGCCTGGCGACATGTCCCACACATGCAGGTCGTGCACGGCAATCACGCCGTCCACCTGTTCCACGTCCGCACCCACCTGGATGTAGTCGATGTGCACGGGCACGCCTTCCATCAGGAAGTGATAGGACTCCTTCAATACCCCGAACGTGGATTTCAGGATCAGCAGGGACACCAGCACGGACAGCAATGGGTCGATCTGCATCCAGCCCGTGAAGTAAATCACGGCGCCGGCGACGATGGCGGCGACTGAGCCGAGCAAGTCGCCCATCACGTGCACGAGGGCGGCGCGCGTGTTCACACTTTGCTTGTCTTTCGACAAGACCCACGCCACCACCAGGTTGATCGCCAGGCCGATGAAGGCGACGATGAAGACCATGCCGCCTTGCACGGTTTGCGGGGCGGAAAAGCGCAGTACGGCTTCATAGCAGATCCAGCCGACCACGCACAGCATGGCCAGGCCGTTGACGAAGGCGGCCAGCGCCTCGGCGCGGCCAAAGCCGAACGAGTGGCGCGGCGAGGGAGGGCGTCGCGCGATCAGCTGCGCCAGCAGGGCCAGGCCCAGCGCGGCCGCGTCCGTGACCATGTGGCCCGCATCGGAAATCAGGGCCAGCGAATTGGACAGGAAACCGGCGATGACCTCGATGCCGGCAAACGACAGGGTCAGCCCCAGCGCCCACGCGAGGATGCTCTGGCTGCGCCCCTCGAACGAGTGGGTGTGCTTGGCGTCGCCTTTCAGGTGGGCGTGCAAATGGGTGGCGTCGTGTTCGGTGTTGTCGTGCGTGGGCTGCATGGAATGCTTTGTGAAATGAGGTTGCCGTCAGTGTAATTGAAAAGCAACAAAATAGTCGGCACGAAAAAAACCTGCAGGCCGCGAGGCACTGCAGGTTTTACCTGGAGCAAGCAATGTTACTGAGACAGATTTACTGCGCCGCCGTCTCGCCAAATTTCCCTTCGCGGAAATCCTGTACGGCCTGGAATACTTCCGCCTGGGTATTCATGACGAACGGGCCGTATTGCGCGATCGGTTCGTTCAAGGGCTGGCCAGCGACGAGGATCACGCGGCCGCCTGCGGGCGCCTCGATGCGCACGCCGTCGCTGCCTGGCGTGTTGGCGAAGATGGCCATGCGCAGGGCGGGCACGGCCTTGCCGTCGACCTGCACTTCGCCACGGAACGTGTAGATGAAAGCATTATGGCCTGGCGGCAAGGGTTGCTCGAAGCTGGCGCCGGCCGGCAAGTCGATATCGAGGTACAACGGTTCCGTCAGTTCGCGCTGCACGGCGCCCGTCACGCCATGGCTCTCGCCAGCGATCACTTGCACGGCCACACCTGCCTCCGTCGTGTAGCGGGGGATGTCGCTGCTCGTGAAATCGCGGTACCACGGCGTGCGCATCTTGTCGCGCGCTGGCAGGTTCAGCCACAGCTGAAAACCTTCCATCACGCCTTCCTCCTGTTCCGGCATTTCCGAGTGGATCACGCCGCTGCCGGCCGTCATCCATTGCACGCCGCCCGACGTCAGCAAGCCTTCGTTGCCCGCGCTGTCCTTGTGGCGCATGCGCCCCGTGATCATGTACGAGACCGTTTCAAAGCCGCGGTGCGGATGCTCGGGGAAGCCGGCGATGTAGTCGTTCGGCTTGTCGCTGGCGAAATTGTCGAGCATCAAAAACGGGTCGAGACGGCGCTGCAGCTGCTGCGTCAGCACGCGGTTGATCTTCACGCCGGCGCCATCCATGACGGCCTGGCCGGCGATCACGCGCTCGACGGCGCGTGGCTTGTTGACGGTGGTGATGTCGCTCATTGTGTTCTCCTGTTTGGGGTCAGACCCGCCGGAACTCGGCGTCCCCGTCTGACCCCTTGTTGCGGCAGTCAGCTATTACACCAGGATCGCGTTGATCTCGGCGTCCGCCTGGGCTTGCGCCTTGGCCACGGCTTCCGGACCCATGCCCATGCCTTCCGAATACACGTATTGCACGTCGGTCATGCCCAGGAAACCGAACATGGTGTTCAGGTAAGGCACCTGGCTATCGTTGGCGCTGTCGCGGTGCAAGCCGCCGCGGGACAGGCCCACATAGACTTTCTTGCCGCTCAGCAGGCCAACAGGGCCGTTTTCCGTGTACTTGAAGGTGACGTTGGCGCGGGCAATCGCATCGAACCAGCTTTTCAGTTGCACGGTGATGCCGAAGTTGTACATCGGCGCGCCGATGACGATCACGTCAGCTGCTTGCACTTGCGCAATCAGCGCGTCGTCCAGGGCGATGCGGGCCGCTTGCTCCGGCGTGCGCTTGTCGGCTGGCGTGAACAGCGCTTGCAGGGTCGGCTCGTCGAGCACGGGGTGCGGTGCGGCAGCCAGGTCGCGGCGGACGAGGGCGGCGCCAGGGTTGGCCGCTTGTACGCGGGTGACGATGGCGTCAGCCAGGCGGGTCGAGGCGGAACCGGTGCTGCGGGCGCTGGAATTGATTTGCAGGATGTTCATCTTGTTTTCTCCGTTGTGAGGTGTCTTGCGATGGATGAACTATAGCAATTCCAAAAAATGATGCGGAAGCCGTTAAAATGGATAACATTAATCCACCAATGGAACAATGAGGTTTTATGGATATCGATCCCGGAGATTTGCTGCTGTTCGCCAGAGTCGTCGAATGCGGCAGTTTCAGTCGTGCCGCCGTGCGCGTGGACTTGCCCAAATCGACCCTGTCGCGGCGCATCTCGCTGCTGGAATCGAAGTTGGGCGAACGATTGCTGCTGCGCACGACGCGCAAGCTGGCGCTGACGGAGTTTGGCGCCAGCCTGCTCGAGCATGCGCGCAAGGTGGTGGAAGAAACGGAGGCGGCCGGCGCCCTGGCGCAGCACCGCCAGGCCGGGCCCAGCGGCTTGCTGCGCATTTCCATGCCGGCCGACTTTGGCGACACCTTGATGCGCCAGGTGCTGGCCGAGTTCGTGCGCCGCTATCCGGCCATTTCGCTGGAGCTGGACTTGTCGGCGCGCCGCGTGGATTTGCTGGAAGAAAATTTCGACCTGGCCATCCGCATGGGCAACTTGCCCGACGACGCCAGCCTGTCCGCGCGCCGCGTGGCCTTCAGCACCCTGGCACTGTATGCCTCGCCGCAATACACGAGCGTGCACGGCTTGCCCGAGCACCCCGACGATCTGTACGGTCATGATTTACTGAGCTTGCCGCGTGCCGTGCATGGCCTCGTGCATTGGACTTTGATCCGCGGCAAGACCACGTGGGAGCGCGATCTGCCCGTGCGCCTGCTGGCCAATTCGCCGGAGTTGCTGGTGCGCATGGCGTGCACGGGCGTGGGCATCGCGGCCAGCACGGACCGCTTTGCCAAGGCCTATGTGGCGACGGGGGAATTGGTGCGCGTGCTGCCGGAGTGGAGTTTTCCGCTGGTCACGGGCTGGGCCGTGTTTCCCGGCCGGCGTTTGATGCCGGCCAAGACGCGCGCGTTTCTCGATCTGATGGAGGAGATGTATCGCACGGACGCACCCGTATAGGCGCGCGTCCGGATGTCTTACTTGGGCAGGTTGCCCATGACTTCGCCCAGCTGCACGGGGCCGGCCGGTTGCCAGCTGGCGTTGAATTGCACGGTGTCTTTCGGGAACAGCATGACGACGGTGGAGCCGAGCAGGAAGCGGCCCAGTTCTTCGCCCTGTTTCAGCACGACATTGTCGTTCGCATAGCTCCAGTCGCGCACCTGGCCCGTGCGGGGCGGGTTGACCACGCCGTGCCAGACGGTGGCCATGCTGCCGACGATGGTGGCGCCGACCAGGGTCATGACGAAGGGGCCGTTGGCCGTGTCGAACACGCAGACGACGCGCTCGTTGCGGGCGAACAGACCGGGAATGCCGCGCGCCGTCGTCGGGTTGACGGAAAACAATTCACCGGGCACATAGATCATGCGCGTCAGACGGCCGTCGCACGGCATGTGGATGCGGTGGTAGTCGCGCGGGCTCAGGTACAGATTGGCGAAACTGCCGTGTTCGAACTGGGCCGCCAGGGCCGCATCGCCGCCGACCAGGGCCGTGGTGCTGAAGTTGTGGCCCTTGGCCTGGAAGATCTGATCCTTGTCGATGATGCCGAACTGGCTGATGCGGCCATCGACGGGGCAGATGTAGTCGGCCTGGGCCAGCGGACGGGCACCGGGGCGCAGCGCGCGTGTGAAAAAGTCGTTGAAGCTCGTGTAGTGCGTGATGTCCGGGTCCAGCGCCTCATCCATGTTGACGTTGTAGCGGCCGACGAACCAGCGGATCAAACGCGTGGTCATGGCGCCGCCTTTGGCGCCGGCGATCCGGCCGGCAAAGTTGGTCAACGCTCCTTTTGGAAGCAGATATTGAGGCAGGACGGCAAGACGGTCAGACACGATGGGAAGCCTTTGACGGGATGATGGGAACAATGGTGAAAACGCATTATAGCGGCGATGTGGCGCGCAATGATATGCGCCGTATGCAAGGGTGCGTATCGCATTCCGCCGCCGAATTTAATTTGCTGTAAGAAATATTTTCAGGAAACTGCGCCGCTCGGAAAAAATTGCAGCACAATACAGCGGCCTGTTTTTTAGCTTTTAGCCATTTTTATTCAGCCAACTTTTTCAGCCAGGTCATGATGCCACGCCGTTGCCTCCGCCTTACCGTTCTTTGTTCCGCCGTTTTACTTGCCTGGAATGCCCAGGCCCAGCAAGCCGAAGCGCCAGCCGACGCTGCTGTCACCGCCGCACCGCTGAAGACTGAAAAGCCCATGCAAACCGTCGAAGTCAAGGGCAGCGGCTATGATCCGCGCCGCGACGATACGGCCAGCAAGATGGTCGTCGGCAGCGAGGAAATTCTCAAGTATGGCGACACGAATGTTACCGACGTGCTCAAGCGCTTGCCCGGCATTACCGTCTCCGGCGCGGCCGGGCGCTCGGGTGGCGAAATCCGCATGCGGGGGCTGGGCAGCGGCTACACGCAGATACTGCTCAATGGCGAGCGGGCGCCGGCCGGGTTCTCGCTCGACACCCTGTCGCCGGACGTGATCGAACGCATCGAGATTCTGCATGCGGCCAGCGCCGAATACAGCACGCAATCGATCGCCGGCACCATCAATGTGGTGCTCAAGAAAGCCGTGAAGACGGCGCAGCGCGAGCTCAAGCTGGGCGTGCAGGGCAGCGACGTGAGCTTCTCGCCCAGCGTCAACGTGCAACTGTCCGACCGCGACGGCAATTTTTCGTATTCGATGGCCGGCTCGCTGTTCCGCTACGACTACCATTACGACAATCCCGGACTGGAACTGGGCTACGCGCCCGATGGCCGGCAAAACCTGTTGCGCCGCACGAATGGCACGGGCGACGGCCGTCCGGAAGGCATCAATCTGTCGCCGCGCCTGAACTGGGTGCTGGCCAACGGCGACAATGTGACGGCGCAATTCTTTTTCAATGGCGGGCGCTCGAATCACCGCAATTTCAGCCGCGCCGAAACGGAGCAGGGCGTGCGCCCCGACTACGACACCAATACCGGCAGCTCGAGCAACCACAACGCCTTCGGCCGCAGCGACCTGACATGGATGCACAAGCTGGCTGGCGGCGCCAGACTGGAACTGAAAATAGGCGCCTCGGCTGCCCGCAATACGTCCGACAGCCTGCAGCAAGGCTTTATCGACGGCAGCGGCCTGTCGCTTGAGCGCAAGGTGGGCGTGAAGGCGACGGAAAACGGCGTCAGTTCGACGGGCAAATATTCGTCGCCTTTGCTGCCCGGCCATGCCTTGTCGATGGGCTGGGATGGCGCCTACACGGAGCGCGACGAAACGCGCCGGCAGCGTGAAGCGGCGCTGGCTGCCTTGGGCGCGCTTCCGCCCATCAACAGCGACGAAGGTTTCGACGCCACCATCAAGCGCCTGGCCCTGTTTGTGCAGGATGACTGGGAAATCACGCCGCGCTGGTCCATGTATGCAGGCGTACGCTGGGAAGGCATCGATACGCGCAGCGCGGGTGATACCTATGACGAAGTGAACCAGCGCACCAGCGTGTGGAGCCCGCTGCTGCAAACCCTGTGGAAGCTGCCCGATACCAAGGGCGACCAGCTACGTCTGGCCCTGACGCGCACCTACAAGGCGCAGCCCACGGCGAGCCTGATACCGCGCCGCAATACCTCGACCAACAATAGCCAGACGGACCCTGACCGCGAAGGCAATCCCTACCTGAAACCGGAGCTGGCGCTGGGCATCGACGCCTCGTATGAGCACTACTGGGCGGAAGGCGCATTGCTCAGCGCGCGCGCCTCGGCCCGCCGTATCGATGGCTATACGCGCCAGGGATTGCTATTCATCAATGACCGCTGGGTATCGACGCCCGTCAACGATGGCCGCGCCAATACTCAGACATTGGAACTGGAAGCGAAGTTCCCGCTGCGTGCCGTGATGGCCGCGCCCGTGCCAGCCATCGACTTGCGCGCCAGTATCAGCCGCAACTGGTCGCAGGTGGACCAGGTGCCGGGACCGAACAACCGGCTCGACCAGCAAACGCCCGTCAGCGGCAACTTCGGTCTCGATTACAAGACGCCGGACGGCGTGCTGACGACGGGCGGCAGCTTCAACTTCCGCAATGGCGGCCCCGTGCGCATCACCGAGCGCCAGAGCGCCTACACCTCGCCGCGGCGCGACGTCGACATTTATGCGCTGTGGAAATTCGATGCGAAGAACCAGCTGCGTCTGGCCGTGTCGAACTTGCTGGCGCAAGACTTCGAAAGCACCACCACGTATGCGGACGCCAGCGGCACGATAGCGCGCAACAGCATTTCGCCGAGTTCGCCGCAGGCGCGCGCGACCCTGGAAATGAAGTTCTGAGCGCGCTGTTTCTATACTGAAAACCCCGGCCGGCATCCCCGCTGGCCTATAATCTCGGCAATCGCGCGCACGGCCCGTCCGTGCGCGCCACCTTTTACTTTGCCAAGATTGCTTTCCCCATGACGTTTTCCTCCCTCGGCCTGATCGATCCCCTGGTCCGCAAACTTGACGAGCTCGGCTATGCCAAGCCCACACCCGTGCAGGCGCAAGCGATTCCTGCCGTGCTGGCCGGGCGCGACCTGATGGCCGCCGCCCAGACGGGTACGGGCAAGACGGCCGGTTTCGCCGTGCCGCTGCTGCAGCGCCTGACCCTGGAAGGCGTGGTGGCGCCGCAGTGCGTGCGCGTGCTGGTGCTCGTGCCCACGCGCGAACTGGCCGAGCAAGTCTATGCCAGCTTCCGCAGCTATGGCGGCAACTTGCCGCTGCGCAGCTTTGTCGCGTATGGCGGCGTGCCCATCGAGCCGCAGATCAGCAAATTGCGCAAGGGCCTCGACGTACTGGTGGCCACGCCGGGCCGCTTGCTGGACTTGCAGACGCAGGGCGCCGTCAAGTTCGAGCAGGTGCAAACCCTGGTGCTGGACGAGGCCGACCGCATGCTGGACCTGGGCTTCGAGCGCGAGCTCGATATATTGCTGATGACCATGCCCAAGCAGCGCCAGACCCTGCTGTTCTCGGCCACTTTCTCGGACGCGATTCGCGCCATGGCGAAAACCATGCTGAAGGATCCCGTCTCGGTCGAGGTCAGCGCGCGCAACAGCACGGTCAAGGCCGTGAAGCAATCGTTGATCGTGTGCGACAAGAAACGCAAGCCGGAACTGTTTTTGCACTTGCTGAAGAAAAAGCGCTGGGGGCAGATATTGGTTTTCGTCAAGACGCGCAAGGGTGTCGAGCTGCTCGTGAACACCTTGCTGGAGCAGGGCGTGCGCGCCGATTCGATTCACGGCGACAAGACGCAGCCGAACCGCCTGCGCGCGCTGGCCCGTTTCAAATCCGCCGAAGTGCAGGTGCTGGTGGCTACCGACGTGGCTGCCCGCGGCCTCGATATCGACCAATTGCCCGTCGTCGTCAATTTCGACTTGCCCACCGTGGCGGAAGACTATATCCACCGCATCGGCCGCACGGGCCGCGCGGGCGCCTCGGGCGAAGCGATCTCGCTCGTCTGCGCCGACGAGGTGGAGTTGCTGTCGGCCGTCGAAGCGCTGACGCGGCAAACCTTGAAACGCAATGAGGAACCCGGTTTCGAGGCCGAGCACCGCGTGCCGGGCACGTCCGCCGGCGGCACGATCCAGAAAAAGGCCGTGAAAGTGCTGGCCCCGAAGGCAGCGGAGCGAGCCAAGAAAAGGCGCTTCTACAAATAACCGGCGCGGTTAAGCTGACAAGGCAAAGCGCGCTGCACGGATATGCCATTCGTGCCATCATGCGCCATGACCTCGATACCTTTGTTCCCGCTCAATACGGTGCTGTATCCCGACGGCTATCTGCCCCTGCAGATCTTCGAGGTACGCTATCTGGACATGATACGTCAGTGCATTATGGGCGAGCAGCCGTTCGGCGTGGTGCAACTGCTGGACGGCACGGAAGTGCGAAAGCCGGGCCAGCTGGAAACCCTGGCGCCCGTGGGCACGTTGGCGCGCGTCGTCGACTGGGCGGCGCCCCTGTCGGGCTTGCTGCAAATCAAATGCATGGGCATGCAGCGCTTTCACATCGTTTCCAGCGAACAGCTGAAGCATGGCTTGTGGGTGGCGCAAGTCGATACCTTGCCGCCCGATAAAGCCATCCCCATCCCGCAAGAGCAGCAGAACGTGGCCGACGCGCTCGGCGCCCTGATCCGCACCTTGCAGGAGCAAAAGATTCCGCCCGAGCAAATGCCACTGCAGCCACCGTACCGTCTGGACGAGTGCGGCTGGGTGGCGAACCGCTGGTGCGAGCTGCTGTCCTTGAGCGCCATGCAAAAACAGCTATTGCTGAGCCAGGACAATCCCGTGCTGCGCCTGGAACTGGTGCAGGATATGCTCACGGAAAATGGTCTGCTTGAAGAGTAAAACATCCCAAGCCGCATGTTTGCACAACGTTCTGTTGTGCAATTGCAATCACTATTGAGAAATACTTTACGCTTTGCCGCCGCTGGCATAAGATAATGCCCCTGGGCAAGATTGCCCTGGGCAACATTCAAGAGCACACGACATGGCAAAAGTAAGCGCGGAACAGATCAATGCGGCAATGGAAGCGATGGCGGGCGAAGGCCAGTCCATCACGGTGCGCGCCTTGCGCGAACGGCTGGGCAACGGCGCCTGTCTGGGCACCATCAGCAAGCTATTGCAGCGCCGCAAGGCTGGTGCGCAGCGCCAGATCGCTGCTGCCGCCGAACTGTCGCCCGTGCTGCAGCAAGCCATCCTCGATTATGTAGGACAGGAATTAAGCGCCAGCCACAGCGCGCATGAAGCCGAGATGAACGACAATCAACAGGAATTGATGGACCTGGCCAGCGAGAACGAGCGCCAGCAAGAACTGCTCGACCTGCAGGCGGGCGAGCTGGAAACCTTGCGCGAGGAGCTCGAGCGCGAGCGGCAAGTGGCGAACCAGGCCCGCACGGACCTGGCCAAGGCGCAGCTTCGCCTGGAAGGCTTGCCGCGCCTGGAAGAGGCGGCAGAGCAGGCCCGCATGGACCTGGCCAAGGCGCAGTTCAAGCTCGAAGGCATCCCCCGTCTGGAAGAGGCCGCCGAAGCGGCGCGCGCGGAACTGATCCAGGCCCAGTTGAAGCTGGAAAGCCTGACGCGCGTGGAAACGGAACTGGCGGCCGCGCGCCTGGAACTGGAAGCGGAACGCGAAGAGCTGGGCGAAACGCGCGCCGAGCTGGACGAGGAGCGCACACTGCGCATCAAGGCGCAGCAGTTCATCGTGGACCCAATATTCAAGACGCCTGTCTGAAGTCGTTACGTTAGGGGGCTCTGTTAGCCGGCGCACGGAATCGTATTACCAGGCGCGGCAAAATAGTTCAGTGATCCGGGCGCGAAAGGGGCAGGCATGGAAACGCTGATCGTCATGGGGGCCTCGGTGGGCGGCGTAAGCGCGCTGTCCACCATCTTCGCCACCTTGCCGGCGGACCTGCCCGCGGCAATCTTGGCCGTCATGCACGTGGGGGCGCGCAATAGCGTGCTGCCCGAGATCCTCGGCAAAACCTCCGCCTTGCCCGTGCGCTTTGCCGAAGAGCGCGAACCCGTACGCGCGGGGCGCATCCTGCTGGCGCCGCCGGACCGGCACATGCTCGTTGCCAACTTGGCCGGTCAGGCGATGGTCGAGCTGACCCGGGGACCGAAGGAAAACCATACGCGTCCCGCCATTGACCCCCTGTTTCGCACCGCGGCCGCCGCTTTTGGGCCGAAGGTGGTGGGCGTGATTCTCAGCGGCTACCTCGACGATGGCACGGCGGGCTTGCAGGCCATCAAGGCCTGCGGCGGCAAGGCGCTGGTGCAGGAGCCGCAGGACGCGGTGGCGCCGTCGATGCCGCAAAGCGCGATCGACCATGCCGGAGTGGACTGGCGCCTGCCGTGCGCCGAGATCGGGCCGGCCCTGCTGGCGCTGGCCAGCGGCGCGCCAGCCGGCGCCGCGCAATCCTCGCCGCCCGTGCCCCAGTGGGTTGCCGTGGAAAACCGTTTTGCCCGGGGAGTGGGAAATATGGAGCAACTGGAAAAAATTGCCACGCCATCGACGTTCACTTGCCCCGAATGCCAGGGCACGCTGTGGGAGCTGCATGGCCAGAAGCCGCAGCGTTTTCGCTGCCATACGGGCCACAGTTTCACGGCGCAGACGCTTGGCGAGTTGCAGCATGAAAAGGCGGAAGACGCCATCTGGGCCGCCGTCAGGGCGCTGCAGGAAAAAGAAAAGCTGTACCTGAACCTGGCCGCCAAGGCCCAGGCCTGGTTGCATCCGGGCACGGCCAGCGAGTATGCAGCCAAGGCGCGCCAGGCAGGCGAGCAGGCCGATATGTTGAAACGGGCCTTGCTGGCTTAAAATAGCGCACTGTCGCGCCATGCCGCGCGGCGCCTGATCGCAAAGAAGGTTTATGTCCGTAGAAAAAAAAGAGCCGCTCCCGCTTGCGGCAACCCCCGTATTGCCGCGTGCACTGCCGCCCAGGCCGCCAGCCGAATTCAGTTCGCCTGAAGCGGCCCTGGCCCGCAAGCAGGCGCGCGAAGACAAGGATGCGCAGGTGCGTGGCGTTACCTCTATCGACGCCATGCGCGAGGCCATCAAGCAGGCGGCGCGCGACTTGCCTGCCATCACCGAGGTGCCGCGCCTGGCCATGCTGGACGCCGCCGCCTTCCGCGCGCGCGCCGCGCAGGGCTTGCCTTTCCTGATGCGCGGACTGGTGCAGCGCTGGCCCCTGTCGGCATTGGGCCCCGAAGTCTTGCGCGAGCAGTTCAGCCATGTGCCCGTGCGCGCACGGGTGGGCGACTACATCAACACGGCCTTTGCGGTCGACCGCGCCATGCAGGACATGTCGATGGGGCAATATCTGGATTTGGTGGCAGAGGGCAAGTACGTGCTGCCGCCGTATCTGGGCAATCTGGAATTGCGCGAGCTGAACCGTTTGTGCCACTGGCCCACGTATTTCGACAAGATGGGCCCGCCGCGCTTCTGGGTGGGGCCGGTCGGCACGGTGACGCCCTTGCACTGCGATTACGATGACAATATCTTCGCCCAGGTGTGGGGCCGCAAGCGCATCATTTTGTCGCCGCCGCACCACGATGCCTACCTGTATCCGAGCGAAGCGAACGCCATCCTGTTCGGTTCGCCATTTGATCCGGAAGCACCCGATTTTCAGCGTTTTCCCCTGGCACGCCAGGCGACGATGATCGAATGCATCGTCGAGCCGGGCGACATGTTGTACGTGCCCGCCGGCTGGTACCACCAGGTGCGTGCGCTGACGTTTTCGCTGTCCTCGAACCGCTGGGCCAGGGCCGTGCCGCTGGCCTTGCATGGGGATACGGCGCTGCGGCGTACCGAATTAATCTGATGGCATGACGGCCTTGCCGTCGGCACGCAAGCGCCTGGGCCGCCACTCGCTGAGGATGCCCGCACAAATAATCAATATCGCGCCGACGATGGCCAGGGCCGGCAGCCGTTCGCCGGCGATGCGCCCGATCACGCCCGCCCAGACAGGCTCGCCCGCATAGATCAGGGTCGCCTTCGTGGCGGAGATGCGCTTTTGCGCCCAGTTCATCACATACTGGATCAGCGCGCTGGCGCAGCCCAGGGCCAGTACGCTGAGGATGAAGGTCTTGCTGAGAACCGGTGGCGCTTCGCCCATGACGGGCATCAGCAGCAGGGCGATCAATGATGCCGTCGCCAGTTGCACGATGGTCACGCGCAGGATATTCATTTGCGGCGAGACGCGGCTGATGAGGATGATTTCCAGCGCGATCGCGATGGCGCCCACGGCCGTGATCAGTTCGCCCGTGCCGAAGGCCATGCTCAAGCCATCCGTGCCGGTGAGCAGCAGCAAGCCGACGAACGCCAGCACCACGGCCGCCCACACGGCAGGGTGGGGCCGTTGCTTGAAGACCAGCCACTGCACCAGCGGCACGATGGGCACATAAAAGGCCGTGATGAAGGCCGATTTGCTGCTGGATATATGCATCAAGCCATAGGTTTGCAGCGCATAGCCGCCAAAGATGCTCACGCCGATGGCCATGCCCGTCAGCAACTCCGCCTTCGTCAAGTGCCGCAACTGGCCCCGGCAAATCACGGCGCCGATGCTGGCAGCCACGGCAAAGCGGGCGGCGACGAAGGCCAACGGGCCGCTGACCGTCACGGCATGTTGCACGACGAGAAACGTCCCGCCCCAGATGAAGGTGATGGCGATCAGGGCCAGTTCGGGCAGGCCGAGGGCGGGCGGGGGACTTGCGTATGTTTTCATGGGGCGCTATGCTATGAGCAAAATATTTCCCATCATCATAGGAGCAATATATTGCGCAGTCAAGCCGAGGCCGGTGGCGTGCTGGCACACTTGGCCACCAATCTGCGGCGCTTGCGCCTTGCCGCCGGCCTCAGCCAGGAGGAACTGGGGCGCAAGTCTGGCCTGAGCCGGCGCATGGTCAACGGCGTCGAGGCGGGCAGTACCAATATCAGCCTGGCCAACCTCGACCATGTGGCGGCCGCCTTGAATGTGGCCTTTGTCGACCTCGTCCAGCCGCCGCAGCAGCCGCACGACAGCCTGCGGGTGCTGATGTGGCAAAGCGAATCGCAAGCCAGCCAGGCCGTGCTGTTGGGCGCGGCGCCCGCCAGCCGCCAGGTCGAGCTGTGGTCGTGGACCTTGGCACCAGGCGAGCGCTACGATGCGCAAGCCGATCCGGCCGGCTTCAGCGAAATGCTCTACGTGCTGGAAGGAACGCTGCAGCTCGTGCTGGCGGCGGAAACCAGGCAGTTGGCCACGGGTGAATTTTTTGTCTTCAGCAGCGCGCAAGCGTATGCCTACGTGAATGCGGGCGCGTCGACCTTGCGCTTTACGCGCAATGTGGTCAGCTGACGGCGCGGTTACTTGAGGCCACACCCCACCAGCAACAGCATCGGCCGCTCGCGCTCTTCGGCCAGGGCCGGTTGCTGCGCGAGCTGTTCGTCGCTGGGTCCCCATTCTTCCACGTGGTCCAGCTGGAAACCGGCGCGTAGCAAAGCATTCAAGGTCGTGCCGAGGGTGCGGTGCTGCTTGATCACGCCTGGCGCCAGCCAGTCCGACATGCGCGGGCCTTGCTGCTGGTAGCTGTCAACGGGCCAGGTCTTGCGGCCCTGCGCATCCGTCAGCCAGCCGGGCTGGCGCGGCGCCATGAAGATCGGGTGCTCGATGGAAAACACCAGCTTGCCGCCAGGCTTCAAGCCGTGGCGGATGGCGGCCAGCAGGGTGTCGAAGCCTTCGATGTAGTGGAACGCCAGCGAACTGTAGACGAGGTCGTAGCTGGCTGGCGGCAAGGCCAGTTGTTCCAGATCAAGCCGCGCATAGCTGACCGTCGGGTGTTCTCCCATGGCGCTTGCCTGCGCCAGCATCTTTTCCGACACGTCCACGCCCAGCACGCGCGCCGCGCCAGCCTCGGCAGCCCAGCGGCAGAACCAGCCATAGCCGCAGCCCAGGTCCAGCACGCTTTTTCCTGGCAACCCGGGCAGCATGGCGCGCAGGGCAGGCCATTCGGGAGCGCTGTCGAGGCCGCCGAGGGAGCGCGGCAGCTGGCTATAGGCCGTGAAGAAGCCATCGTTGTCGTAGATATTCTGTGTCATGCGTCGATATCCTTGGCAGGGTGGCGCTTGGCATGCCCGCCCCGTTGCGCCCGGTAAATGCCCGCGTGGCCGGAAAACAGGTAGGCCACGACGCAGGCGATGGCCGCGTATACGCCGATCTCGGCGCCGAACAGTTCCATGGCCATCAGGGTCGAGGCGATCGGCGTGTTGGCCGCGCCCGCAAAGATGGCAACAAAGCCGATGGCGGCCAGCAGGGTGACGGGCTGGTGCAGCACAGGTCCCAGCGCATTGCCCAGGGTCGCGCCGATGAAGAACAAGGGCGTCACTTCGCCGCCCTTGAAACCTGTGCCCAGTGAAACAATGGTAAACGCCATCTTGCCGAGGAAGTCGTATGCGGGCAAAGGTTCCTTCAGCGCGTCGGCGATGGTGGGAATGCCCAGGCCGATATATTTGTCCGTGCCGATCAGCCACACGGCGACGGCGACGACGAGGCCGCCGGCCAGCGGACGCAGCGGCGCGTAGCTGATCCAGCGCTTCATCAGGCCGCTCAAACCGTGCGTGGCTTGCGCAAACAGTTTACCGGTCACGCCGAACAGCACGCCCGCGATCACCATGGCGCACAAGGTCCAGGCGGAGAGGGCGGGGATCAACGGCACGGCGTAATGCGTATGGTGGACTCCCCACAGCAAGCCCACCTGGTCGGCGATGATGGCGGCTAGCAGGCAGGGCAGCATGGCTTCGTAGCGCAGGCGGCCGATGGCCAGCACCTCCAGGCCGAAGATGGCGCCCGCCAGCGGCGTGCCGAAGACGGAAGCAAAGCCGGCACTGATGCCGGCCATCAGGATGATGCGGCGGTCTTCGTTGTTCAGGCGGAACAGGCGCGTGAGCTGGTCGGCCAGCGCGCCGCCCATCTGCACGGCCGTCCCCTCGCGTCCGACGGAGGCGCCGAACAGATGCGAGATGACGGTGCCGCCCAGTACCAGCGGCGCCATACGCAGCGGAATGATTTTTTTCGGGTCGTGGATTTCATCGATCAGGAGATTCGCGCCGCCTTCGACGCTGCTGCCGTAGCGCAAATACAGCCAGCCGACGGCAAAGCCCGCCACGGGCAGCAGCCAGATCAGCCAGGCGTGCGCCATCCGCGTGCGCGTGGCCCAGTCGAGGGCGAACAGGAAACCGGCCGAAGCCGTGCCGGCCAGCACGGCCACGACCAAGGCCAGCAGCAGCCATTTCAACAGATGCTTTAGTAGATCGGTGAGGGCGCTAAGACGCTGCATCGTGCATCCAGTCAAGGCTGATGGGTGGGGGATTCCTTACAGGCCCAGTTCCGCCACCAGCGCCTGGCCGATGGCGCGTTGCTCGGCCAAGATGGCGCGCAAGTGGTGGGGGCGTGTCTTGACGTTGGTCATGACCACGCGCAGCACGTTGGTCGGGCCAGGGTAGCGCGTCGATTCCAGCACCGTGCGCGAGACGAAGCTGTGGCCTTGCGCCTTTTGCCGGTTTTGCAACTTGGCGTTCAAGGTGTTCAGTTGCTTGTTCAGTTCGGTGGCAGCGTCCACCTGGCCGCTGGCCAGCAAGGCCTCCATGCGCTGGCGCAAGTACACGGGCACGTAGCGGTAGGTCAGAATGAACGTGTCCGAGCGCGTGACCAGTTCGAAATCCTGCTGGTCGGCCAATAAATCCTGCAACTGGGCGGATAGGGTGGCGGCCTGTTGCAGCAAGGTCGTGTAGCCGGACACGCCGAGCACCTTGAACGAGGTCCACAGTTTCAAGGCATCGAAGCGGCGCGAGCCTTCCAGCGAAGTCTGGCCCAGGTCGCCCGAGTTGTCGCGCAAGATGTAGTTGGCGTTGTGCTTCAGCAAGTTCAGGCTGGCGCTATCCTTGAACAGCACCATGCTTTGCGCCATCGGCACCCATAGCAGCTTGTGCCCGTCGATGACGACGGAATCGGCCAGGGCAATGCCGTCGTACAGCGCGCGGTACTGTTCCGCGATCAACAGGGCGCCGCCCCAGGCCGCATCCACGTGGAACCAGATGGATTCGCGCGCGGCAATGGCCGCCATGGCGGCCAGCGGGTCGATGGCGCCCGTTTCCGTCGTGCCGGCGATGCCGATCATGGCGACGACCTTGATCTTGCGCAGTTTCAAATCGGCAATGGTCGCTTCCAGCGCGGCGATGTCGATGCGGTTGTCGCGGTCGACGGCCACCAGCTGCAAGGCGTTTTCGCCGAGGCCCAGGGTTGCCAAGGCCTTTTTCACGGAGTAATGGCTGCGGGCCGAGCCGATCACGGCCAGCCCCGCATGGCTAGAATCCTGCATGGCGGCAAACAGGCCCCGTTTGCGCGTGCCGGGCAGCTGCTGCTCCAGCGCCACGGCCAGCGCCGTCAAGTTGCCCATGGTGCCGCCATTGACGACATTGCCCAGCGCGCCGCTGGTGGCGGCCATGGCCTGCGTGTAGACGGCATCGGGCTGCTGGTACACCTGGCGGTGCAGCCAGCCGAGGATCTGCTTTTCGATCAGGGTCGACACATATGCCGTCTCGATCTTGACCTGGTTCTGGTTCAGGGTGGCCGTAAACGCTTCGGCCAGCACGCTGATCCAGGGCAGGGCCTGCGTCATGTGGCCGATGTATTGCGGGTGGTTCAGCTGGGCCGTATTGGCCAGCACGGTGGTGTCGAGTTCTTGCAGGAAATCCGCCACGGGCATGCCGTGTGCGGGCAGGCTGGTGTCGGACAGTTGCGTCAGCAGTTCCGCATACGGTGTGTGCGGATAGGGCGTGTCGCGTTCTGCGGCCAGCCAGCCGCCCAGCATGCCCAGCGCCTGCCGCAGGGGCGCGGGTGCCTGCTGCAGCGCATCGATGGAAAAATGCTGCTGCAGCAGCTGTTCGATAGCGGAGTCGGTCATTGGCTATGTTTCAATTATGGTGACCCTAATAAAAGTACTGGGGTCGGACCCTGAGGGTCCGACCCCGGACTTTGTTGTTGGGTTAGGCAAAAAAATGGCCTGGCGGAGACGGGATTCTACCCGACTCCGCCTGAGCGCATCAGTTTGCTGACTGTCTGTGATCAGAAGTAGTTGAGGCCCAGCGCCGACTTGACTTCATCGGCCGTGCGGGCAGCCACTTCGCGTGCCTTGAACGTGCCTTCTTTCAGCATCTGGATGACTTGCCCTTTGTCCTTGGCGAACTCTTCGCGGCGGGCGCGGATCGGCGCCAGCATTTCCTGCAAGACCACGTCCAGGCGTTTCTTGACGATGCTGTCGCCCAGGCCGCCGCGCACGTAATGGGCCTTCATTTCGGCCAGCGCCGCTTTTTCCGGATCGAAGGCGTCCAGGTACGTAAAGGCGATGTTGCCTTCCAGGTGGCCCGGGTCTTCCACGCGCAAGTGCAGCGGGTCGGTATAGACTTTTTTCACGGCAGCCGTGATTTCGGCCGAGGTCGCGCCCAGGTTGATGGTATTGCCCAGCGACTTGCTCATCTTCGCCTTGCCGTCGATGCCGGGCAGGCGGCCGATGTCCGGTACCAGCGCCTTGCATTCCATCAGCACTTCGCGGTTGTACATGCGGTTGAAGCGGCGCACGATTTCATTCGTTTGCTCGATCATCGGGATCTGGTCTTCGCCCACGGGCACCACGCCTGCCTTGAAGGCCGTGATGTCGGCCGCCTGGCTGGCAGGGTAGGTCAAAAAGCCCGCTGGAATGTCGCGCTCGAAGCCGCGCAGGCGGATTTCTTCCTTGACGGTGGGATTGCGCTCGAGGCGCGCCACGGTGACGATATTCAGGTAGTAAAAGGTCAGCTCGGCCAGTTCCGGGATTTGCGACTGGATGAACACCGTGGTTTTCGTCGGGTCGATGCCGACGGCCAGGTAGTCGAGCGCCACTTCGACGACATTGCGGTGCACCTTGTCGATGTCGTCCATATTGTCCGTCAGCGCCTGCGCGTCGGCCAGCATGATGAATTGCTTGTAGCTGTTCTGGTAGCGGACCCTGTCGCGCAGGCTGCCCACGTAATGGCCCAGATGCAAGGGACCGGTCGGGCGGTCGCCCGTCAGGATCACGGATTGCGAAGCGATGGCGGCGGGCGACAGCGGTGCTGCCGGTGCGTCATTCTGGTCTTGGGTATCTGGGGTGTTCGGCAAGCTCATCAAGTTTCCTTTTGAGCCGCCTGCATCGGGGATGATCCAGGCTGAGCCTGTTACGCCACCGATCGAGGCGGCGTGGATCTAATTCACATCACTATACAGTGGCCGCGCGAAAGTGAGCGGGACCACCAATTCAAGCAGGCGTGTTGTGAAGGGATAAATTTCATGGCGTTATGGTTGCAGTTTGGGCGCGTTCTGTCAAGTTTGCGGCCCGATTTATCTGCTGTGCTGCGTCAGAGGCTAGCCTACTGTGGAACTTGCTTTCCGGGTATTATTGCCATTCGGCCACTTTTGCGTGGCATGAATCCATTGGAGAACAGTATGCGCGTGTCGTCCCCCGTCCGGCTCACCGGCCTGGCCCTGGTTATCAGTTCCCTGTTTGCTGCGCCCGCGATGGCGCAAACGCCGAAAACGCCGCCCATGACGCCCGATATCGGCGCCAAGCTGGTGATGCCCGACGTGAATGATTACGTCAAGCGCGTGGTGATGATTCCCATGCGCGACGGCGTCAAGCTGTACACGGTCATCGTCGTGCCGAAAGACGCCAAACGGGCGCCTATCATGCTCACGCGGACGCCCTATAATGCTGCCCGCCGCGCCCAGCGCGCCACCAGCGCCAGCATGCTGGCCACCTTGCCGCAAGGCGACGACACCCTGGTGGAAAACGGCTACATCCGCGTATTCCAGGACGTGCGCGGCAAGCATGGCTCGGAAGGCGATTACGTGATGACGCGCCCCGTGCGCGGCCCGCTCAACAATACCAAAGTGGACAATGTCACGGATGCGTGGGATACCATCGACTGGCTGTCGAAGAATATCCCGGAAAGCAATGGCAAGGTGGGCATGCTTGGTTCCTCGTACGAAGGGCATACGGTGCTGATGGCCCTGGTCGACCCGCATCCGGCGTTGAAGGTGGCCATTCCCATGAGCGCCATGGTCGATGGCTGGCGCGGCGACGACTGGTTCCATAACGGCGCCTTCCGCATGCCGAGCTTGTCTTACCTGGCATGGCAGACGAGCGTGCGCGGCAGCGGCGAGGCGCCCGTGCTGGGCGCCTACGACGATTACGATGCGTATCTGCGCATCGGCTCGGCTGGCGACTTTGCAAAGAAATTCGGCATCGACAAGCTGACCTATACGAAAAAGCTGTTCGAGCACCCGGCCTACGACAGCTACTGGCAAGAACAGGCGCTCGACAAGATCCTCGCCAAGCGCCCACTGATCGTGCCCACCATGCACGTGGTGGGACAGTGGGACCAGGAAGACATCTATGGCCCCTACGCCAGCTACTGGGCGATGGAAGGGCGCGACACGCGCAACAATCTCAATTACCTGGCCATCGGCCCGTGGCGCCACAGCGGCGTCAACTACGAAGGTTCCAGCCTGGGCGCACTGAAGTTTGACGGCGACACGGCGCGCCAGTTCCGTGAAAAAGTCATGCAGCTATTCCTCAATCAATACCTGAAGGATGGCGCGCCGGAAGCGAACACGGCACCCGTCGTGTCGTACCAGAGCGGCACGAACCAGTGGCAGCGCTTGCAGCAGTGGCCGCTGGCCTGCGAGACGTGCGACACCAAGCTGACGCCGATCTATCTGCAGGATGGCTACAAGCTGGGCTTTGCCGCGTCATCGGCCACAGCCGATGCAGCCAGCGGCGCGTTCGATGAATACGTGGCCGATCCGGCGAAACCCGTGCCTTTCGTCCCCCGTCCCGTGCGCCTGAACGATGGCGACGTGTGGAAGCCATGGCTGGTCAGCGACCAGCGCGGCTATGCGGACCGTACGGATGTGCTCAGCTATGTCTCGGAACCGTTGAAGACGGCCGTGCGCATCGCCGGCGCGCCGATGGTCAACCTGTTCGCCGCCACCAGCGGCACGGATGCCGACTGGGTGGTGAAGCTGATCGACGTGTATCCGGACGAAGTGCCGTCGCAGCCGGCCATGGGCGGCTACCAGCTTGGCGTGGCGATGGACATCTTCCGCGGCCGCTACCGTGACAGCCTCGAACATCCGACCGCGATTCCAGCCGGCAAGATCGAGCGCTACCGTTTCGCCTTGCCGAACGCGAATCACGTCTTCCTGCCCGGCCACCGCATTGCCGTACAAGTGCAGTCGAGCTGGTTCCCCCTGTACGACCGCAATCCGCAAACCTTTGTGCCGAATATCTTCCTGGCCCAGCCAGGCGATTACAAAAAGGCGACGCAGCGCGTGTACCACGCGGCAGGGGCGGCCAGCGCGATCGAATTGCCGATCGCGCCGCTCGATGCTCGCTAGCCGGCGCGCATGAGCACAGCTCCCGCCGCGATCAGGCCGATGGCCAGGTAGCGGCGGGGGCTGATTTTTTCGCGCAGGAACAGGGCCGCAATGGCGATGGCGAACAGGATCGATGTTTCGCGCAGGGCCGCGATGGCGGCCACGGGCGCTTGCGTCATGGCCCACAGGGCCAGGCCGTACGAAGCGAGCGTGCCGAAACCGCCAAAGGCGGCCAGGCGCCATTGCGTTTGCGCATAGGCGAGCAAGTCGGCGGGGCGGCGCAACGCCGTCCACAGCAGCAGTCCCGTTCCGTTCAAGACAAAAATCCACATCGTGTAGGCGGCCGGCGCGCCGGACAGGCGCACGCCGATGCCGTCGATCAGGGTATAGCTGGCGATGACGCAGGCGTTGCACAGCGCAAAGGCCGTGGCGCGCCCCGTGTGTTTCGCGGTCCCAGGCGTGGCGGGTAATCGCGCGGCAACATACAGGCCGAGGATGCCCGCGCAGATGCAGGCGACGGCACCCATTTGCATGGCGGACAGCCGCTCGCCGATCAGCGGCCAGCTGGCCAGCGCCACGATGAGCGGCGCGCTGCCGCGCATCAAGGGGTAGGCATGGCTCATGTCGCCCGCCTTGTAGGCGGCCGCCAGCAGAGAATAGTAGGCCAGCTGTGCCACGGCCGAGGCGGCCAGCCAGGGCCAGCTGGCGGGCGCGGGACTATTGACGAAGGGCAGCACGGCCAGCGAGATCAGGGCCGCGCCCACGGAGACGAGCACGGTGCTGAGAAAGGTATCCTTGCCCGACTTGACGATGGCGTTCCAGCTGGCATGCAGCAAGGCGGCAAACAGGACGACGGCGACGACCAGACCGGACATGTGGCCTTAGCGGGGACGTATGCTCAGCGACAGCAATTCCTGGCGATGGTGGCGCTGAAAGCCTTCCATCAAGGTGCCCGAGCGGCCCGCCTTGTCCAGCAATTCGCGCAAGGTGGCCTGGTCTTCCGCCGTCAGCGACTTGCGCGACAGGTAGACGCCGCTCATGCCCCATGGCAATTCCGGCAGCGCTTCCAGGCGCAGGCGGTCGGCCAGGCCATACACGCGCGCATCGTTTTGCGCCACGCCGGCGAGGATGGTGGGGGCCATGATGGTGGCATCGATGAAGCCGCTTTGCATCAGGCGCGCCACGGAGAGCGCGTCGACTTCGTAGAACAGGCGTCCCTGGCTGCTCAGCTCCTTCGCCAGCGCCTGGTACGGTGCGCCATAGTCATAGCCGCGCACGAGCGCCACGCGCAATTCGCGCCGCTCGATCAGTTCATGCATGGTGTTGATGGGCGCGCGCGCGCCTTGCAGCGAGATCAGCAGGGGACGGCTGCCCAGCATGGGGATGAACAGGCCATGCTGGTCGCGCCGCGGCGTGCTGCTGGCCGGGATCAGCAAGTCGGCCTTGCCCGCTTCGAACATCGCTTCCAGGCGCGCGCGGGGCACGGCCGTGAAGATAAAGTTGCAGCCGAGCTTGGCGCCCATGCTGCGCAGCAAGTCGGGATAGATGCCGCTGATCGTGGCGCCACTGACCACCACGCTGGCGCCGATCGCCGAGACGGGCACCTGGATGTCGCGCGAGCATTGTGCGCCCGCCAGGGACGGCAGCGCCAGCGCCAGCATGGCCATGGTTCGGCGCCAGGCGCTGGAATAAAAGTCAGTCATACCCATCCTTGCTTGCCATCGAATGCCGGGCGTCGGTAACGCCCCGCTGATTATCCCATTCTCGCCTATTTATTTCTCGAATGCAATATTACGCCGTCGACTACTTTGTGGTGGAAACCGCAAGTCTGACCAGGCGCTGCGCCTTGAAGTAGCGCCAGGCCACGACGATGCCCAGGGTTTGCATGATGGCGCACAGGTAGAAGGTGCTGCCGATGCGCCAGTCCTGCGGCGGCAAATGGCTCACTTCGCCGAGGATCATGCTGCCGAGCAAAGGCATGAGGATGATGCCCAGGCTGCTGATCGATTGCAGGGAACCCATCAATTCTCCCTGTTCGCCGGCATTCGATGACTTCGAGATGATGCCTTGCAGGGCCGGGCCGGCGGCAAAGGCCAGCAGGTTGCACAGGATCAGCGCATACATCATCCAGCCCTGCGTCGCCAGCCCGTACAGCAAATAGGTGAGGGCGCCCGAGGCCATGCCCAGCAGGGATAAACGCACTTCGCCAAAGCGCTTGATCAGTATGCCCAGCAAGCCCGCCTGCACGACGGCCGCGCACAGGCCTACGCAGAACAGGGCGATGCCGTTCTGGCGCGGCGTCCAGTCGAAGCGGAAGTGCGTGTACAGCACCCACGTGGTGTTGAGCATCATTTGCGCAAACGTCATCAGGCCGAAGGCCAGCACCAGGCCGCGAATTTCCACGCGGCGCACCAGTTTCAGCAGGGCGGCAAACGGGTTGATACGGGCCAGGGTGAACGGTGCGCGCGGACCCGGCTGCAGCGATTCGGGCACGCAGAAATAGCCGTAGATGAAATTGGCCGCCGACAGGCCCGCCGCCACGTAAAACGGCAGGCGCAGATCGATTTCGCCCAGCAGGCCGCCCAGCATGGGCCCGCAAATGAAGCCCAGGCCGAAGGCGGCGCCGATCTTGCCGAAGCTCTTGGCGCGGTTGTCGGGCGTGGAAACGTCGGAAGCGTAGGCGGACGCGACCGACATGCTGGCTGACGAGACGCCGCCGATGACCCTGCCGATAAACAGGCAGGCCAGGTTCGGCGCCCAGCCTGTTGCGAGAAAGTTGATGCCCATGCCGGCCATCGAATACAGCAGCACGGGACGGCGTCCCACGCGGTCGCTGATGGCGCCCAGCATGGGCATGAAAATGAATTGCAGCAAGCCGAAGAGGGCCGCCATGATGCCGTACCAGAATGCCTGGGCATCCTTGCCGTCGACAAAGTTGCCGATCAGGATGGGCAGGACGGGCACCACCAGGCCGATGCCCAGCATATCGATGAAGACGCAGACGAGGATGAAATTGAGATTGCCGGCGCGCGCGGGCGCGGCGGGCGAGGACGGGGAATGACTGTCGGGGCTGGTTTTATCGGACATGCATGCTTTCGGCGCGCACCCCGCGCCGCCGTGCGGCTAGCGGGGTTCAATTGTTGGCGTTGCGCCGGCGCATTGCAGGATGCTGCTGACGCGCGGCGCGATAGCTGAGGCTTGCATTATAGACAGCATGCGCGTTGCTGGCTATCGCCACCAAACTCAGGCGCTCATTCCCCACTCGTCCGCAAAGGCGGCGCGGAAATCCGTCAGCACGGCCAGCCGTTGTTCGGCCAGCGCGCGGCCTGCCGCCGTCTGCATCTTGCCGGGCAGCTTGTCGAGCTTGGTGACGATATGGTCGAGTGCGTAGGCCTTGTCGTCGAGCGGGCGATGCCGGGCCAGCGGATCCGTGCCATGCGCGAGCGCGCTATCCATGCACGCGGCCGTATAGAACAGGCGCGCCAGTCCCACGGCGCCCAGCGCGTCGATGCGGTCGGCGTCCTGCACGATCTGTGCTTCGATCGTGTGCGGTGGCAGGTTGGCAGAAAAACTGTGCGTTTCGATGGCGTGGGCCACGCCGGCCAATTTTTCTGCCGGGAAATCCAGTTCCGCCAGCTGGCGGCAAGCCAGCGCGGCCGCTTGGCGCGAGGCCAGATGGCGCTCGGGGTGGTTTTTCGGCAGATTGACGAGGTCGTGCAGGTAGCACGCTGCCATCACGGTGAGGGCGTCCGCGTCCGCATGCTCTTGCAGCAGGACACTGGCATTGCGCCAGACGCGGTGCAGATGGTTGATGTCGTGGGCGCTGTCATCGCCCAGGCCGGCCGTGGCCAGCGCCAGCAAGCGTGGTTGCCATTGGGAAAGCAAAGAATGCATGGTTCAAAGTCGTAAAAAGCAGGGGCCGCCAGTGTGGCATAAAACGCGTCTACGCAGGCATTCATTGCTTTAAAGCACTTGCTTTTTTGTTTACTCCTGAGCAGAATGCGCGCCTTGGTGTTTTATTGCCTATCAGATATTTTCAAAAATAATTAGTCCACCTTGCAAAGGATACCCATGCGCCGCCATTGGCTGATATTCGGTTTGTTAGTTGCCTGCGGTCACACAGCCGCCTGGGCCCAGGAAGCTCCCCGCTATACCTTGACGGAGGATATGGCGCAAACGGGCACTGCCATTAAGCACAAGGGTGTGAAAGCCGCTATTCCCTTGAATTACAGCTATGCGCAACTGAGTGAGGAGCAGAAGCTTGCCGTACGGGACCAGTACGAGGGCATGCCCGCGACGGACGAGCCTCCCTATCCGCTCAAGGGGCTGGCACCGTTCTTGCGCGAAGTATATGCGGCGCAGCGCATCTTGCAAGTGCGGGGCAAGCTGGTCCTGGCGGTGCAAGTGAACAGCAAGGGGGAAGGCAAGGAAGTGTCCATCTTCGAGTCGCCGGACGACAAGATGGCGAACTTTGCCGCCGCTGCCGCCATCAAGCAGCGCTACAAGCCGGGTGTGTGCGGCGGCGTGCCATGCACCATGGATTTTGTGTACACGGTGACGTTCAACCTGCCGTCGAACGAGGCAGGCGGGGAGAACGCGGCACAATAAGGGCTGGCGTGCGGGCGTGATGCTTTTGCGACAAAGTCAGGTAATCGCTATCCAGCGGAAAGAACGATGCTCTTTTTTAGTGCACCGAAAATTTACATGCGGTAACATTGCTGTATTGCAATTTCAGTGCATTATTTAATATGGGCGTCCAAGGCCGGTGACAGGCGCGCCCTGCGACATTTCTAAAGGATCATCATGAACACCAATTCCAGCGATACTGGCGCAACCGTTGCCAAGGCTGCCGAATACCTGGCCTTTACCCTGGGCCAGGAAGAATATGGCATCGACATCCAGAAAGTCAGCGAAATCCGCAGCTATGAAACGCCGACCCGCATCGCCAACGCCCCCGAGTTCGTCAAGGGCGTGGTCAACCTGCGCGGCATCATCGTGCCGATCGTCGACATGCGCATCAAGTTCAACCTGGGCACGCCCAGCTATGACCAGTTCACCGTCGTCATCATCCTCAACATCGGCAACCGCGTCGTCGGCATGGTCGTCGACCGCGTCTCCGACGTCACCACCCTGATGCCGGAGCAGATCAAGCCGGCGCCGGACATGGGGCGCTCGATCAACACGGAATACGTGATCGGCCTGGGCACCATCGACGAGCGCATGCTGATACTGGTCGATATCGACCAGTTGATGTCTAGCGCCGACATGGGCCTCATCGAAAAATTGGCAGCCTAGGCCGCCAGGAAAAGTCCAGGACGGCGTTGCATTGCCTCGCCGTACATTCGTACTGTCTTCGGCAACGCGCCTTGCCCTGAACATTTCCTGACACCCTAGTGTTGAGAGGGCTTTTTAGAAACAATTGACCCCAAGCATTGCTTGGTTTTTCTGCAAGGTGCACGCTAACGCCTTTCCTGGCGCACGGTTCAATCGAACCGTGCGCCAGTTTCACTTTGGTTTCACTTTTCATGCCCGCTTTGATACCGCAGCCACTCAGCGCTCCAAAGGGATGCCGCCAGCCGTTCGGCGCGTTGGCATCAGGGCTTTTTAGGATAGTCACATGAATGTATTACGCAACGTCAGCATCGGTGTCCGCCTCGGACTCGGTTTTGCCGTGATTTTGCTGTTTTCCATGCTCATTACGGGCATCAGCGTCTGGCGCCTGCACGACGTGGCCAGCGCCACGCGCGTCATGATGGAGCAGCCGCTGGCCAAGGAACGCTATATTTCCGACTGGTATGGCCGCATCGACAGCGCCGTGCGCCGCACCATCGCCATTGCCCGCAGCAGCGATACTTCGCTCAGCGGCTATTTCGCCGAAGAATCGAAAGTCTCGTCGTCCAGCTCGGCCGAACTGCAAAAGAAGATCGAGGCACTGATCGACTTGCCAGCCGAAAAAGCCATGTTCGCGGGCTTGCTGGAACAGCGCAAGGTGTACATCAGTTCGCGCGACCAGGTCTACAAGCTGAAGGGCGAAGCGCAGGTCGACGCCGCCAATGAAGTGTTTGAAAAGACCTTCGTGCCGGCCGCCGCCAAGTACCAGAAGATGGTGCTGGACTTGCTGGAACACCAGCGCGCCAGCATCGACAAGACGGCGCGCGAGATCGACGCCGTCGCCACTACCAGCCGCAACCTGCTGCTGGTGCTGGCCGTGCTGGCGCTGGGCTTTGGCGTCGTCTGCGCCTGGTTGTTGACGATGGGCATTGTGCGCCCCCTGCGCACGGCCGTGGACATTGCCCGCAAGGTAGCCGATGGCGATTTGACGGCGCAGATCGATGCCAGCGCCAACGATGAAACCGGGCAATTGCTGCAAGCGTTGAAGGACATGAACACGAGCCTGCTCAACATCGTTAGCGAAGTGCGTACGGGCACGGACAGCATCGCGACGTCGTCGACGGAAATTGCGGCCGGCAACCAGGACCTGTCTTCCCGCACGGAAGAGCAGGCCGGTTCGCTGGAAGAAACGGCGTCGTCGATGGAAGAGCTGACCAGCACCGTGAAACAGAATGCGGACAATGCGCGCCAGGCGAACCAGTTGGCGGCGTCGGCCGCGCAAGTGGCCGTCAAGGGCGGCGAAGTCGTGGCGCAGGTGGTGGGCACGATGGAATCGATCAATGCTTCGTCGAACAAGATCGTCGACATCATTTCCGTCATCGATGGCATCGCTTTCCAGACGAATATCCTGGCGCTGAACGCGGCCGTGGAAGCGGCCCGTGCCGGCGAGCAGGGCCGTGGTTTTGCCGTCGTGGCATCCGAAGTGCGCAACCTGGCCCAACGTTCAGCCAGCGCCGCGAAAGAAATCAAGACCCTGATCGGCGCCTCGGTCGAGCAAGTCAATGCGGGCAGCATGCTGGTGGCGCAAGCCGGTTCGACCATGAACGATATCGTCGACAGCGTGCAGCGCGTGAGCGACATCATCACGGAAATCACGGCGGCCAGCAGCGAGCAAAGCGTGGGCATCGACGAGATCAACCGCGCCATCGGCCAGATGGATGCCGTTACGCAGCAAAATGCAGCGCTGGTGGAAGAATCGGCGGCAGCCGCCGAATCGATGCAGCACCAGGCGCACAACCTGGCGCAAGTCGTCAGCGTCTTTAAACTCAATGGCCAGCAGGTGCTGAAACGCCCGGCAGCGCCGCAAACCGCCTTGCGCATCGGCACACGCTGATGTGGCCGCGGCTGCCCCGTGCAGCCGCTTTCTGCTGTTCCCCTTTTATATAGTCTGGTTCCGCTTTTTTAGGATATTCACATGAATTTGTTAAGAAACGTCAGTATTGGTGTGCGCCTCGGCCTGGGTTTTGCCGTGATCTTGCTGTTTTCCATGCTCATCACGGGCATCAGCGTGTGGCGCTTGCATGACGTGGCCACGGCCACGCGTTCCATGATGGAATTGCCGCTGACGAAGGAACGCTATATTTCCGACTGGTACGCGAAAATCGACAGCGGCGTGCGCCGCACCACGGCCATCGCGCGCAGCAGCGACACGAGCTTGGGCGCGTATTTTGCGGAAGAGGCCAAGCAATCGTCGGTGGTCTCGGGCGAATTGCAAAAGAAGATCGAAGCCTTGATTTCCAGCCCGGAAGAAAAGGAGTTGTTTCGCCTGGTGAGCGAACAGCGCAAGGTCTACCTCGATTCGCGTGCGCAAGTGTCGAAGCTGAAGGCGGATGGACAGGAAGCGGAAGCGGAGCAAGCTTTCAGTGGGATCTTCGTGCCCGGTTCGACGAAATACCTGAAAGTGGTCAACGACATGCTGCAGCACCAGCGCGCCAGCATCGATAAAACCGCGCGCGAGATCGACGAGGTCGCCAAGACGAGCCGCAACTTGCTGCTGACCCTGGCCGTGCTGGCGCTGGGCTTTGGCGTCGTGTGCGCCTGGTTGTTGACGATGGGCATCGTGCGCCCCCTGCGCACGGCCGTGGACATTGCCCGCAAGGTGGCCGATGGCGACTTGACGGCGCAGATCGACGCCAGCGCCAAGGATGAAACCGGGCAATTGCTGCAAGCGTTGAAGGACATGAACACGAGCCTGCTCAACATCGTTAGCGAAGTGCGTACGGGCACGGACAGCATCGCGACGTCGTCGACGGAAATTGCGGCCGGCAACCAGGACCTGTCTTCCCGCACGGAAGAGCAGGCCGGTTCGCTGGAAGAAACGGCGTCGTCGATGGAAGAGCTGACCAGCACCGTGAAACAGAATGCGGACAATGCGCGCCAGGCGAACCAGTTGGCGGCGTCGGCCGCGCAAGTGGCCGTCAAGGGCGGCGAAGTCGTGGCGCAGGTGGTGGGCACGATGGAATCGATCAATGCTTCGTCGAACAAGATCGTCGACATCATTTCCGTCATTGACGGCATCGCTTTCCAGACGAATATTCTGGCCTTGAACGCGGCCGTGGAAGCGGCACGCGCGGGCGAGCAGGGCCGTGGCTTTGCTGTCGTGGCGTCGGAAGTGCGCAACCTGGCCCAGCGTTCGGCCAGCGCCGCGAAAGAAATCAAGACCCTGATCGGTGCCTCTGTGGAGCAAGTCAATGCGGGCAGCATGCTGGTGGCACAAGCCGGTTCGACCATGAACGACATCGTCGACAGCGTGCAGCGCGTGAGCGATATCATCACGGAAATCACGGCAGCGAGCAGCGAGCAAAGCGTGGGCATCGACGAGATCAACCGGGCCATCGGCCAGATGGATGCCGTTACGCAGCAAAATGCGGCGCTGGTGGAAGAATCGGCGGCAGCCGCCGAATCGATGCAGCACCAGGCGCATAACTTGGCGCAAGTCGTCAGCGTCTTCAAACTGAATGGGCAGCAGGCCAGTGTCAGCGGTTTGAAAGGGATGAAACGTCCGGTGGCGAAAGAGCAGAAGGATGCGTTGCGGATCGGTCGCGCCGCTTAATCTTTCTCGACCCAGCCGGTAATCGCCAGTTGCGATAGCCGGTCCGCCTCGCCATTCCTGTGGCGCGGCAGCCAGCGCAAGCTCACATCAGTAAATTGTTCCAGCAGGGCCACCACGGTGGCCCTCTGCGTTTCCAGTCCCTTGGCGCCGACCGGCGTCGTTCCCAGCACGTCGTTGATCACCACCTGGCTGTCGCCGAACAGCAGCAACTGCACGGGCGGCGGGCGTACCTTGAGTGCCGCTTGCAGCACGGCCGTCAGGGCCGCATATTCCGCGTCGCTGCTGCTGCCATAGCCAGCCGACTCGCTCACTTCGATCCGTTCGCCGTTCGGCCCCAGCAGCAGCGCGCCTATGCCCAGCTTGCCCGGGTTCGGGTGGGCGGAACCATCGAACCAGCCGCGCCAGGCCAGCGGGCCGCCGTGGTCCTGGCGGCTGAGCGCCAGCTGGGCGCGGCGCGCCTGCATCTTGGCTTCCTTGCGTGCTTTGCGCGCCTGCGCCTCCACCGTCATGGCTTGATCAGGAAGGTGTCGATGAGACTGCCTACCCAGCACGCGACCAGCACACCAACGGCCACCGTCATGGCGGGCCCGTCATTGGCGGACAGCGCATCGACTTTTTCCACGATCAGCTGCACGTCAAGGGGCAAGGCGCCGCTGTCGATCTGTGCCATTACCTGGTCCAAACGTGCCATGATCTGGCGCAATACGAGCACCAGCGCGACCAGGGCCGGCACGAGGAAGAGGCAGCCACGGGCCTTGCGTTGCAATACAAAATGCCCGCTGCCGGGGAAGACGAGGGCCGACAGCAGCAGGGCTTGCGTGCGTTTGGAGATTGATGAAGATGAGGAAGAGCCGCTCATGCGCGCCTTTTGTAGGGGAAAGAGCGGCTCATCATACTATTGCCAGCCGAATTTGCGCAGATACACGCGTTTCATGAACGTCGTCAGTACCGTGTAGCAGACGAGGATGCCCAGCAGCCATGGGAAATATCCCAATGGCAAGGCTTGCAGCTTGAAGTAGGTCGCCAGCGGTCCCATCGGCAGGAACACGCCCACGGCCATGATGGCGGTGGTGGCCACCAGCAGGGGGACGGAAGCGATGCTGTCGATGAAGGGCAGCTTGGGCGTGCGGATCAGGTGCACGATCAGGGTTTGCGTCAGCAGCCCCACGACGAACCAGCCGGACTGGAACAGGGTCTGCTGCTCGGGCGTATTCGCGCCAAACACATGCCACATCAAAATAAACGTGCTGATGTCGAAGATCGAGCTGATGGGCCCGAAGAACACCATGAAGCGGCCGATGTCGCGCGGATTCCAGCTCAGCGGCTGCTGGATCAGTTCGGCGTCGACATTGTCGAAGGGGATGGCGATCTGCGACACGTCATACAGCAGGTTTTGCACCAGCAAGTGCAGCGGCAGCATCGGCAAAAACGGTAAAAAGGCGCTGGCCACCAGCACGGAAAACACATTGCCGAAGTTCGAGCTGGCCGTCATGCGGATGTATTTGAGCATGTTGCTGAAGGTGCGCCGGCCTTCCAGCACGCCTTCTTCCAGCACCATCAGGCTCTTTTCCAGCAGGATGATGTCGGCCGCTTCCTTGGCGATATCGACGGCCGAGTCGACGGAAATGCCGATGTCGGCCGCGCGCAGGGCGGGCGCGTCGTTGATGCCGTCGCCCATGAAGCCGACGATATGGCCATTGCCGCGCAGGGCGCGCACGAGGCGCTCCTTGTGCAGCGGGCTGAGCTTGGCAAACACGGTGTTGTCTTCGGCCGCGCGGGCCAGGGTGGCGTCGTCCATGTCGTCGAGCTGCGGGCCTTGCAGCACGCCATGCACGGCCAGGCCAACTTCGCGGCAAATCTTTGCCGTCACGAGGTGGTTGTCGCCCGTCAAGACTTTCACGGTGACGCCGTGTTCCGCCAGCGCGCGCAGGGCGGGCGCCGTCGATTCCTTCGGCGGGTCCAGAAACGCCACATAGCCGATCAGGGTCAGCGCCGTTTCATCGGCCACGCCATACACGGTTTTGTGCGGCGGCACTTCCTTGACGGCCACGGCCACGACGCGCAAGCCCTCCGCATTGAGGCCATGCGTGGTTTCCAGCACCTTGTCCAGCAGGGCAGGATCGAGCGGAATGTTCACGCCGCCGAGGCGCAGATGGCTGCAGGCGGCAAGGATTTCCTCGACGGCGCCCTTGCAGATCAGCTCATGATGATCATTCTTTTCGGAAACGACGACGGACATGCGGCGGCGCACGAAATCGAACGGGATTTCATCGACCTTGACGTAATCGCGGGCCAGCTGCATTTCCGTCTGCAATTCCACATGGTCGAGCACGGCGCGGTCGAGCAGGTTCTTCAAGCCCGTCTGGTAGTGGCTGTTCAAATAGGCGAATTGCAGCACTTCATCGGACGGCTGGCCGAAGACGTCCGTGTGGCGCTCGAGCACGATCTTGTCTTGCGTCAAGGTGCCCGTCTTGTCCGTGCACAGCACGTCCATGGCGCCGAAGTTCTGGATGGCGTCCAGGCGCTTGACGACGACCTTCTTTTTCGACAGTTTCACGGCGCCCTTGGCCAAGGTGCTGGTGACGATCATGGGCAGCATTTCCGGCGTCAGGCCGACGGCCACGGACAGCGCGAACAGAAACGCTTCCATCCAGTCGCCCTTGGTCCAGCCATTGATGAGGAACACGAGCGGCGCCATCACGAGGGCGAAGCGGATCAAGAGCCAGCTGACGCTGTTGACGCCCGCCTCGAACGCCGTTGGCGTGCGCTCCGTGGCCGTCACCCGCGTGGCGATGGTGCCGAAATACGTGCGGTTGCCGGTCGCCAAGACCAGCGCCGTGGCCGCGCCCGAGATCACATTCGTGCCCATGAACAGCAAATTGGCCAGGTCCATCGGGTCGCGGCCTGCGCTGTCGGCCAGTTCGGCCATCTTTTCCACGGGCAAGGATTCACCGGTCATGGCGGCCTGGCTGACGAACAGGTCTTTGGCGGAAAGCAAACGGCAATCGGCGGGGATCATGTCACCGGCCGACAGCACGATGATGTCGCCTTGTACCAGCTGGCGGATCGGCAGCTCGATCTGCTGGCCATTACGCAGCACGGTGGCCGTATTGCTGACCATGGCTTTCAGGCGTTCGGCGGCCCGGTTCGAGCGACCCTCCTGCACGAAGCGCAGCAGGGTCGAGAGAATCACCATGGTGCCGATGACGATGGTGGCCTTCGGGTCTTCTGTCAGGTAGGAAACGATGGCCAGCACGGTGAGCAGCAGGTTGAACGGATTCTTGTAGCACAGCCACAGGTGCTGGTACCAGGCCAGCGGTTTTTCATGCTCGACCTCGTTCGGGCCCGTTTGTGCGCCGATAACTTGCGCCTCGGCATCGCGCAAGCCTTCGATGCGCGTGTGCAGGCGGTTCAGCGCGCTGTCGAGCTCTTCATGGGCGGCGGCCAGCAGCTGGCGCGCCAGATGGTCGGGCACGGGGCGGGCCGTGCTGTTTTCCAGCGGCATGGCGCGCCGGCGGAAATGGCCGGCCGTATGGCGCTTGCGCAGGAACGATTCGAATAAGCGGGTGAAGAGGTTCATGGCTCTTCCTTTCACGGCGAGGTGTTGACGGGCGGCGCAGCCGCAGGCAAGACTTGCGTGCCGCCAGCGCAACATGGCGAACCATGACGCTGGCGGGCAATCCGGGTCAGTAGCCGGTCGCGATCGGAAAGAGGGGGGAGGCGCGCAGCCGGACTGGCCGCGCGAGACACCGCACCTTGCTCAGCAAGGCACGGAGGAAACAGAGTTCCGCGTTGCTTGCTGCTTAGCTGCCGAGGCAATCACCGATACAAGATCGGCTACTGTCACTAGAACAAGTACCCACGTGGGACTCCGTAAATGAATAATGAGGGCATCTTATGGATGGGCTGCCAGGGTGTCAACTGAAGAAATCTTAGGTTTCCAAAGTGTAATGTGACAATCTGTGATTTTTGCCGCTTGGCAATCCATTATGCTCGAGTACGTTGATTGGCTGGAAGTAGCCACGGTAAACCCTATGCATATACAGAAAAATAAATATCTATGGAAGTGATCGTTGGGGCGGTAATCGCCGGCCTTGTCGTCATCTTCTTTGTTGGCAAGCACTTGTCTAAAAAGCTGCCCAAAGAAACACATTTCGAATGTGCCCGTTGCGGCACGGTTGCATGCCACACCGATCGAACGATTGAAGCTTGGCGCAACAACAAAACGACATTCTTCTGCCAGTCCTGTCATATCAAATGGCTACATGCCAGGGCGCCACGCGAGCGTGAGCGTGGCGCTTCTCCTGCGGGTTCCAGACCTGGATCCAGATCAGGATGCCTTGGCGTTGTTGTGCTGTTTGCCGTCGTTCCGCTTGCTGGCCTTTTACTCGTGCTGTGAATGTGGCAAACCGGTGCTTTCGAAGCATCGATAGCGTTATAGCGTATCAGGCCGTTTGTGCCATCGCCAGCGAATCGGACAGGATGTGCCATAAGGCCGCATGCCTCTGCTGCAGCGCGGCGCCGCCCGCGTAGATCAGCTCGACGTGCAGGCTGTCGACGATGCCCAGGTAGGCTTGCGCATACAGCTCGATACGCTGTGGCGCCAGGGCCGGCGCCATGCGGCCCAGGCTGGCCACGTAATGCTGCTGCAATTGCGCCAGCAAGGCTTCATAGCCCGTGCCGACTTCGATGCGCAAAGGCGCGGGCGGCAGATACGCCGTACGCAGCAAAAAGCGCAGGTGGGCCGACTCCGCGTAGCGCTGCGCCATGCGGTCGCAGTACAGGGCGCCGGCCAGCTGGCCGCCGGGCGCCGTCAGTGCCGCCTCGTCGGCGAAGCAGGCGTCCATGAACGCTTGTTCTTCGGCCAGTGCGTCGGCAAACACGTCGAGGAAGAGGGCATCCTTGCCAGCGAAGTGCGAATACAGCGAAGCCTTGCGCATGCCCGCCTGTTCGGCGATGTCGCTCAGCGACGATGCGTCGTAGCCGTGTTCGGAAAAATGGACGACGGCGACGGCGCAGATGTTATCGGCCGAGGCCGAGCGTTTCTTCATATGAGGCTAGTGGTTGGGTGAAGCGTCAGTGCGCTCCCAGGCTGCCGGCATGGACCGGATGGATGCGCGCAGTGGCCAAGGTCAGCCATGATACCAGCAGGCCGGCCGCGGTCAAGAACAGCAGCCAGGGCAATGGCCCCCATTCGGACAGGCTTGCCGCCAGCGGCGTGGCAAAGGACGACAAGGTCATCTGGATGGCGCCCAGCAGGGCGGCCGTGGAACCGAGCGCACGCTGCTGTGAACCCATGGCCATGGCCATCAACGCCGCTTCCGCGATGCCCAGGCCAAACAGGGCCACGAACATGCCGGGCACGACGGCGGCGATGCCCGCTCCCGCCCACGCGCCGAGCAGGGCCAGTACCGCGCCGCCCAACATGGCTACGCTGCCCGCCACGCTCAGGCGCGCCACGCCGTGCTTTTCCACCATCCGGCCGCTGGCCATGGCACCGAGCAGCACGGCCACGCCCGTCGCGCCAAAGACGAGGCCGAAGTTGCTGGCAGACAGGCCGAAGTCGCGCTGGTACACGAGCGACGCGCCGCCGATATACGCAAACAGGAAAAAGAAAGTGGCGGACAGGGCCAGCGCGGGCAGCAGGAAGCCGTGGTCCAGTGCGATGCGGGCATACGTGCGGTGCATGCCTTGCGGCGAGACGCGGCGCGCGCGCGGCAAGGTTTCCGGCAGGAACAGCACGCTGTTGAGCAGGGTCAAGGCTCCCAGCGCGGCCAGGGCCAGCATCACGGCGCGCCAGCCATAGTGCGCATCGAGCAAGCCGCCCACGGCGGGCGCCAGCACGGGCGCCAGGCCGACGATGGTCATCAACAGGGCAAACAGCTGCGCCGCTTTGACCCCATCGGCCACGTCGCGCACCATGCTCATCACGATGACCAGGGTCAGCGCCGCGCCCAGGCCCTGCAAGGTACGCGCCAGCAACAGGGTGCTCAATTGATCCGCCTGCGCCGCCCACACGGCCGCCGCGATGTAGATGGCGATGCCGGCCAAGAGCGGATGGCGCCGGCCCAGCATGTCGGTGAGCGGCCCGCACAGCAGTTGCCCGCCGCCCAAGGCCAGCAGGAAGACCGTCAGGCTCAGTTGCACGTTCGCATACGAGGTGTGCAGCTCGCGCGCCATGGCCGGCATCGAGGCCAGGTACATGTCGATACCCGCCGGACCAAGCACGGCCACGAGAGCCAGGGAAGCCGCCAGCCCGAGACTGGCGGCGGGAACAGTGGTTTGCTGCTGCATTGCGATTCCTTTTATCGTCAAAAAAACGGGGCATGGACGCCGCCGTGTTTTTTATTGTACACTTGCTGCCTACCGGTAGGTAGCTTGTTCAATCAATGAAAAGGATGAGAACGATGAAGGAAGAGACAATGACGGGAGAGTTGGCATGACGGAAGTGGGAATTTCGCTCAGCGGCGTTGCCGTGGCGCTGCTGTTCGCCGCCTGGAGTTCGCACCGCGCCCGCTGCGAGCGGCGCGATGTCGTGTGTCTGACGGTACTGGGCACCGTGCTGGGCTTGCCCGGCGCGGTCTTGCTGGCGTTGCCGATCGCGTAGGTCGGATTAGCGGAGCGTAATCCGACAACATTGTTGGCGAGGCCGGTGGTGAGGTCGGATTACGCGCTTGCGCGCTAATCCGACCTACGCAGCTGATTGCAGAGTTTCGACGCCTGACAAAACCGTAGCGAGCGGCAGTGATTTGTGGCCGAGAAGCGCAACCGTACTCTAGTACGGTGAGCATCGCCGGCCGCAAAGCGCGACGCGCAGTAGGTTTGGTCTGGCGTTATTCCTCCTCGTAAGAGCTGATCGGGGCGCAACCGCAGAACAGATTGCGGTCACCGTACACGTTGTCGGCGCGGCCGACCGGTGGCCAGTATTTGCGCTGGCGCAGGGAAGCGACCGGGTAAGCCGCAATTTCACGGCTGTATTTGCGCTCCCAGCTGTCCGACATCAAGACTTGCGCCGTGTGCGGTGCGTTTTTCAAAGGGTTGTCGTCGTGGTCGAATTCACCGCTGGCGACCTTGGCGATTTCCGCGCGGATGGCGATCATGGCGTCGATGAAGCGGTCGATCTCCACTTTCGATTCGCTTTCCGTCGGCTCGATCATCAGGGTGCCCGGCACGGGGAAGCTCATGGTCGGCGCATGGAAACCGAAGTCCATCAGGCGCTTGGCCACGTCTTCGTTGCTGATGCCGGTGGCGTCCGTGATCGGGCGCAGGTCCAGGATGCACTCGTGCGCGACCAGGCCGTCGTGGCCCGAGTACAGCACGGGGTAGTGCGGCGCCAGGCGGCGCGCGATGTAGTTCGCCGCCAGGATCGCCGTCTCGGTGGCCGCCGTCAAGCCTTCCGCGCCCATCATGGCGATATACATCCACGAAATCGGCAGGATGCTGGCCGAGCCGAATGGCGCGGCGCTGACGGCGCCGATGCCGGCGGCATCGCGCTGGTAGCCGGACGAACGCTGGTTCGGCAGGAATTTCGCCAGGTGCGCGCCCACGCCGATCGGGCCGACGCCTGGTCCGCCACCGCCGTGCGGGATGCAGAAGGTCTTGTGCAGGTTCAGGTGCGACACGTCGCCGCCAAAAGAGCCGGGAGCGGCCACGCCGACCAGCGCGTTCATGTTGGCGCCGTCGATGTAGACCTGGCCGCCGTGCGAGTGGATGATTTCGCACAGTTCCTGGATGCCTTCTTCAAACACGCCGTGGGTGGACGGGTAGGTGACCATCACGCAAGCCAGGTTGGCGCTGTGTTTTTCCGCTTTCGCTTTCAGGTCGGCCAGGTCCACGTTGCCGTTGGCGTCGCAGCTGGTGACGACAACCTGCATGCCGACCATGTTGGCCGATGCGGGGTTGGTGCCGTGCGCCGACGAGGGAATCAGGCAGATGTTGCGGTGGCCTTCGCCGCGCGATTCGTGGTACGCCTTGATTACCAGCAGACCCGCGTATTCGCCCTGCGAGCCGGCGTTCGGCTGCAGCGAGACGGCCGCGTAGCCCGTCAGCGCGCACAGCATTTCTTCCAGCTGCGAGATCATTTCACGGTAGCCGACCGTTTGCGCATCGGGCGCGAACGGGTGGATGTTCGAGAACTCTGGCCAGGTGACGGGAATCATTTCCGACGTGGCGTTCAGCTTCATCGTGCACGAGCCGAGCGGGATCATGGTGCGGTCCAGCGCCAGGTCCTTGTCGGCCAGGCTGCGCAGGTAGCGCAGCATTTCGTGTTCCGAATGGTAGCTGTTGAAGACCGGGTGGGTCAGGTAGGCGCTTTCGCGCGCCAGGCTGGCTGGCAGCGCGCTGGTCAAAGTTGCTTCAACGGCGTCCAGGTCCGGGGCGGCAGGCGCGTTGGCCAGGCCGTGCGCGAACACCTTCCACAGCAGCGCGATATCGTCGCGCGTGGTGGTTTCGTCGAGCGACACGCCGACGTGGGTGTTGTCGATCTTGCGCAGGTTGACGCCGTGGTGCATGGCCGTCGCGTGCAGCTGCGCCGCATCGGCAACATTGATGGTCAGGGTGTCGAAGTAGCTCGCGTTGACGACGCCATAGCCGAGGGTCTTCAGGTTGGCGGCCAGCACGCCCGTAAAGCGGTGCACGCGCTGGGCGATCTGCAGCAGGCCGGCAGGGCCATGGTAGACGGCGTACATCGAGGCCATCACGGCCAGCAGCACCTGCGCCGTGCAGATGTTCGACGTCGCTTTTTCGCGGCGGATATGCTGTTCGCGCGTTTGCAGGGCCAGACGATAGGCTTTGTTGCCTTGCGCATCGACGGTCACGCCCACGAGGCGGCCCGACATATTGCGCTTGAATTCATCGCGCGTGGACAGATAGCCCGCGTGCGGGCCGCCGAAACCGAGCGGCACGCCGAAGCGCTGGCTGTTGCCGACGACGACGTCGGCGCCCCATTCGCCCGGTGGCGTGAGCATGGTCAGGGCCAGCAGGTCGGCCGCGACGATGACCATGGCGCCGTTCGCGTGCAGTTTTTCCACGCCGGCGCGGTAGTCGCGCACGACGCCGTTCACGCCAGGGTATTGCAGCAGCACGCCGAAGCAGGCGCCCAGCGACTCGATTTCAGCCGGGTCGAACGTGCGCACCTCGATGCCGATCGGCTGGGCGCGCGTCTGCACCACTTCCAGGGTTTGCGGCAGCACGTCGTTGGCGACGTACAGCACGTTCGACTTCGACTTGCCCACGCGCTGGATCAGCGTCATTGCTTCGGCGGCGGCCGTGCCTTCGTCCAGCATCGAGGCGTTCGAGATGCCCATGCCGGTCAGGTCCGTGATCACTTGCTGGAAGTTCAAAATCGCTTCCAGGCGGCCTTGCGAAATCTCTGGCTGGTAAGGCGTGTAGGCCGTGTACCAGGCCGGGTTTTCAAAGATGTTGCGCAGCACGACGCCAGGGGTGAACGTGTTGTAGTAGCCCTGACCGATCAGGGACTTCAGTACCTGGTTCTTGCCGGCGATGGCTTTCAGGCGCGACAGGGCTTCCTGTTCCGGCATCGGCTGCGAGTAGGCGCCCAAGGGCAGGGCGCCCTTGTTGCGGATGTTGGCCGGTACCAGGGCGTCGATCAGCGCGGCGCGCGATGGATAGCCGAGGGTCGCCAGCATGGCTTGCTGTTCGGTGGCGGAAGGGCCGATGTGGCGGGCGATGAAGGCATCGCGTGCTTCGAGTTGGGTCAGGCTGGTGCGGGTCATGATATAGAGGCCAAAAAAGACTGAAAAACCGGGATGCGGCGCGCGGGCGCGGCGCCGGGGCATAGCTACAAAATTAAATGCAAACGGGCCGCAAACGCGGCCCGTGAGTCAAACGCGATTACGCGCTGGTGGTGGCGCCATAGGCGGCAGCGTCGAGCAAGCCGTCCAGGGCCGACACGTCGGCTGGCTTGATCTTGAACAGCCAGTTGGCGTAGGCGTCTGCGTTGATCGATTCAGGCGCATTGACCACGTCGTCGTTCACGGCCACGACTTCGCCCGACAGCGGCGCATAGATGTCGCTCGCTGCCTTGACCGATTCCACCACGGCGGCGTCGTCGCCGGCGGTGAAGGTGGCGCCGACGTCAGGCAATTCGACGAAGACGATGTCGCCCAGCGCGTCCTGCGCGTACTCGGTGATGCCGACGGTGATGGTGCCGTCGGCTTCCAGGCGTACCCATTCGTGGGAAGCGGTGTACTTCAGGTCTGCAGGAATGTTCATGTGTGGCTCCAGATGGTAAATGTTCGTTATTGATTATGGTTGTTCGGTCTTGCGGGCGGCTCTAATCGCTTACGCAACCAGGATTTTACCGTTACGCACGAAAGGCAGCTTGACTACCGAGGCGGCCAGCTGCTTGCCGCGGATTTCCACGTGCACGGTGTCGCCTACAGCTACGCCGTTGGGCACGCGCGCCAGGGCGATTGCTTCCTGCATCGTCGGGCTGAAGGTACCGCTGGTGATTTCGCCTGTTTGCTCGTTACCGGCGATGATGACTTTTTGATGGGCGCGCAGCACGCCGCCTTTTTCGCGCAGGATCAGACCGACGAATTGCGCGTTCTGGCCTTTGGCCAGCAGGGCGCTCTTGCCGATGAAGTCGCGCTCGCTGACCAGGTCGATCGTCCACGCGAGGCCCGCGTCGAGCGGGTTGACGGTTTCGTCCATGTCCTGGCCGTACAGATTCATGCCCGCTTCCAGGCGCAGGGTGTCGCGCGCACCGAGGCCGGCCGGCTTGACGCCCGCCGCTGCCAGGGCGTTCCACAGCGCTTCCACCTGGGTGGCGGCCACGCCGATTTCAAAACCGTCTTCGCCCGTGTAGCCGGTGCGCGCCAGCATGACTTCGCCAAATGGCGTGTCCTTGACGATGACGACGTTGAACGGTTTGATGGCTTCGGACGCGGCTTGCGTTTGCGGCAGCACTTGCCACACCTTGGCGCGCGCGTTCGGGCCTTGCACGGCCACCAGGGCCATGGCGTCATTGCCGTCGCGGCGCTGCGTGATCGTCAGGCCGCTGTTGGTGCTGGCATTTTGCTGCTGCATCCAGGCCACGTCTTTTTCAGCCGTGCCCGCGTTGACGACGAGGCGGAACCAGTTTTCATTGAAGAAGTAGACGATCAGGTCATCGATGACGGTGCCTTCGGCATTCAGCATGCACGAGTACAGCGCCTTGCCCGACACTTGCAGCTTGTCGACGTTATTGGCCAGCAAGCCGCGCAGGAAGGCGCGCACGTTCGGTCCTTCGATATCGACCACGCACATATGGGACACGTCGAACATGCCGGCATCGCCGCGCACGGCGTTGTGTTCTTCGATTTGCGAGCCGTAGTTGACAGGCATGTCCCAGCCGCCGAAATCGACCATGCGGGCGCCGAGGGCACGGTGGGCGTTGTTGAGTGGGGTCGCTTTGAGCGTCATGGATTCCTCGGGACGAAGGTAATAGGGGAGTTAACAAAACATAGAATAGCCAAACACGGCTTTCCAGCGTGATCACTGACCCCCCTGTCCTTTGTACCTGAGAGATTACGGGGGCTTGCCCCGTGCGCCCCTTCGGTGGGCCGCCGGCAATAGCCGCGGCCGCTCTCCAGAGTTGAGCTAAAGATGTCGCCAAAGCAACAACTTCAGTCCGCCTGATCGGTCCTTTTGCCTGAGAGTTTTTGGGTAGTGCCCCTTCGGCGGCAACGCTGGGTTGCCCTCTCCCGATCAAGTGGGAGGAATATATGCCAGCGGGGTGGTTCTGTCAATCTGTAAAGACGTTGCCAAATTGCAGCAAAAGCCCCGGTTTGCGGGGCTGGGAGCGGTGCTGGTCCGTTGCAAAAGGGCGCCCGGCCGCGCGGGAATGCGCTATGATGAAATCCTGGCTTTCTTGCGGGTGCCTGCCATGAACACGACACAAAGCGAGACACAAAACAACACCGAGCAGCACGGTTACTTTACCCTCTCGGGCGACGTCAACAGTGACATGGTGCGGCGCGTCTTCAACGCCGTGGCCGACATCACGGAAGACAAGCTCACCACTGCGCATATTTTGATCCAGTCCAACGGCGGCTATGTCAGCGATGGCATCTGCCTGTACAACTTTCTCAGCAAGTTGCCGCTCGACATCATTACCTATAACGCGGGTGCCGTGGCGTCCATCGCCGTCACCCTGTTCCTGGCGGGACGGCAGCGCCACGCCAGCGACACGGCCCGCTTCATGGTGCACAAGTCGCATGCGACAGCTTCGCCCGGTTCGCGTCCCGATGCGCTCAGCATCATCGTCGAGGGCTTGCGCGCCGACGACATGCGTACCGAGCGCATCCTGCGCGGCCAGGTCAACCTGACGGAAGAGCAGTGGCAGGTGCATGCGTATTCCGACCTGCACCTGACGGCCGACCAGGCGCTGGAGGTGGGCCTGATCGAATCGATCCGTGACTTTGCGCCGCCCAAGGGCAAGCGCCTGACGAATATCTGACGCCCGGGAGCTGGCCAAGCCGATGGTTTTGCGCGGAAATTTGTAATGGAATGTAATTCTTCGCTGCAGCACAGCAAAAGCCGCGCGGAACAGGGCAGAGTCGTGGCATAGTGCAAGCTGATCATGAAATAAGCGCATGCACGATGACTTGGTGGAACGGGATTTCTTTTGCGGCCGACATGTCCGTGATGGGGCCGGCTGGTGTGGCGATTGCCTTGTGGCTGCTGGTGTCGCGCCAGTGGCGTTTGGTGCTCAGCTGGAGCTTGTGGTACGGCTGCGGCCTGGCCCTCGTGGTGCTGTCGAAGCTGGCGTTCATGAGTTGGGGCGTGGGCAGCAGCGCGCTCGATTTTACGGGTTTCAGCGGCCACGCCATGCGCGCCGGCGCCGTGTTTCCCGTGCTGATGTATGTGCTGTTGCAGCGGGCCGAACCGCGATGGCGCCATGCCGGCGTGCTCGTCGGCGTGGCCTTTGCCGTGCTGGTGGCCATTTCCCGCGTGGTCGTGCATGCGCACAGCGTGTCGGAAGCCGTCAGCGGTTGCGTGCTGGGCTTGGCGGTGGCGCTGGGCTTCCTGTGGAATGCCCGCGGCGCCGTCAATTTCGCCGTCAGCCATGCGCTGGCGCTGGCCAGCCTGGCGCTGATGGTGGCGCTGAGCTTCAAGGCCGAACCCATGCCGACCGAGCAATGGCTGCAAAAACTGGCCATCGTGCTGTCCGGTCACGAGCGCGTTTTTTCCCGCGCGGACTGGAAACTGGCGCAGGATGGCCGTCCGGCCCGTTAAGATGGCGCCCGCTGGTGCTTGACGCCGCTGTTTTTTGGCCAGAAAAGCATCAGGAAATGGTATGATGAACCACTTTTTTTGCGGTGCATGGCCAGACAGCCGTCGCGATGCTGCATCTGAACTGAATATGAACCGGGTTCACCCATAATATAACCGCCAGCATAGGCCAGGAACTCTAAAACACGTGCGTCTCTCTTCCATCAAGTTGTCGGGATTTAAGTCTTTCGTCGATCCCACCAATTTCCAGGTGCCAGGCCAGCTCGTGGGCGTGGTCGGGCCGAATGGCTGCGGCAAGTCGAACATCATCGACGCCGTGCGCTGGGTGCTGGGCGAATCGAAAGCGTCGGAATTGCGCGGCGAATCGATGCAGGACGTCATTTTCAATGGCTCCACCCACCGTAAACCAGCCGGGCGCGCTTCCGTGGAACTGGTGTTCGACAATAACGATGGCAAGGCGTCGGGCCAGTGGGGCCAGTACGCCGAGATCGCCGTCAAGCGCACCCTGACGCGCGACGGCACGTCCACCTATTACATCAATGGCCAGCCCGTGCGCCGGCGCGACATCCAGGATATCTTCCTCGGCACGGGCCTCGGTCCGCGCGCCTACGCCATCATCGGCCAGGGCATGATTTCGCGCATCATCGAATCGCGCCCCGAAGAATTGCGCGTTTTCCTCGAAGAAGCGGCTGGCGTGTCGAAATACAAGGAACGCCGCCGCGAGACGGAAAACCGCCTGCAGGACACGCGCGAGAATTTGCTGCGCGTGGAAGACATCTTGCGCGAACTCAACGCCAACCTGGAAAAGCTGGAAGCGCAGGCGGCCGTGGCCACCCGTTTCCACGCCTTGCAGGCGGACCAGGAAGAAAAGCAGAAACTGTTGTGGCTGCTGCGCAAGAACGAGGCGCAAAACGAGCAGACGCGCTATTTCCGCGAAGTGGAACAGGCGCAGACGGACCTGGAAGAGCAGACGGCCAAGCTGCGCAACGTGGAATTGACCCTTGAGCAGATGCGCCAGGCGCACTTTGCCGTGGGCGACCGCCTGCATACGGCGCAAGGCCATCTGTACCAGACGAATGCGGAAATCGGCAGCCTGGAAGCGCAGATCAAGTTCGTCATCGAATCGCGCGCGCGCCTGCAGGCGCAGCTGGCGACCCTGACGGCCCAGCGCGACCAGTGGAACAGCCAAGGCGGCGAATACCAGGAACAGATCGAAGAGGCGGAATTCCACCTCGAAGAGCTGGCCGCGAAGGTCGAACAATCGCAAATGATGGCCGAGCAGAAGGGCGAGCAATTGCCCGAACTGGACGCCGCCTGGCGCGCCGCGCAAAACAAGAGCACGGAATCGCGCGCACGGATTATGCAGGCCCAGCAGCAGCTGGAACTGGAATCGGCGCACCAGCGCAACGCCTCGAACATCCTGGCCAGCCTGTTGACCCGCCGCGAGCGTCTGCAGCAGGAAAAGAACAGCCTCAGCTTGCCCGACAGCAGCCACTTGGAAAACCTGAAACTGCAGCTGGAAGAAAAGCAGCAAACCCTGGAAGAGCAGGGTTTCTACCTGGAAGAAGCGCTGGAGCAGCAGCCCAAACTGGAGCAGGAACGGGCCGAAGCCCAGGCGCAGGTGAATGCCGAAACGGCCGCCAACGCCCAGCTGGAAGCGCGTCTTTCCGCCTTGAAACAATTGCAGGAGCGGGTACAAACCCAGGGCAAGGTCCAGCCATGGCTGAAAAAGCACGAGCTCGACACCTTGCCGCGCCTGTGGCAAAAGCTGCAGATCGAAGCGGGCTGGGAAGCGGCCATGGAATCGATCTTGCGCGAGCGCACGTCGGCTCTGCAACTGTCGAACATCGACTGGGCCAAGGCTTTCTTTGCCGATGCGCCACCAGCCAAGCTGGCCCTGTACGCGCCATCGACCGTGGCGCCGCTGCCCTTGCCGGAAGTGCCGGGCCTGAAGCCTTTCCTGAACTTGCTCAAACTGAACGATCCGGGCTTGCGCGGCTTGCTGCAGGATTGGCTGTACAACGCCTACGCCGTGGAAGACGCGGCCGAAGCGCTGGCCGAACGGAGTAAATTGCCGCCGGGCGGCTATTTTGTCACGCGCGCCGGTCACGTGGTCACGGCCACCAGCGTGCGCTTCTATGCGGCCGATTCGGAGCAGGAAGGCATGCTGGGCCGCCAGCAGGAAATCGACAATATCGGCAAACAGTTGCGCGCACAGCAATTGCTGGCCGAAGAGGCGCGCGCCCGTTCCGTGCGGGCCGACGCGGCCGTCGCCACCTTGACGCGCAACTTGTCCGACTTGCGCCTGCGCATACAGCAGCTCACTTCCTCCGTGCACACCTTGCAGCTCGACGTGGTCAAACTGTCGGAAGTGGAAGCGCGCTTCAACCAGCGCAGCACGCAGATCGGCGCCGATCTGGCGGAAATCGCCGCACAGGAAGCGGAGCAGCAGCAGATCAAGGCGGAGTCGGAAGAGAAATTCGAACAGTTGGACATGGAACTGGGCAACTTGCAGGAAGCCCACGAAGACGGCCATACGGACTTCCTGCAAAAGGAACAGCGCCTGGCCGAAGCGCGCGAAGCCTTGCGCGACCTGGAGCGGGCCGCCAAGGATACGGAATACGCGGAAAAAGCCCACCGCGCGAAGATCGAGGAGTTGCGCCGCAATATTGCCACGGCCAGTACACAGGCCCAGCAAGTGACGGCCAGTCTGCAGGCGGGCGAACTGGAACTGGCCAACCTGGAAAGCGGCGCGGCCGCCGACGGCTTGCAGGATCTGCTCGAGCGCCGCACGACGCAGGAGCGGGCGCTGGCCGATGCGCGTCACGAACTCGATCAAATTACGCAGCAGCTGCGCCTGTCCGAAGATGCGCGTACGCAATCGGAACGCAGCTTGCAGCCGCAGCGCGACAAGATCATGGAAATGCAGCTCAAGGAACAGGCCGCGCGCCTGAACCAGGAACAATTCGCCCAGCAACTGCTGGAATCGGGCGCCGATGAAGCGGCCCTCACGGAAAAGCTGCATCCGGACATGCGCCCGTCGTATCTGCAGGGCGAAGTGACGCGCCTGACCAATGCCATCACGGCCCTGGGCGCCGTCAACCTGGCCGCGCTGGACGAACTGGCGCAGGCATCGGAGCGCAAGAATTTCCTCGACGCCCAGAATGCCGACCTGACGGAAGCGATCAATACTTTGGAAGACGCGATCCACAAGATCGACAAGGAAACGCGCGACTTGCTGCAAGACACGTTCGACAAGGTCAACCATCACTTTTCAGAGCTGTTCCCGATTCTGTTCGGCGGCGGCCAGGCGAAGCTGACCATGACGGGCGACGAGATTCTCGATTCCGGTGTACAAGTCATGGCGCAGCCTCCCGGCAAGAAAAATGCCACCATCCACCTGTTGTCAGGTGGAGAGAAGGCGCTGACCGCGACCGCATTGGTGTTTTCCATGTTCCGCCTGAATCCGGCGCCGTTCTGCCTGCTCGACGAAGTCGATGCACCGCTCGACGATTCGAACACGGAACGCTTCTGCCGCATGGTCAAGCGCATGTCCGACCAGACCCAATTCCTTTTCATTTCGCATAACAAGATTGCGATGGAAATGGCCCATCAATTGATCGGTGTGACGATGCAGGAGCAGGGCGTATCGCGCATCGTGGCGGTGGACATGGAGTCCGCCGCAAATTTTGCAACCGAGGCACAAGCAGCATGACAGACCTTCAAATTACCTTGTTCGGCGCCGGCGGCGTCTTTATTGTCGGCGTTTTCTCGTACAACAAATGGCAGGAATACAAGGCCAAAAAAAGCGTGGAACGGGCCTTTTCCACCGACCACGACGACGTGCTGATGCGCGAAGGCGATACGCCAGCAGTGGAAGCCCAGGAACCCGTCCTGCGCCAGGAGCCGCGCTTTGACGCCGCGCCCGCCGCCAAGGCCGAACCGTCGTTCGGCGCGCCGCCAGCGGCGCCCGTGCCCGACGCCCCCGTGCATGCGGAACCATCATTGGGTGGTGCGGGCATGGACGCGCCTCCCGCCGCGCCGGTGCAGCAGGAAGTCAGCGCCGCCAGCGAACAGGCGACCAGCCTGGTCGATCCGCTCATCGATTGCCTGCTGCCTTTGTCGCTGGAAGCGCCCGTGCGTGGCGACAAGATCCTGCCCGTGCTGCAAACCCTGCGCCTGGTGGGCAACAAGCCCGTGCACTTCATTGGTTTGCACGTGAATGGCGATTGGGAACCGATCACGCATGGCGGTGTCTATACCAAGATGCAGGGCGGCGTGCAGCTAGCCAGCCGCAGCACGGCCTTGAATGAATTGGAATACTCGGAACTGGTCACGCGCCTGCGCGGTGTGGCCGACGAGATCGGCGCCGAGCCGGAAGTGCCGGACATGATGGAAGTGATGGCCGAAGCGCGCAATCTGCACCGCTTCGTTGCCGGCCACGATGCCCAGCTGGGCGTGAACCTGCACACGAATGGCGCGCCATGGGCCATTTCCACCTTGTTGTTCGCGCTGGAAAAACAGGGCTTTGACGTGCGTCCGGACGGCCGCTTCGTCATGCCCGATGGCGAAGGCGGTTATCTGTTCTCGCTGTCGACGAATGTCACCCTGGCCGAGGAAACGACGCCGCGTTTGACCCTGCTGCTGGACGTGCCATGCGTGGCGCCCGCGCGCGACGGTTTCGGCGCCATGGTCGCTTGCGCCAAGGCACTGGTGGGCCGCCTCGACGCCACCATCGTCGACGATTACAACCAGGCCCTGTCCGATGCGGCGCTGGCCGAGATCGCCGGCCAGGTGCAAGAGTTTTACCAGGAAATGGACGCGGCCGACATTCCGGCCGGTTCCACCCGCGCCCTGCGTTTATTTAGCTGAAGAATCCCGCAACAATGACTGATCCGATCAACCAGGACGCCGCCCAGCGCGTCCTGGCACTTACGGCCGAACTCAATCGGCATCTGCACGCCTACCACGTGCTCGACAATCCCACCATCCCCGACGCCGAGTATGACAAGCTGTTTGTCGAACTGCAGGTGCTGGAAGCGACCCATCCCGACTTGCGCACGCCCGACTCGCCTACCTTGCGCGTGGGCGCGGCGCCCTTGCCGCAATTCGAGCAAGTCACGCACACGGTGCCGATGTTGTCGTTGAATAATGGTTTCTCCGATGACGATATTGTCAATTTCGACCGCCGCGTGCGCGAAGGCCTGGACCTCGATGCGCAGGACGTCGCGTATGCGGCCGAAGTGAAATTCGATGGCCTGGCCATCAACTTGCGCTATGAAAACGGCCTGTTCGTGCAGGCGGCCACGCGCGGCGACGGCGCCACGGGCGAAGACGTGACGGCCAATATCCGCACCATTTCCGGCATCCCTTTGCGCTTGCATGGCGACAAGATTCCGGCCCTGCTCGACGTGCGCGGCGAAGTGATGATGTTCAAGGGCGATTTTGCCCGCCTGAACGAACGTCAGCGTGTAGCGGGGCAGAAGGAATTCGCCAACCCGCGCAATGCGGCGGCCGGCAGCCTGCGCCAGCTCGATTCGCGCATCACGGCGCAGCGCAAGCTGCGTTTCTATGCATATGGCATCGGCGCCCTCGATGGCGCCGCCATGCCGGCCTCGCATTCGGCCTTGCTGGACTGGTACGAGACCTTGGGCATCCCCGTGTCGAAGGAGCGCAAGGTGGTGCGGGGTGCGCAGGGCTTGCTTGCCTACTACGCCGATATCGGCGCGCGCCGTCCCGCCTTGCCTTACGAAATCGACGGCGTCGTCTACAAGGTGAATGCGACGGAAGACCAGCTGGAGCTGGGCTTTGTCTCGCGCGCGCCGCGTTTTGCGCTGGCGCACAAGTTCCCCGCCGAAGAGGCGCTGACGCAAGTGCTGGGCATCGATATCCAGGTGGGCCGCACGGGCGCCATGACGCCCGTGGCGCGTCTGGCGCCCGTCTCCGTGGGCGGCGTGACGGTGACGAACGCCACCTTGCACAATGAAGACGAAGTGCTGCGCAAGGATGTGCGCGTGGGCGATACCGTCGTCGTGCGCCGCGCCGGCGACGTGATTCCCGAAGTGCTGAGCGTGGTGCTCGAGAAACGCCCGGAACCGGCACCGCTGCCGTTCAAAATGCTCGAAGCGTGCCCCGTGTGCGGCTCGCACGTGGTGCGCGAAGAGGGCGAGGCCATCGCCCGCTGCTCGGGCGGCCTGTTCTGCTCGGCGCAGCGCAAGGAAGCGTTCCGTCATTTCGCGGGCCGCCGCATGATGGATATCGAAGGCCTGGGGGAACGTTATATCGATACCCTGGTCGAACTCGAATACGTGCATGGCTTGGCTGACCTGTACAGCCTGACGCTTGATAAATTGCTGGAAATGAAGCTGCGTGCGGACGAGCGTGACGGTTCGACGCCAGAGACAGTGCAACAAGGCAAGATCCCCACGAAATGGGCGGAAAACCTGCTGGCCGGCATAGAAGCAAGCAAGCGCCCGCCGCTCGAACGTTTCCTGTTCGCGCTGGGCATCCGTCACGTGGGCGAATCGACGGCGAAGACTCTGGCCGAGTGGCTGGGCAGCCTTGCCTATGTGCGGAAGGCGCCGGCGGCCTTGCTGCGCGTGCTGCCCGATATCGGCGGCACGGTGGCGGAATCGATTGCCGATTTCTTTGCGGAAGAAAAGAATCAGCAGGCGTTGCAGGCATTGCTGGACGCTGGCGTCACGCCGCAGGGTGAACACGCACCCAGCGCCAAGCTGCGCACGCAGCTTGAGGAAACCAAATTGCTGGCGGCCATTGGCATCCCGAAACTGACGGAGCCGCGCAGCAAGCAATTGGTGGAGCGCGGCGTGACCCTGGCCAGCCTGGCCGCGCAAGGTGCCAGCTTCCACGCGGGCTTGCCTGCCGCCGTGGCCGAAGCGCTGGCGCAATGGCTGGCCGATGAGAGCAATGTCAAGCTGCTTGCTCAACTGGACGCCCTGCGAAATGAATTAATGTCACAATTGCCTGAAATGCCAGCCGCTGGCGGCAAGCTGGACGGCAAAACCTTCGTCTTGACGGGCACTTTGCCCAACATGAGCCGCGACGAGGCTGCCGAGCTGATCGAGGCGGCCGGTGGCAAGGTCAGCGGTTCCGTGTCGAAGAAGACAGCTTATGTCGTGGCTGGTTCGGACGCTGGCAGCAAGCTGGTCAAGGCCCAGGAGCTGGGCGTGGCCATACTCGATGAAGCGGGTTTGCTGGCCCTGCTGGCGCAAGACTAACCATTCAAAATATTGCAGAGGCCCATGAAAAAAATCAGAAAAGCAGTCTTTCCCGTCGCCGGCCTGGGCAGCCGTTTCTTGCCCGCGACCAAGGCGCAACCGAAGGAAATGTTACCCATCGTTGACAAGCCGTTGATCCAGTACGCGGTGGAAGAAGCCGTGGCGGCAGGCGTCACGGAAATGATCTTTATCACGGGCCGCAACAAGCGCGCCATCGAAGACCATTTCGATACGGCCTATGAACTCGAGTCGGAACTGGAAGCGGCCGGCAAGCGCCAGTTGCTCGAGATGGTGCAAAACGTCATTCCCAAGCACATCAATTGCATTTACATTCGCCAGTCGGCGCCGCTGGGCCTGGGTCATGCCGTGCTGTGTGCCCGTCCCGTGATCGGCGACGAGCCGTTTGCCGTCTTGCTGGCCGACGATTTCATGGATGTGGAAGAGGGCGTGCGCCCCGTGCTGGCGCAGATGGCCGATGTCTTCCAGTACGAAAATTGCTCGCTGCTGGCGGTGCAGGATGTGCCGCGCGCGGAAACCAGGCAATACGGTATTGTCAGCGCGCAACATTATCAGCCTGAGCTGGAGCTGGTTTCGGGAATCGTGGAAAAGCCCATGCCGGAAGAGGCGCCGTCGACCCTGGCCGTGGTGGGCCGCTATGTGCTGACCAGCCGCATCTTCGAGCACCTGGAAAACATCGGTACGGGCGCCGGCGGCGAGATCCAGCTGACGGACGGTATCGCCGCCCTGATGCGCGAAGAGCGCGTGCTGGCTTACCGTTACAAGGGACAGCGTTATGATTGCGGCTCCAAGCTGGGTTATCTGAAGGCAACGACGGCGATGGGCATGAAGCATCCGGAAACGGGCGCGGCCTTCCGCGCTTACCTGCAAGAACTGCAATCGGCACTGGAAGCAAAATGACGGTACGTGAAATCCTCAAGATGGGCGATCCGCGCTTGTTGCGGATGGCCGAACCCGTGCGCGAATTCGATACGCCCGAATTGCATGCCTTGATCGCCGACATGTTCGACACCATGCATGCGGCCAATGGCGCGGGCCTGGCGGCGCCGCAGATCGGCGTCAACCTGCAACTGGTGATCTACGGCTTCAAGCAGAATCTGCGCTATCCGGACGCGCCGCAAGTGCCGGAAACCGTGCTGATCAACCCGGTGCTGACGCCTTTATCGGAACGCAAGGAAGAGGGCTTCGAAGGTTGCCTGTCCGTGCCCGGCTTGCGCGGCAGCGTGCCGCGCTGGAGCGAGCTGCACTATGAAGGCGTGGACCAGTTCGGCCAGCCCATCAGCCGCGACTGCGACGGCTTCCATGCGCGCGTGGTGCAGCATGAAGTGGACCATTTGCACGGCATTCTGTATCCGATGCGCATCGTCGACTTCACGCAGTTCGGCTATACAGAAGTCATGTTCCCGGACCTCGATCCAAACGACGACGACTGATCGGCACCTGAGAAAACGCCCATGGCTGCGTTGCATTGCCTCGCCGTACTATTTGTACTGTCTTCGGCAATGCGCCTTGCCCTGAACGTTTTTCAGGTGCCTCGTACTTGTGACTATCACACATAAAAATGGCCGCGCAGCATAAGCTGGGCGGCCATTTTTATGTGTGAGGCGAACCTAGCGCACCTTGCGGTTGCTGCCCAGGTTATCGAGCAAGTTCTTCAATTCATCCTGCATGGCATCCGTCAGGTTCAGGAAGCGGCAGCCGATCTGCACCTGCTCGCCCAGCAGGAAGGAGCGGAAGGTGCGCGACAGGCGGATTTCCAGGTCGGCGATCATGACCTTGTTTGGCCCCAGTTCCAGGCGCACGCGCGACAGCTTGCGGCCCACGTATAGACCGACCGTGTCGCGCGGGTGGGCGCGCATGCCGATGCCGCCGGCCGAGAAATCATACAGCTGCAATTCATACGGCCGCCCCTCGAGCACGAAGGCGGCCAGATAGTACACGCCCAGCGGCGTTTCCAGGCGCGTCGATTCGCGCCGTTCCAGTACCAGGCAATGACTGGGGAAGTTCGTTAGGTAGACGTTGGGGCGGTCGGGATACGCTTGCCATTCGCCATTGATGGTAAATTGCAGCTTGGCGCTTTGCACCCACGACACGAACGTGGCGCCACCGGGCGGCAGGGTCGCACCTTCATTGAGCTCCAGCACGAATTGCGGCAGGTCATCGTCGACGGACAGGATGCGCCCCAGGATGACGTCTTCGCCGCCCGTCGGGTAGATGGAAATGGCGTCGCCGTTGTCAGCCAGGCTGCACAGGGTTTCGCCGATATCCCACGGATCGCTCATATGGTGCGGCTTGGTGCCGGGGGCCATCGGTTCGGCCACGTCAGCCAGACTGGGCGCGCCCTTGCGCAGGGGATTGGGGATGGGATCGTTCACGACAGCGTATCTCTTTTGTTCTGATGGGGAATAGTGTATAGGTTTAAGGCAATATTTACTAAGTAAATCACAATAATTGATTTTATATCACTATATTCCTGTTGCTTATGTGTCTTGGCGTGGCATGCGACCTGGACGCCGCCGCTTAAAATTGCTCGTCCGCACTCAAGTAACGCCATTGGCCCGTCGGCAAGTCACCGAGTTTGACCTTGCCGATGCGTACGCGTTTCAATCCCAGCACTTTCAGCCCCACGGCTTCGCACATGCGGCGGATCTGGCGTTTCTTGCCTTCACGCAGGGTAAAGCTCAGCTGGTCTTCGTTTTGCCAGCGCACTTTGGCCGGCAGCAGCGGTTTGCCATCGAGCCACAGACCGTGGTTGAGCTTTTTCAGCTCGCTGTCGGGCAGGGTGCCGCCCTTGGTGTAGCTCACGCGCACCAGGTATTCCTTGTCGATATCGGTATCGTGGCCGATCAACTGTTTGGCCACGCGGCCATCCTGCGTCAAGACCAGCAAGCCGACGGAATCGATGTCCAGGCGGCCGGCGGCCACCAGGCTGCGCAGCTGGGTCGGATGGAACTGTTCCGGACTGCGGTCTTCGGCCCAGCGGTTTTCCGCCTTGATCAGGGCCACGGCGGGCGTGTAGCCGTCTTCGGCCTGGCCGCTGACGTAGCCGACCGGTTTGTTGATCAGCACGGTGACCCGCTTCGATTGCTCGGCCGCCGCCTGGCGTTCCACGGTGACTCTCTGGCTTGGGTAGACCTTGCTGCCCAGCTCGGACACCACCTTGCCATCCACGCGGACCCAGCCGCGGGCGATCCATTCATCGGCTTCGCGGCGCGAGCACAGGCCCAGTTCGGACATGCGTTTGGACAAGCGTAATAATTCTTCGGTCATGTTGTTCAGTTTCAGTAAGGGTAGGCGCTGCGCGGAAGGCATTACACCTTCAGCGCATCGAGTAAATCGGTTTCCAGCAATATCTGGTTGCGGGCATTGTTGAGCGCGGGGCCGTCGACGAGGAAGACGTCTTCGACCCGCTCGCCCAGGGTCATGATTTTGGCCGTGTGCAGGTTGACGCGGTACTTGGTCAGCACGTTGGCGATCGCATACAGCAGGCCCGTGCGGTCGTTGGCCGCCACCGACAGCAAATAGTATTGGCCTTTTTCATCGGGACGCAAATCCACGGTCGGCTGGAAGGGGAAGGTGCGCGACAGGCGCGACAGCCGTCCCTTGCCTGGCGGCGGCAGCGGCGTTTGCGACTGCAGCAGCTCGCCCAGCTCATGCTCGATCAGGCTGATGATGTCGCGGTAGCTCTTGGCAAAATTCTGCTCGGTGACGAGGAAGGTGTCGAGCGCATAGCCGTTTTTCGTCGTGTGGATCTTCGCGTCGAGGATGCTGAAATTCTTGCGATCGAAATAGCTGCAGATGCGCGCGAACAGGTCGGGCTGGTCGGGAATGTACACGGCCACCTGCAAGCCTTCGCCGATGGGCGCCAGCCGGCATTTTACCACCGGCAACTTGCTGTCGAGCTTGTCATACAGCGAGCGCGTCTGCCAGGCGATGTCGGACGCGTCGTGGCGCAGGAAATATGCCACGTCCAGCTGTTGCCACAGTTTCAGGTGGGCATCCGGCGGCAAGCCGTACAGGCGCAGGGTGGCCAGCGCTTCCTGCTGGCGATTTTTCAGCTCGCGGTCGGCCGTGTGCGGTTCGCCACCGAGCACGCGCAGGGTGATCTTGTACAGGTCTTCCAGCAGCTTGCCCTTCCAGGCATTCCACACTTTCGGGCTGGTGCCGCGGATGTCGGCCACCGTCAGCAGGTACAAGCCCGTCAGGTGGCGCTCGTCCTTGACCACTTTCGCAAAGGCGGCAATGACGTCGGGATCGGACAAGTCCTGCTTTTGCGCCACTTGCGACATGGTCAGGTGATTTTCCACAAGGAATGCCACGAGTTCCGTGTCTTCTTGCGTCAGGCCGTGGTCCTGGCAGAACTGGGTGGCGTCGGCCACGCCCAACTTGGAATGGTCGCCGCCGCGGCCCTTGGCGATGTCGTGGAACAGGGCCGCCACGTACAGCAGCCACGACTGCGAGAAGTCGGCCATCAGCTGGCTGCAGAACGGGTATTCGTGCGCGTGTTCGCTCATGGTGAAGCGGCGCATATTGCGCACCACCATCAGAATGTGCTGGTCGACCGTGTACACGTGGAACAGGTCGTGCTGCATCTGGCCCACGATGCGGCGGAAATTCGGCAGGTAGCGCCCCAGGATGCTCATCTCGTTCATGCGGCGCAGCGCATGGATGATGCCGACAGGCGCCTGCATGATGCGCAGGAAGAGGGCGCGGTTGACGGGGTCCTGGCGGAAGGCGGCGTCGATCTTGAAGCGCGCATGCCACAGGGCCCGCGTGGCGCGCGACGTCATGCCCTTCAGGGCCGGGCGCTCCGTCATCAGGACAAAAATTTCCAGCATGGCCGACGGATATTGCTCGAACGTGTCGTCGGCGCTGATGTCTATCAGGCTGTTGACTTCATTGAAGCGCTCGTTGATGGGCACGGCCACGTCGTCTTGCGGAAACAACCGTGCCTCGATGTTTTGCAGCAAAATCGTGTTGAGCTGGGTCACCGTCTTGGCGGCCCAGTAGTAGCGCTGCATGAGGAATTCGCTGGCGCGGCGCATGTGCGGCCCGCTGCCCGTCGCTTGCAGGCCCAGCGATTCGGCGATCGCCGTCTGCACGTCGAACACGAGGCGGTCTTCGCGCCGTCCCGCGTGCAGGTGCAGGCGCACGCGGATATCCTTGAAGGCGCGCTCCTTTTCCATCAGCTGGCGCGCTTCCGTCAGGGTGATCAGGCCGCTCGTGGCCAGGGTGCGCCACGAGTTCGCCAGGCCGGCCGCCTTGGCCACCCACAGGATGACCTGCAAGTCGCGCAAGCCGCCCGGGCTTTCCTTGCAATTCGGTTCCAGGCTGAAGGCTGTGTCTTCGTACTTGGCATGGCGCTGGCGCATTTCCGCCGTTTTTGCCTGGAAGAAGGCTTGCGGGTCCATGGCCGCGTCATAGCGTTGCTGCAATTGCGCGAACAGGTCCGCGTTGCCGCACACGAGGCGCGCTTCGAGCAAGCTCGTTTGCACGGTGATGTCGGCCTTCGATTCGACCAGGCATTCATCGACCGTGCGGATGCTGTGGCCGATTTCCAGGCCCAGGTCCCACAGCAGTTGCACCAGTTCCTCGAGCTTTTCCTGCGTGGCGGGGTCCGGCGCCTGTTGCAGCAGGATCAGCAGGTCGACGTCGGAATACGGAAACAGTTCGCCCCGGCCATAGCCGCCCACGCCCACCAGGGCCGTGCCGGGCGGCAAACCCGCTTCCTGCCAGGCACGCGCCAGCACGCCATCGACGCTGTGGCGCAGGCTGCGCAGCAGTTTTTCAGGCTTGCCGTCGGCCTGGAAGGCCGCAATGACGCCCTGGCGGTCGGCTTTCAGTTGCTGTTTCAGCTGTTCCCGAACTTGCTTTTTCATCTGGGCCCTGGGGTGGCGGTGCGTGGTATGGAAGATCAGGCTTTGTTCAGGATCAAGGCGGGCGGTGGCGGCATGCCGGGCGAGACGGTCAGCACTTCATAGCCTGTTTCCGTGACCAGCACCGTGTGTTCCCATTGCGCCGACAGGCTGCGGTCCTTGGTTTTGATGGTCCAGCCATCGTTCATTTCGCGGATTTCGCGGCGGCCCGAGTTGATCATCGGTTCAACGGTGAAAATCATGCCAGCTTCCAGGCGCTCCAGGGTGCCTGGTTTGCCGTAGTGCAAGACCTGCGGTTCTTCATGGAAGACCTTGCCGATGCCGTGGCCGCAGAATTCGCGCACCACGCTGTAGCCGGCTTTCTCGGCGTGCTGCTGGATGGCGTGGCCGATATCGCCCAGGTGGGCGCCCGGCTTGATCTGGTCAATCCCCAGCCACATGCACTCATAGGTGATTTCCGACAGGCGCTTGGCCAGGATGGTCGGCGTGCCGACGAGGAACATGCGGCTGTTGTCGCCGTGGTAGCCATCCTTGATGACGGTGATGTCGAGGTTGACGGAGTCGCCGCTTTTCAGGACCTTGTCGCCCGGAATGCCATGGCAGATGACGTCGTTGACGGAGGTGCAGATGGCTTTCGGATAGGGCGTATAGCCGGGTGGGCAATAGTTCAGCGGGGCAGGGATGGTGCCTTGCACGTTGACCATGTATTCGTGGCACAGGCGGTCCAGTTCGCCCGTCGTGACGCCGACCTTGACGAAGGGGGTGATGTAGTCGAGTACTTCGGCGCCGAGCTTGCCGGCAACGCGCATGCCTTCGATGTCGGCGGCGGTATTGATACGGATGGTGGACATGGTGTAATTCGCAATCTGCAAGAATTCAGGTGAAAAGCACAGACGATTCCTGCTGTATGGGAAAAGTCTGCAAATATGTCGAAATTATAAACGAGGCGCCCTCAATCCGCCGCCTCCTTCCTATGGCCGGAAGGGGATTTGTGGAGAGAAAGCGGATGAAAAGACGGTGTTGCCACGCCTTGCACCATTGTGGTGCGATGGGTGTTTCCGCAGGGCGCGCGATTTGCAGCGCGCACTTGATGCTGCAGGCATTTCAGTGTAGAATCCCGGGTTGCTTGAATTCTCTTTTAAGCAATGCAGTAAAACAGTGTCTTTAATTTATATAAACACGCGAATCCGGTCGACAAGGGTGCCTGTATGGTGACTGATCGGATTCCAGACCCAACCCTGGAGTTAATAATGTCCGTAACAATGCGCGAAATGCTGGAAGCCGGTGTCCACTTTGGTCACCAAACCCGTTTTTGGAATCCAAAAATGGCACCGTTCATCTTCGGCCATCGCAACAAGATCCACATCATCAACCTGGAAAAAACCATGGCGATGTACCAGGACGCAATGAAGCACGTGCGTCAACTGGCTGCAAACCGTGGCACCATCCTGATGGTTGGCACCAAGCGTCAAGCTCGCGAAATCATCGCTGCTGAAGCACAACGCGCTGGCGTGCCTTTCGTTGATCAACGTTGGTTGGGCGGCATGCTGACCAACTTCAAAACGATCAAAACCTCGATCAAGCGTCTGAAAGACATGGAAGTGATGATCGAAGACGGTTCGATCGAGAAGCTGTCGAAAAAAGAAGCGCTGATGTTCTCCCGCGAAATGATCAAGCTGCAAAAATCGATCGGCGGCATCAAGGACATGGGCGGCGTTCCTGACGCAATCTTCGTCGTCGACGTTGGCTACCACAAAGGTGCGATCACCGAAGCAGCTAAACTGGGTATCCCGGTCATCGGCGTTGTCGATACCAACCACTCCCCAGAAGGCGTGAACTTCGTGATCCCAGGTAACGATGACTCCTCGAAAGCCATCATGTTGTACGCTCGCGGTGTTGCTGATGCAATCATCGAAGGCCGTGCAGCTGCCGGTAACGAAGTTGTTGAAATGGTTAAAGCAGCCGCTGGCGACGAATTCGTCGAAGTTAACGAACAGGCTTAATGGCCAGGCTATCGCAGGATAGCCGTTTGTAAGCACAGCAGTAAGGGAAAAGGGGTGGCAGCAGCTCCCCCTTTTTTTTAACAAAAAAACGATAGTGACCGCTGGCGAGGCATGCATGCCCGGCCGCGACTATCGACTCACCGAATCAGGAGAAACACATGGCAGCGATTACAGCAGCGATGGTAGGCGAATTGCGCGGCAAAACCGACGCACCAATGATGGAATGCAAAAAAGCACTGACCGAAGCCGAAGGCGACATGGCTCGTGCGGAAGAGATCCTGCGCGTCAAACTGGGCGGCAAGGCATCGAAAGCATCGGCACGCATCACCGCTGAAGGCGTCGTGGCAACCTACATCGCCAATGGCGTAGGCGCCCTGGTCGAAGTGAACTCGGAAACCGACTTCGTTGCGAAAAACGACGATTTCCTGGCACTGGCCAACAACGCTGCCCGTCTGGTAGCGGAACACAACCCGGCTGACGTAGCTGCCCTGCTGGCCCTGCCACTCGACGGCAAGACCCTGGAAGACGTGCGCGCTGCCCTGATCGGCAAAATCGGCGAAAACATGACCATCCGCCGCTTCCAGCGTTTCGAAACCAGCGCCAAGCTGGCTTCGTACCTGCACGGTTCGCGCATTGGCGTGATCGTCGAATTCGACGGCGCCGATGAGCAAGTGGGCAAAGACGTGGCCATGCACATCGCTGCCATGAAGCCAGTGTCGCTGTCGTCGAACGAAGTGCCAGCGGAATTGATCGAAAAAGAGCGTTCGGTTGCACAACTGAAAGCCGAAGAAGACGCAGCCAAAGCGGCCGCCGAAGGCAAGCCAGCGCAATCGCCGGAAATCCTGGCCAAGCGCCTGGAAGGTTCCGTACAGAAGTTCCTGAAAGAAGTTTCCCTGCTGAACCAAGCTTTCGTGAAAAACGACAAGCTGTCGGTTGAGCAAATGCTGAAGGCGGCTAACACCAGCGTCAAAGGTTTCGCCATGTACGTAGTGGGCGAGGGCATCGAGAAGAAGCAAGACGACTTCGCAGCAGAAGTCGCAGCACAGATGGCTGCCTCCCAGGGAGCGTAAGTAAAGCGGGCCGAGAGGCCCGTTTTTTTGGCCCGCCCGCACCTGTCGTGCCGGGCGGCGGCATGGGCAGCTTCCTCCCGCCTATCCGGCGCTGCAAGGCGCTGCGCCATGTCATACTCGAATAACCTCATTTATGGAGCCCCAGCTCATGTCAAAACCAGCCTACAAGCGCGTCCTCCTCAAGTTGTCCGGCGAAGCCCTGATGGGCGATGATCCCTACGGCATCAACCGCGCCACGATCGAGCGCATGGTGGCCGATGTGGCCGAGGTGGCGAAGTTGGGTGTGGAACTGGCAATCGTGATTGGCGGCGGCAATATCTTCCGCGGCGTCGCGCCTGGCGCGCAAGGCATGGACCGTGCCACCGCCGACTACATGGGCATGCTCGCCACCGTGATGAACGCACTGGCCCTGGCCGATGCCATGCGCCACGTCGGCATTACCGCGCGCGTCATGTCGGCCATCGGCATCGAACAAGTGGTCGAGCCGTATGTCCGCCCGAAAGCCCTGCAATACCTGGAAGAAGGTAAAGTGGTCGTCTTCGCCGCCGGTACCGGCAATCCGTTCTTCACCACCGACACGGCAGCGGCCCTGCGCGGTTCCGAGATCAGCGCCGAGATCGTCCTGAAGGCCACCAAGGTCGACGGCGTCTACACGGCCGATCCGAAGAAGGATCCGAACGCCACCCTGTTCCACACGATTACGTTCGACGACGCCATCGCCAAGCACCTGCAAGTGATGGACGCCACGGCATTCGCCCTGTGCCGCGACCAGAAACTGCCAATCAAAGTGTTTTCGATCACCAAGCCAGGCGCGCTGATGCGCGTAATTCTCGGTGAAGACGAAGGTACCTTGGTTCACGTGTAACAGACGCAATTTTAATAGTAGTTATCATTAATAACGCCTGACAAAACCGTCGCGAGCGGAAGGGAGTTGTGGCTGAGAAGCGCAACCGTACGAAGGTACGGTGAGCATCGCAGGCCGCAAATACCGACGCGCAGCAGGTTTTGACAGGCGTCACTACAGGAGTACAGTAATGTCCTTAGCTGACGTTAAAAAGAACGCCCAGGAACGTATGACGAAATCGCTGGAAACACTGCGTGCCGACCTGGCCAAAGTGCGTACCGGCCGCGCCCATACGGGTATCCTGGACCACGTGATGGTCGATTACTACGGTTCGCCGACGGCGCTGACCCAGGTCGCCAACGTGACCCTGATCGACGCGCGCACCATCGGTGTGCAGCCGTATGAAAAGAAAATGGCCTCGACCATCGAAAAAGCCATCCGCGACGCCGACCTGGGCCTGAATCCATCGGCACAGGGCGACCTGATCCGCGTTCCGACGCCGCCGCTGACGGAAGAGCGCCGCAAGGAAATGGTTAAGCTGGTCAAGAGCGAAGCGGAAGACGCGAAGATTGCCGTGCGTAACATTCGCCGCGATGCGAACGAGTCGCTGAAGAAGCTGGTCAAGGAAAAAGCCTGCTCCGAGGACGATGAGCGCCGCTCGTCGGAAGAAGTGCAGAAGCTGACGGACAAGTTTATTGCCGATATCGACAAGATGGTTGTCGATAAAGAAAAAGAAGTGCTGACAGTCTAGTTTTCAGTCCTTTTGACGCTGCCCGGGAAAGCATGGCTTTTCCGGGCAGTGCTATTTGGAGCATAATAGTTATCTTTTATTTTTGGTATTCGTGTTTTCATGATCTATTCGAGTTCGACAACGGCAGTGCCTGAAGTGGGTACGGTGCCGCGCCATGTGGCAATCATTATGGATGGCAATGGTCGCTGGGCAACCAAGCGCTTCCTGCCGCGCGTGGCTGGCCACGTCAAGGGCGCGGACGCCGTACGCGGCATCGTCGAGACTTGCCTCGAGCGCGGCGTCGAATACCTGACCCTGTTTGCCTTCAGCTCGGAAAACTGGCGCCGCCCGGAAGAAGAGGTGTCGATGCTGATGCGCCTGTTCGTCACCATGCTGGAACGCGAAGTGGTGAAGATGCATGCGAACGACATCCGCCTGAAAGTGGTGGGCGACCTGTCGCGCTTTAATGAACAGCTGCAAACGCTGATTGCCGATGCCGAACGCAAGACGGCGCGCAATACGCGCCTGACGGTGTCCATCTGCGCCAATTACGGCGGCCGTTGGGACATCATGCAGGCAGTCAATAAAATGACGGCCGAGGCCGAGGCCAATGGCCAGTCTGCCGGGCACGCTTATACGGAAGAGCAACTGGCGCCGCACCTGGCCATGGCGTACGCGCCCGAGCCCGACCTGTTCATCCGCACGGGCGGCGAGCAGCGCATTTCCAATTTCCTCCTGTGGCAACTGGCGTACACTGAGTTGTTTTTCACCGAGACTTTCTGGCCCGACTTCAATGACGAGTGCCTCGACGCGGCAATCGCGTCTTACCAGCAGCGCGAACGGCGCTTTGGCCGTACCAGCGCGCAATTAACTGAAAAGACAAACTGATGCTGAAAACACGGATAATCACCGCCCTGGTCCTCCTGGCGGTCTTGCTGCCCGTTCTGTATCTGAATTATTTCCCCGCCTTCGCCGTGATCGCCACGGCGTTCTTCGGCGCCGCCGTCTGGGAAAGCTTCCGCATCTTTAAAAATCGCCATGCGCTCGTGATTGCCGCCGTCTGGACAGCCGCCTTCGCGTATACGTTTTTTGTTGTTAACGGCATGGCGCAGCTCAATTTCTGGTTCGCCCTGTGCGTGGCCATCTGGCTGATCCGCTTCGTGCCTTCGCTGGCGACGGGCTTGCCACCGACCGAAGGCCTGGGCAATACCTTGCTCAGCCTCGTGTACCCGGTGACCATCGTCGGTTGCTTCGTTGCCATCATCGCCTTGTTCCTGCATAGCCCTTTGTATCTGCTGTCCGTCATGGCCCTCGTGTGGATCGCCGATATCGGCGCCTATTTCTCGGGCAAGGCGTTCGGCAAGCGCAAGCTGGCGCCAAGTATTTCTCCAGGTAAATCCTGGGAAGGCGCCATTGGCGGCGGCATCGCCGTGCTGCTCATCGCCGCCATCACGATTATCGCCGCGCCATCGCTGCCGGTCCTGCAAGACACCTTCGCCGTGCAGCTGCAATTGCGCCGCGGCTGGCTCGTGGCCTTGCTGGTGCTGCTGCTGGTCGTTGCCGCCAGCATCGTCGGCGACCTGTTCGAATCCCAATTGAAGCGCCGCGCCGGCATCAAGGACAGCAGCAATCTGCTGCCTGGCCATGGCGGCGTACTTGACCGTATCGACGCGTTGATCCCGGTCCTGCCATTTGCCGCCCTCGTGGCCAGCTGGCTTTAAGGAAACACATGCAATACATCACTATCCTTGGCGCGACCGGCTCGATCGGCGTGTCCACCCTGGACGTGCTCGCGCGTCATCCCGAGCAATACAGCGTGTATGCGCTGAGTGCGCACAGCCGCGTGGCCGAACTGGCCGCCCAGTGTTTGCAATTTCGTCCCCAGCGCGCCGTCGTCGGCACGGCGGATGCCGCTCTTGAACTGACGCGCTTGCTGCGCGGGCAGGGCGTGTCTACCGAAGTCGAGTATGGCGTGGAGGCATTGTGCGCCATCGCCAGCGCACCGCAAGTGACGGGCGTGATGGCGGCCATCGTCGGCGCGGCCGGCCTGGCGCCGACCCTGGCGGCGGCGCGTGCTGGCAAGAAGGTATTGCTGGCCAATAAAGAGGCGCTGGTCATGTCCGGCCAGCTGTTCATCGATGCCGTGCATGACAACGGCGCCGTGCTGCTGCCGATCGACAGCGAACACAACGCCATCTTCCAATGCATGCCGCACGCCCATGGCCGCGCACCAGGCGCCGCGGGCGTGGCGAAAATCGTGCTGACGGCGTCGGGCGGTCCCTTCCTCACGCGCGACGTCGAGACGCTCGACACGGTCACGCCGGACCAGGCGTGCAAGCATCCGACCTGGGCCATGGGACGCAAGATTTCCGTCGATTCGGCCACCATGATGAACAAGGGCTTGGAAGTGATCGAGGCGCACTGGCTGTTTGGCGCGCCAGCGGACCAGATCGAAGTGCTGATCCACCCGCAAAGCGTGATCCATTCGATGGTCTCCTACATCGACGGTTCCGTGCTGGCCCAGCTGGGCAATCCGGACATGCGCACGCCGATCGCCCATGCGCTCGCGTATCCGCAGCGCATCGCTTCGGGCGTGGCGCAGCTGGACCTGGCCCAAGTGGCCACACTGCAGTTCGAACGTCCCGATTTCCGCCGTTTCCCTTGCCTGGCGCTGGCCTTCGATGCCTTGCGCGCGGGCGGCACGGCGCCGGCTTTGCTGAATGCAGCCAATGAAGTGGCCGTGCAAGCGTTTCTTGACGAGCAGATCGGCTTCCGCCAGATCGACCGGGTCATCGCGCACGTGATCGAGACGGTGCCGCACGGCGCCGCTTCCAGCATCGAAGCCGTGATGGAGCAGGACCGCCTGGCCAGAGTGGCCGCGCAAGCATACATCGCGCAAAGGCTGGCTGCATGACCTTGATTACGACATTGCTGGCGTTCATTGTTGCGCTGGGTTCACTGATTACCTTGCATGAGCTGGGCCACTACCTGGTGGCGCGCTGGTGCGGCGTGAAGGTGCTGCGTTTCTCGATCGGCATGGGAAAAGTGGTGTATTCGCGCAAGTTTGGCAAAGACCAGACGGAATGGGCGATTTCCGCGCTGCCGCTGGGCGGTTATGTCAGCATGCTCGACAGCCGCGCGCAAGACCTCAGCGACTTGCCGGAAAGCGAATTGCGCCGCGAATTCACGCGCCAGAGCGTGTGGCGCCGCATCGCCATCGTGGCCGCCGGCCCGCTGGCCAATTTCCTCGTCGCCATCGTGCTGTACGCGGGCCTGTTCATGTATGGCATCGAAGAGCCGTCGAGCAAGCTTGGCCCCGTGGCCGAACAGACTGCCGCCTATGCGGCCGGCCTGCGCAGCGGCGATACCGTTGAAACAGTCAACGGCAAGGCCGTGGCCAGCTGGTCCGAGCTGCGCTGGGAAGTGATCCAGGCCACGCTCGACAAGCAGCCGGCGCGCATCGAAGTGCGCCGTCCAGACCGTGGCCAGCAGGAAGCGACGTTGCCGACGGCCAGCCTGACGGAGACGGACCTGGAAGGCGACGTGCTGGGCAAGCTGGGCCTGACCCTGGCCCGTTCCGCGCCCACGCTGATGGAAATCATGCCTGAGGGCGCCGCCGCGCGCGCCGGCCTGCAGAAAAACGACCAGATTCTCGCCATCGACGACCAGCCCGTGCACGACGTGGCTGCCGTCATCGCCACCCTGAGCCAGGCGCCGGGCCGGACCTTGCAATTGCAACTCTTGCGCCAGGGGCAGGACCTGACCCTGTCCATTACGCCGGATGCCGTGCCGGGCGCAGGGGCAGAGGGAGCTGTAACAGTTGGTAAGATACAAGCGAAGCTGGGACAAGTGCCGGATATGATCACCGTGGCATCGGGACCGTTCTCTGCCGTGGGCAAGGCGTCCGCCAAGGTCTGGGATACCAGTGTCATGAGCCTGAAAATGCTGGGCAAAATGATCACCGGCCAGGTGTCGCTGAAGAATGTGACGGGACCCATTACCATTGCCGATTACGCGGGCCAGACGGCGCGCATCGGCCTGGTAAGCTACCTGAGCTTCATCGCCTTCATCAGTATCAGTCTGGGCGTGATGAATTTGCTACCCATTCCTGTTCTGGATGGCGGGCATTTGCTGTATTATTCGCTGGAAGTTTTGACCGGACGCCCCTTGCCGGAGCGCGTAGGCGAGATTGCCCAGCGTCTGGGGATCGGTTTGTTGCTGACCTTGATGGTGCTTGCCGTCTTTAATGACGTGTTGCGATTGCTGAATTAGGGCGGTGGTTGATGCCATTGCGTGAGTCGCACAAGCAATCTTTTGTGTATGTTGTCCATTGATTTACCCATTGAATAACCCCAATGAAATTACATTCTGCTCGTTTTGCCTTGCCTTCCTTTCGCCGCAGCCTGATCGGCGCCGCCGTCATGGCTTTCTGTTCCGGCCACGCGCTGGCCGTCCAGCCATTTACTGTCAAGGACATCCGGGTCGAAGGGATCCAGCGTACTGAAGCGGGCACCGTGTTTGCCTACCTGCCGGTGCGGGTCGGCGAAACGTTCTCCGACGAGAAGAGCGTTGCCGCCATCAAGGCCCTGTATGCGACGGGCATGTTCAAGGATGTGCGCCTGGAAGCCGATGGCGACGTGCTGGTGGTGCTGGTCGAGGAACGCCCGGCCATCGCGACCGTGGAGTTTACCGGTACCAAGGAATTTGAAAAGGACGTGCTGGTCAAGGCGCTGAAGGAAATCGGCGTCGGTGAAGCCAAGATTTTCGACAAGGCGTCCGTCGACCGCGCGGAACAGGAACTCAAGCGCCAGTACCTGTCGCATGGCCTGTACGGCGTGAAGATCACCACCACCGTCACGCCGATCGAGCGTAACCGCGTCAACGTGGTGTTCGCCGTCGACGAGGGCGATGTGGCCCGCATCAAGCAGATCAACATCGTCGGCAACAAGGCTTTCACCGACAAGGAACTGCGCGAGCAGCTGGCCCTGAACACGGGCGGCTGGTTCAGCTGGTACACCAAGGCCGATCAATATTCGAAGACCAAGCTGACGGGCGACATCGAGTCGCTCAAGTCCTACTACCTGGACCGCGGCTATATCGAGATGCAGGTCGACTCGACGCAAGTGTCGATCACGCCCGATAAAAAAGATATCTACCTGACGATCAACATCACCGAAGGTGAAAAGTACAAGATCGCCGGCACCAAGTTCGAAGGCGAGATGTTCGGCCGCGAAGAAGAGCTCAAAGCGCTGAACCTGATGCGCGAAGGCGAAATCTACTCGGGCGCCCGCTTGACTGCGACGAACAAGCGTATCCAGGACCGCCTGGCCACGTTCGGCTACGCGTTTGCCAACGTCAACGCCAATCCCGAGATCAACCGCGAAAAGCATGAAGTCGGCTTTACCTTCTTCATCGATCCGGGCAAGCGCGTGTACGTGCGCCACATGAATATCGCCGGCAATACGACCACGCGCGATGAAGTCATCCGCCGCGAATTCCGCCAGTTCGAATCGTCCTGGTACGACAGCAACAAGATCAAGCTGTCGCGCGACCGTGTCGACCGCCTCGGCTACTTCAAGGACGTGACCATCGACACGCCCGAAGCGCAGGGCACGACCGACCAGGTCGACGTCAACGTGACGGTGGTGGAAAAACCAACCGGTAACTTCCTGATCGGCGGTGCCTTCTCGCAATCGGAGAAGTTCACCCTGTCGGCATCGATTTCGCAAGCCAACTTCGCCGGTAGCGGCAACACGGTCGGCATCGAACTCAATACCAGCCATTACAGCCGCACGATCGCGTTTTCGCAGACCAATCCGTACTACACGGACGATGGCATTTCGCGCAGCTTTGAAGTCTACCTGCGTACGACGGAACCGCCGGCGCTGAACATCGGCAGCTACAAGATCAAGCAGACCGGTGGCCGCGTCAGTTTCGGCGTGCCGTTCTCGGAAGTCGACACCGTCTTCTTCGGCATCGGCGCCGAGCGTTCGCGCATCGAAACCGACGTCACCAGCCCGATCCGCTTCAAGCAGTACGTGGTCGACAATGGCGGCCCGTCCGACGGTATCGGTTCGGCCACGACGAATTCCATCCCGCTGACGGCGGCATGGCAGCGCGACAGCCGCGACAGCGCCCTGACGCCATCGATCGGCCGCTACCAGCGCGTCAACCTGGAGGCTGACCTGATCGGCGACCAGAAATACTTCCGTGCCATTTATGAGCACCAGTATTTCCGTCCGCTGTTCAGCAAGGTCACCCTGGCGCTGAAGGGCGAGCTCGATTACGGCCACGGCATCGGAAAGCACGTGTATCCGGTCTTCAAGAACTTCTACGGCGGCGGCATCGGTTCGGTGCGCGGCTACCTGAGTTCCTCGTTGGGCGCGGTCGAACCGAGCACCAACGATGCCTTGGGCGGCGCTTCGCGCCTGATCGGTAACGCGGAACTGCAGATGCCATTCCCCGGTTCGGGCAATGACCGCAGCTTGCGCTGGTTCGGTTTCCTTGACGGCGGCCAGGTCTACCAGGAAGGCGAAAAAATGCGTCTGTCGCAATTGCGCTATTCTGCTGGCCTGGGCATCAGCTGGATTTCACCGGTGGGCCCGCTCAAGCTGAGCTATGCCAAGCCGCTGAACGCCAAGCCGACGGACCGCCTGGAGCGCTTCCAGTTCCAGATGGGCACCGGTTTCTGACCGGGCCATCTGAACTTGGGCGACAGCTTTTACTTTTTGACCATGGAGTATCATGAACACCGCATCCGCTACCCTGCCCAAGACCCTTGCCGTGATCGCATTGTGCTGGAGTTCGCTGTTGCCGGTGCAGGCGCAGGCTCAGGAGTCGAAGATCGCCTGGATCAGCAGCGAACGTATTTATAACGAATCGAGGCTGGCCAAGCTGGCCAGCGCCAAGCTGGCCGAAGAGTTCCGCTCGCGCGAAAAAGCCGTGCAGGAACTGGCGGCCCGCTTCAAGGTGGCCAATGAAGCCCTGGAAAAGGACATGCCGACCCTGAGCGAGGCGGAGCGCGCCAAGCGCCAGCGCGAGTTTTTCGAGCTGGACAAGGAATTGCAGCGCCGCCAGCGCGAGTTCCGCGAAGACCTGAGCCAGCGCACGAACGAAGAGCGCAGCGCCATCGCGGAAAAAGCCAACACCATCATCCAGCAGATGGCGCATATCGAAGGATATGACATCGTGCTGCAGGAAGCCCTGTGGGCTAGCCCGCGCATCGACATTACCGACAAGGTTTTGAAGGCGCTGGACAAGTAATCGAAACGGTTTCAAGCCTGGCAGTGCCGTAGCGAGCGGATGTGAGTTGTGGTTGAGAAGCGGAGCTGTGCTGGAGCACAGTGAGCATCGGAGACCGCAAATCGCGCCGCGCAGTAGGCATAGTCAGGCGTTTTTATAAGGGTATATCGATGGGCACTCGACTAGGTGACTTGGTCGAACGCTTCGGCGGGCAATTGACGGGCGATCCGAACCTGGAAGTTTCAGGGATCGCGCCGCTGGCCGACGCCGGCGCTTCGCACATCAGCTTTCTCAGCAATAGCAAATTCCGCGCACAGGCGGCCCAGAGCGGCGCTGCCGCGCTGATACTCACGCCGGCCGACGACGCGCTGATCGGCGGCGACTACGCCGGCGCACGCATCGTTACACCGAATCCCTATGTGTATTTCGCGCGCGCGGCGCAGTACTTCGCCGCCCTGGCCGAGATCAAGGCGCCCGTGGGTATCCACGCCAGCGCCATCGTCGATGCCAGCGCGCAGGTCGACGCCACTGCCTCGGTCGGGCCGCGCGCCGTGATCGAAGCGGGCGCCGTGATCGGCGCCGGCTGCGTGATCGGTGCCGGCTGCGTGGTGGGGCGCGACGCCGTCATCGGTGCCGGCACCCAGCTGTTCGCCAACGTGACTTTCCACGCGCGCTGCGTGATCGGCCAGCGCGGCATCATCCATTCGGGCGCCGTGATCGGCACCGACGGATTCGGCTTCGCCAACGAAGGCGGCGTGTATATCAAGATTCCGCAGACGGGCAGTGTGGTGATCGGTGACGATGTCGATATCGGCGCCAACACCACCATCGACCGTGGCGCACTGGCCGACACCATCATTGAAGATGGCGTCAAGCTCGATAACCAGATCCAGATCGGCCACAACTGCCATATCGGCGCGCACACGGCCATGGCCGGCTGCGTCGGCGTGGCCGGCAGCGCCATCATCGGCAAGTACTGCACCTTTGGCGGCGCCGCCATGGTGCTGGGCCACCTGACCATCGCCGACCGCGTCCACGTGGGCTCGGGCAGCATGGTCTCGCGTTCGATCGCGGAGCCGGGCCAGTACACGGGCTTCTATCCGCTGGCCAAGAACGCCGACTGGGAAAAGAGCGCCGCCATCGTGCGCAACCTGTCAAGCATGCGCGAGAAAATCCGCGCGCTTGAAAAAACAATTAAAACACTGACCACGCAAGACGAAAAATGACTACTGAAAAAAAGACCCTCGACATCCTCGCCATCAAATCGCTGCTGCCGCACCGCTACCCGCTGCTGCTGGTCGACCGCGTGCTGGACTGGGAAGCGGATAAAACCATCACCGCCATCAAGAACGTGACGGTCAACGAAGAGTTCTTCCAGGGGCATTTCCCGCACAAGCCGGTCATGCCTGGCGTGCTGATGATCGAAGCGCTGGCGCAGACGGCGGCCCTGCTGTCGTTCCTGTCGATGGGCGTGAAACCGGACGAAAATTCGGTCGTGTATTTCGTCGGCATCGACAATGCGCGCTTCAAGCGTCCTGTCGAACCGGGCGACCAGCTGAAGATGGATGTGGAAATCCTGCGCGTCTCGCGCGGCATCTGGAAATACAAGGCCGTCGGTACGGTTGACGGCAAGCTGGCGGTGGAAGCGGAACTGATGTGCACCATCCGCAGCGCGCAAGATGCCAGCCAGTCTGCGAGCCAGCCAGCGGGGCAGTAACATGGCGGCCATCCACTCCACGGCAGTCATCGATCCGAAGGCCGAGCTCGACAGCTCGGTCGAGGTGGGTCCGTACACCATCATCGGTCCGCACGTGCGCATCGGCGCTGGCACCAAGGTTGGCCCGCACGTGGTCATCGATGGCCACACGACGATCGGCAGCGACAACCACCTGTTCCAGTTTTCCTCCATCGGCGCGCAGCCGCAGGATAAAAAATGGGCGGGCGAGGCGACGCGCCTGGAAATCGGCGACCGCAACACCATCCGCGAATTCTGCACCTTCAACACGGGCACCGTGCAAGGCGGCGGCGTCACGCGCCTGGGCAACGACAACTGGATCTCGGCGTATGTGCACCTGGCGCACGACTGCCTGGTGGGCAACAACACTATCTTTTCGAACAACGCGCAGCTGGCGGGCCACGTGGAAATCGGCGACTGGGTCATCATGAGCGGCTTTGCCAATGTGCACCAGTTCTGCAAGATCGGCGCGCACGCCTTTGTCGGCATGAGCACCAGCCTGACGCAGGACGTGCCACCGTTCGTCCTGTTGAACGGCAATCCGGCGCAGGCGCATGGCGTCAATATCGAAGGCTTGAAACGCCGCGGCTTTACGCGCGAGCAGATCAACGGTATCCGCACCGCGTATAAACTCATCTACCGCTCGGGACTGACCCTGGAAGAATCCAAGGCAGCTCTGTTCGAAGAAGAGACGGCAGCGGCGCCCGAGGTGGCGGAACACATTCGCGCCATGCGGGAATTCCTTGGCGTGGCGTCGCGTGGCATCGTCCGCTGACCATTCCAGCGGCCTGTCGGTCGCCATCGTCGCTGGCGAGGTGTCGGGCGACCTGCTGGCCAGCCGGCTGCTGTCAGGCCTCGTGCCGCAGCTGCCCGGCGCGCGCTTCCACGGCATCGGCGGCGAGCACATGGCCAGGCAGGGTTTTGTTTCCGACTGGCCGCTCGACAAGCTGACCGTGCGCGGCCTGTTCGAGATCATTCCCCGCTACCGCGAGATCAAGGGCATCCAGAACGCGCTGCGCGACCAACTGCTGGCCGAGCGTCCCGCCGTCTTCATCGGCGCCGACTATCCGGGTTTTAACCTGGGACTGGAACAGCAGCTCAAGGAAGGCGGCATCCCCACCGTGCACTACATCGGGCCGCAGATATGGGCCTGGCGCGGTGGACGCATCAAGAAAATCATCAAGGCCGTCTCGCACATGCTGGTGATCTTCCCGTTCGAGGAAGAGATCTACCGCAAGGCGGGCGTGCCCGTCACCTACGTCGGCCATCCGCTGGCCGAGATGATTCCCTTGCAGCCCGATGAAGCGGCCGCGCGGCGTGTCCTGGGCTTGCCGGAAGACGCGAATGTCGTGACCCTGATGCCGGGCAGCCGCATGGGCGAACTCAAATACAATACGGTGGCTTTCGTGACCGCCTGCAAATTGCTGCTGGCCCGCGACCGCTCCTTGCGTTTCGTCGCGCCCATGGCCGGCGAAAAGCAGCGCCAGTACTTCCTGCAATTGATAGCGGAAGCGGGCTTGCAGGACGTCGAGATACTGCTCACGGACGGCGGCTCGCACACGGCCATCTGCGCCGCCGATGCCGTGCTGGTGGCATCCGGCACGGCATCGCTGGAAGTGGCGCTGTACAAGAAGCCCATGGTCATCGCCTACAAGATGATGCGCGCCTCGTGGGAAATCATGCGCCACATGGGCTACCAGCCGTGGATCGGTTTGCCCAACATCCTGGCGCGCGACTACCTGGTGCCCGAGCTGCTGCAAAACGCGGCCAGCCCGGAAGCGCTGGCCGAGGCCATGTGGCAGCAGCTGAGCGACGTGCCGGGCCGTTTGCGCCTGGTGCAGCGCTTCACGGACATGCATCACAGCCTGCTGCGCGACAGCGCGCAGGAAAGTGCGAATGCCGTCATGCAGGTCATCGCCGCACACCGCAAGTAAGCACCGTTTCAATCGCAGTTCCTACCAAAGATTCAACGTGAAAAATATCTATCCCGGCCTGTTTGACGACTTGCCATTCTCGCTCGATGAAATCATCTGCGGCGTCGACGAGGCAGGCCGCGGTCCGCTGGCCGGCCCCGTGTTCGCCGCCGCCGTGATCCTCGACCCGCACCAGCCCATCGACGGCTTGCGCGATTCGAAAAAACTCAGCGAAGCGAAACGCGACCTGCTGGCACCGCAGATCAAGGCCAAGGCCCTGGCCTGGGCCATCGCCGAAGCGTCGGAAGAAGAGATCGACCGCCTGAACATCTTGCAGGCGTCGATGCTGGCCATGCGCCGCGCCGTCGAGGCCCTGGCGACCGTGCCGACCCTGGCCCTGATCGACGGCAACCGCTGCCCCGTGATGCCGATACGCGGCATGGCCATCGTCGGTGGCGACGACAAGGTCGATTCGATTTCCGCCGCCTCCATCCTGGCCAAGACGGCGCGCGACGCGGCCCTCGTGCACCTGCATGCGGCCTATCCCGAATACTGCTTCGATCAGCACAAGGGTTATGGCACCAAATTGCACCTGGAGCGCCTGCACCTGCACGGCGCCTCGCCCGTGCACCGCCGCTCGTTCGCACCCGTGCGCAATGTGATCGCCCTGTTTGGCGGACAGGAGGTGGCGGCATGAAGACGATCACTTCGCGCGACAATGCGCAATACAAGGATTTGCTGAAGCTGGCGGGCAGTTCGCAGGCGCGCCGCAAGTCGGGCCGCACCTTGCTCGACGGCGTGCACCTGTGCCAGTCGTATCTGCAGCTGCGCGGCATGCCGGAGCAGTGCATCGTCAGCGAAAGCGCCTTGCAGAACCCGGAAGTGGCGGAGATCGTCGGCCAGCTGGAAAGCCAGCGCGCGCATGTACTGGGTTTGCCCGACGCGCTGTACAACGCCGTGAGCCAGGTCGAACATGGCGTGGGCGTGATGTTCCTCATCGAGACGCCGGAACGGGCCGTTACGCAACCGCTGAGCGTGTCGGCCGTGCTGCTCGATAACCTGCAAGACCCGGGCAACGTGGGGTCGATTTTGCGCAGCGCGGCCGCCGCCGGCATCACGCAGGTCTACTGCAGCGCCGGCACGGCCTTCTGCTGGTCGCCGAAGGTGCTGCGCGCGGCCATGGGCGCGCACTTCGTGCTCGACATCTTTGAAAACGTCGATCTGGCCGCGCTGGTTGCGGGCGCCAAGGTGGCGACCCTGGCCACCAGCGGCTACGCCACGAAGCAGCTGTACGACGTCGACCTGCGCCAGCCCGTCGCCTGGCTGTTCGGCCATGAAGGGCAGGGCGTGGCCGATGACCTGCTGTCGATGGCGACGCACCAGGTGGTCATTCCCCACCTGGGCCAGATTGAATCGCTGAACGTGGCCGCCTGCGCCGCCGTCTGCTTCTTCGAGCAGCTGCGTCAGGGCCGGTCCTGAACAGGGTAGCCATGTCTTTTCCTCCGCTTGCCGATGGTGCCGCACGTGACGAGGCCTGGTGGCGCCAGGTGGCCGCGTTTTATCCCGCGCCGCCGGACGCCATCGTCAATCTCGAACATGGCTATTTCGGTGCCATGGCCGCGCCCGTGCAAGCGGCGTTCGAGCAGGCCGTGCGCTACACCAACGAGCAACTGAGTCCTTTCGTGCGCGGCGAGTTCACGCGCACGCATGTGGATATCCTGCGCCAGCGCGTCGCCGCGCTGATCGGCGCGCAGCCGCACGAGATCCTGCTGACCCGTAGCGGCACCGAGTCCATGCAGGTCCTGATCACGCAATACCACGGCCTGGCGCCCGGCGATACAGTTCTATGGAGTAATCTCGATTATCCGGCCATGCGCACGGCCATGCGCTGGTTGGCGCAGCGCCGTGGCGTCACCAGCACGCAAGTCACACTGAGTTTGCCCGTCAGCGATGACGAGATCGTCGCCCGTTACGCGCAAGCCATGCGCCAGGCCGTCAAGCCCAGGTTGCTGCTGCTGTCGCAGGTGGCGCCGGCCAATGGCCAGCAATTGCCGCTCAAGGAAATTATGACGCTGGCGCGCGAACACGGCATCGACGTGCTGCTCGACAGCGCCCATGCGCTGGGGCAGGTCGACGTGGACGTGCAGGCCATGGGCGTCGATTTCGCCGGTTTCAATCTGCACAAATGGCTGGGGGCGCCGGCGGGACTCGGTGTCGTGTATATCCGCGCATCGCAGCTGCACAAGATCGAGCCGCATTGTGGCGACGACGATTATCCGCTGGACGATATCCGCAGCCGCCTGCACATGGGCATGCCGCCGATCGCCGCCATCCTGGCAGCGCCTGCCGCGTTGGATTTCCATGCGCGCCTGGGCGGCACGCCGGCCAAGAACGAACGCCTGGCCTGGCTGCGCGATTACTGGGTCAGCCGCGCCGCGCAACTGCCCGGCGTGCATATTCTGTCGCCGCTCGATGCGAGGCGCGGCACGGCGCTGGTCGCCTTTGCCGTCGACGGCATGAGCGCGCGCGAGTTGCAGCAAGCCTTGCTGCAGCGCTTCGGCGTCTTTACCGTGCAGCGCAATATCGGCGATACCGATGTGGTGCGCGCCACCGTCGCCATCACGACCACCACCAGTGAACTCGATCAGCTGGTGGCCGCGCTGACGGTGCTCTCCAGCGAGGTGAACTCCAGCTTGGCGAACACCTGACAAAACCGTAGCGAGCGGAAGGAAGAGGTGACCGAGAAGCGCAACCGTACTAAAGTACGGTGAGCATCGCAGGCCACCTATACCGACGCGCAGTAGGTTTGGTCAGGTGTTCTCAGTATTCGCGGCGGTTCGGTTTGATTTCCTGCAGGATCGTCGTGGAGATCTCCTCGATCGACTTGGTGGTCGACGACAGCCAGCGTATTCCCTCGCGTTTCATCATTTTTTCCGCCTCGTTGACCTCGTAACGGCAATTTTCGATGGCCGCATACTTGCTGCCAGCGCGTCTTTCGTTGCGTATTTCCGACAAACGTTCGGGCGTAATGCTCAATCCGAAAATTTTATTCTTAAATTCCAGCAAGGCGGAAGGCAGCTTGTCGCGCTCGAAATCGTCGGGAATCAGCGGATAATTGGCCGCCTTGATGCCGTATTGCATGGCCAGATACAGGCTGGTCGGGGTCTTGCCAGAGCGCGAAACACCCACCAGAATGACATCGGCCGAGGACAGGTTCTTGTGCGACTGGCCATCGTCGTGCGCCAGCGAATAGTTGATCGCCTCGATGCGGTTCTTGTATTCCTCGCTGTCGACGATGTTGTGCGAGCGGCCGATGGTATGGGTCGACATCACGCCCAGTTCCTGCTCCAGCGGGGCCACAAAGGTCTGAATCAGGTCCATGTGCATGCCGCTGGACTTGCGGATCACGGCCGACAGGTCGTTCTTCACCAGGGTGGAGAAAATGATCGGGCGCTGGCCGTCGCTGGCGAACGCTTCGTTGATCTTGCGCGCCGCCTCGTAGGCCTTGTCCATGGTATCGATGAAGGGCAGGCGGATCTGGCGGAAGCGCAGATCGAACTGCGTGAGCACCGAGTGGCCGAACGTCTCGGCGGTGATGCCGGTGCCGTCGGAAACGAAGAAAACGGTGCGGGCCGCGGAGGGCAGAGGAGGGCGTGGATCTTGTGTCATGGGTTTTCGGATCAAGATTGTGCGTCGTCAATTTGCGCCGCACAAGGTAAAATGGCTGTAACGGTATGATTGTGCTGCACGACGCCAAGAATAACAAGAAGACTGTCTGTGCGCCGCGCGTAAAGATTTCTATCATCAGTAAGGGTGTCATTATGACCAACGCAGTATCGCAACAGCAGGAAGACAAGGACGCGGTGTATGTTGCCTCGTTCGAGCATTTGCGCATGACGGATGTCGAATCCGTCGGCGGCAAGAACGCCTCCCTGGGCGAAATGATCAGCCAGCTGGCGGAAGCCGGCGTGCGCGTGCCCGGTGGCTTTGCCACCACGGCGCAGGCATTCCGCGATTTCCTGTCGTATAGCGCCAATGGCGGCTTGCCGCTGGCCGAACGCATCGCCCAGCGCCTTGAAGGGCTGAACATCGATGACGTGCGCTCGCTGGCGCAAGCCGGTGCCGAGATCCGTCAATGGATCGTGGAAACGCCATTCCAGCCACGCCTGGCCGCCGAAATCGACCAGTTCTACGCCAAGCTGGTGGCCGATTCCGACACGGAAATGTCGTTTGCCGTGCGTTCCTCCGCCACGGCGGAAGATTTGCCCGACGCGTCTTTTGCTGGTCAGCAAGAAACCTTCCTGAACGTGGTCGGCATTGACAATGTGCTCGAGGCCATGAAACAGGTGTTTGCGTCGCTGTACAACGACCGCGCCATCTCGTACCGCGTACATAAAGGCTTTACGCACGCGGAAGTGGCTTTGTCGGCCGGCGTGCAGCGCATGGTGCGTTCCGACCTGGGCGCGGCTGGCGTGATGTTCACCATCGATACGGAATCGGGCTTCAAGGACGTGGTCTTCGTCACCTCCAGCTATGGCCTGGGCGAAACCGTGGTGCAGGGCGCCGTCAACCCCGACGAATTCTATGTGCACAAGCCGATGCTGGAAAAAGGCAAGTCGCCTGTGATCCGCCGCAATATCGGCTCGAAGCTGCTGAAGATGGAATTCACGAACGAAGCGAAAGCTGGCCGTTCCGTGAAAACCGTCGACGTGCCCGTCGAAATGCGCAACCGCTACTCGCTGAACGACAGCGAAGTGGTGGAGCTGGCCAAATACGCCGTCATCATCGAGAACCACTACGGCCGTCCGATGGACATCGAGTGGGGCAAGGATGGCCGCGACGGCAAGCTGTACATCCTGCAAGCGCGTCCTGAAACCGTCAAGTCGCAGCAAAAGGCGACCGACGTGCAGGAGCGCTTCAAGCTGAAAAGCACGGGCACCGTGCTGACGTCCGGCCGCGCCATCGGCCAGAAGATCGGCGCCGGCCCTGTGCGCGTGATTCACGACCCGGCCGACATGGAGCGTGTGCAGCCAGGCGACGTGCTCGTTGCCGACATGACGGACCCGAACTGGGAACCGGTCATGAAGCGCGCATCGGCCATCGTCACCAACCGTGGCGGCCGTACTTGCCACGCTGCAATTATTGCCCGTGAACTCGGCGTGCCGGCCGTCGTCGGCTGCGGCGACGCGACCGACGTGCTGAAAGACGGCACGTTCGTCACCGTCGTGTGCTCCGAAGGCGACGAAGGCAAGATCTACGATGGCTTGCTGGAAACGGAAGTGTCGGAAGTATCGCGCGGCGAATTGCCGAAGCTCGACACCAAGATCATGCTCAACGTGGGCAATCCGCAGCTGGCGTTCGACTTCCAGTCCGTGCCGAATGCGGGCGTGGGCCTGGCGCGCCTGGAATTCATCATCAATAACAATATTGGTGTGCATCCGCGCGCGATCCTCGAGTACCCGAACATCGATGCCGACCTGAAAAAGGCCGTGGAATCGGTGGCGCGCGGCCACGCTTCGCCGAAAGCGTTCTACATCGACAAGCTGGCCGAAGGCATCGCCACCATCGCCGCCGCGTTCTGGCCGAAAAAAGTCATCGTGCGCCTGTCCGACTTCAAGTCGAACGAGTACAAGAAGCTGATCGGCGGTTCGCGTTACGAGCCGGACGAGGAAAACCCGATGCTGGGCTTCCGCGGCGCGGCGCGCTACCTGTCGGCCGACTTCTCCGAAGCGTTCAACATGGAATGCGAAGCGATGAAGCGCGTGCGTAACGACATGGGCCTGACGAACGTGGAAATCATGGTGCCATTCGTACGTACCCTGGGCCAGGCCGAGAAAGTCATCGACCTGCTGGCAAAGAATGGCCTGAAGCGCGGCGAGAACGACTTGCGCGTCATCATGATGTGCGAAGTACCGTCGAACGCCATCCTGGCCGACCAGTTCCTCGACCATTTCGATGGCTTCTCGATCGGTTCGAACGACCTGACCCAGCTGACCCTGGGCCTGGACCGCGATTCCGGCATGGAATTGCTGGCCGCCGACTTCGACGAGCGCGACCCTGCCGTGAAAGCCCTGCTGGCCCTGGCCATCAAGGCTTGCCTGGCACGCGGCAAGTACATCGGCATTTGCGGCCAGGGTCCTTCGGACCACCCTGACTTTGCCGTCTGGCTGATGGAGCAGGGCATCGAATCGATGTCCCTGAATCCCGACTCGGTGATCGACACCTGGCAAAAGCTCGCTGCGCTGAAAGCGTAAGCATCTTTATCGCCGTCTGAAAACCCGCTGCCGCTCACCCGGCAGCGGGTTTTTTTACGCCTGTCATGCGGCGCACGGCAGTATCCGATGGGCTTGCGCCAGATCAGCTAAAATGATTCCACCAATACATTGAAACGGGAGTTCACATGGCAAGCAAGAAACCGAGCAAAGTTGCAAAGATCGACATCGGCATTTCCGAGGCGGACCGCGCGAAGATTGCGGAAGGCCTGTCCGGCCTGCTGGCCGACAGCTACACCTTGTACCTGATGACCCATAATTTTCACTGGAACGTCAAGGGGCCGATGTTCAACACCCTGCACCTGATGTTCATGACGCAATACACGGAGCAGTGGGCCGCGCTGGACCTGATCGCCGAGCGCATCCGCGCCCTCGGCTATCCGGCGCCGGGCACCTACAAGGAATTCGTCAAGCTCGCTTCGATCAAGGAAATCGACGGTGTGCCGCCGGCGCTGGAGATGGTCAGCCATCTGGTGTCGGCACAGGAAGCGACCGCGCGCACGGCGCGCCGCCTGTTCCCGCTGCTGGAAAAAGCCAATGACCAGCCGACGGCTGACCTGATTACGCAGCGTCTGGATCTGCATGAGAAGACGGCGTGGATGCTGCGCAGCCTGCTCGAGGAATAAATCCCCTATGGCGGTGCTAATTCCCCCGTGGCTATTGACGCCATCCGGAATTGCGTTAGACTGCTTGTATATAGGTGTTAGGCAAGAATAATATCAGGCAGTACAGCGCATTAAACCCCGTCGCTTATATAGGCTGCGGGGTTTTTTATTTTCGGATTCACAAAGATGGAGGCATCATGGCTGAATGGGTAGGCTGGTTTGTAGCGGCTGGCGCGGTATTGATCCTAGAGCTGTTTACGGGCACGTTTTATTTGCTGATGATCGCCATCGGCGTCAGTGCCGGAGGATTGGTGGCGCTGGCGGGCGGAAATGGCAGCTGGCAGGCCCTGACGGCCGCGATTGTCGGCGTGGCGGCCACGCTGTTATTGCGGCGCAGCCGTTTTGGCAAGGCGGCGCGGCGCGATGCGGCGCAGGATCCGAATGTGAATCTCGATATCGGCCAAAGCGTGGCGGTCGCGCATTGGGTTGATGGCGCGGCGCGCGTCATGTATCGCGGCGCCTTGTGGGATGTGGAACTGATACCCGGCAGCGATACGCAGGCCGGTCATTACACCATACGTGCCGTGCGTGGCAGCCGTTTGATAGTTGGATAACCTGGAGAATAGATTATGGAAGTAAGCATCGGAAGCGTATCGCTGATCTTGTTATTGCTGGCGTTGGTATTTGTCTTTAAGACGGTCAATGTCGTGCCGCAGCAGCATGCCTGGGTGGTGGAACGCCTGGGCAAGTTCCACGCGGTATTGGGTCCTGGCCTGAATATTGTCGTGCCTTTTGTTGACCGTATCGCTTACAAGCATGTGCTCAAGGAAATTCCACTCGATGTGCCGCCGCAGGTGTGCATTACGCGCGACAATACGCAATTGCAGGTCGATGGCATTCTGTATTTCCAGATTACCGATGCCATGCGGGCTTCCTATGGTTCGTCGAATTATATTGCCGCCATTACGCAACTGGCGCAAACGACCTTGCGCTCGGTGATCGGTAAAATGGAACTCGACAAGACATTTGAAGAACGCGACCATATCAATACGGCCATCGTGAATGCCATCGATGAATCGGCGGCGAATTGGGGCGTTAAGGTATTGCGCTATGAAATCAAGGATTTGACGCCGCCCAAGGAAATCTTGCATGCGATGCAGGCGCAGATTACGGCCGAGCGCGAAAAGCGCGCGCTGATTGCCGCGTCGGAAGGGCGCAAGCAGGAGCAGATTAATATCGCCAGCGGCGAGCGCGAAGCGGCCATCGCCCGCTCCGAAGGCGAAAAGCAGGCATCGATCAACCGCGCCGAAGGCCAGGCCACGGCCATCGTCGCGCTGGCGCAGGCCAGCGCCGAGGCGCTGCGCCAGGTGGGCGCCGCCATCCGCGAGCCGGGCGGCGAAGATGCCGTCAATCTGAAAGTAGCCGAGCAGTATGTGGGCGCCTTTGCGCAATTGGCGAAAACGAATAACTCGATTATCGTGCCGGCCAATCTCGGTGATATGAGCGGTTTGATCGCCACGGCGATGCAGGTGGTGAAAACCCAGAAGCCGAAAGGCGGCGTGGCTATTCCCTGATTGCCTGCTGACCGGGTCAATAGCAAGTTGCTTGTCAATACTGCCCGCTGTATAGCGGGCAGTTTTCATTTGCGTCGCCCTGATTATCTGGCAGCAGCGGAGTGGGGAGTATCTGTGGCTGAGTGTGTAACGCTGAAAATATTTTCTTCATGCTATGCTATGCGCACTTTCGGGATTATGTGCTCTCGCGCGGCGCTTGGAGGTGATGCGTGATAGGCGATAGTATTGGCCCTGTGTATATTTTGAATTGCTATTTTTAATTACTATAAATTGCAATGAAACAAAAAGTATTGCAAAATAAATGCGGCCGATGACGTTGTATTGAATCGTTGCCGCACAAAGCAGGGCTACTTGCGCAGACGGCCCATGTGCGATGTCCGCCCCCTTGATTGAAGACTTGCATCGCTTGAAAGCCGGGGAAGTGGGGCTTGGAGTAAAAGAATTGTAAAAAACAATCAAATCTTCAGAAAAATCACCTCAGTCGCGTTACAATTGGATAGAATTTAACTGTTCAGTTATATTTTTCAACTCACACAAGGAAATATCATGGATCTGTCCAGCTTATCCCTGTCCGAACTGCGTACCTTGCAGGACGACATCAAGAAGCAAATGAAGAAACGCGAACAGGACGATCTGTCCAAAGCGCGCGAGCAAATCCTGGCAATTGCCCAAAGCGTTGGCGTTTCCGTCAAAGATCTGGTTGGCACGGGTATCCGCGCTAAAACCGGCACGGTCGCAGTACGCTATCGCAATCCTGATGATGCGACGCAGCAATGGACTGGCCGTGGCCGTCAACCGAAATGGGTCAAAGAGTGGACCGATGCGGGCAAGTCGCGTGATCTGCTGAAGGTGTAATGTAATACGCCATTCATTCGGATGCTTGTCCTGTGGAGTAGTACAGGTGTAGTACAAGGCAGCATGCAAGCATCCGGAACTTTCCTGATTTATCGTCTTTGGCCAGACAGGCAAAGCGGATTCGCATCACTTATCTTCCCGGTATTTTCGCCCATACCAGTCTTATTTCCGCCGTATCTCTTTCCTTCTCCTGTTTGCATCCCGTCGCGCCATGCTTTTCATTTGCCGCAGGCAATCGGCAAAATAAAACCCGGCATATAGCCGGGCTTGTTGGTATTGGCGCAGCACGCTGCGCGCAGTGCCGGATCAGCGGCGGTGCGATTTCATTGCCGCTTGCACTTCGCGCGCGCCATCGCGGTCGCGTTCCGCAGCCCGTTTGTCGTGCTGCTTCTTGCCTTTGGCCAGGCCGATTTCGCATTTCACGCGGCCGCCCTTGTAATGCAGGTTGAGCGGGACCAGGGTGTAGCCGGAGCGTTCCACCTTGCCGATCAGTTTATCCATTTCCGTGCGGTGCAGCAGCAGCTTGCGCGTGCGTACGGCTTCCGGATGGATATGGGTAGAGGCGGTCGGCAGGGCGCTGATATGCGCGCCGAACAGGAAGAGTTCATCGCCACGGACGACGACGTAGGCTTCCTTGATTTGTACGCGGGCGTCGCGGATGGCTTTAACTTCCCAGCCTTCCAGCACGATGCCCGCTTCGTAGCGATCCTCGATAAAGTAGTCGTGGAAGGCTTTTCTGTTGTCTGCTATGGTCATGAGATGGTAAATGTGCGCGGGTCGGTTAAACTACTGTCTCGCGCAAGCGCGATAAAATCAAATGTATCCAACATCATAGCAAATGGTTCTTCAATGGCAGTAGTACATAAATCAGTTTTTCTCGGCTATAGCGCCGAACAAATGTTCGCGCTGGTGGCGGCGGTGGAGGATTATCCCAAATTCCTGCCCTGGTGCGGTGCGGTCGAGATTCGCGAGCGGGGCGAGAACACGGTTGTCGCCAGCGTGGGCATACATTACCACGGCGTGCGCCAAAGCTTCACCACGTCCAACGAGAACGTGCCGCCGTCATCCATCAAGATGAAGCTGGTGGACGGTCCTTTCAAGACCCTCGATGGCGTGTGGACCTTCAAGGCCCTGCGCGAAGACGCCTGCAAGATCGAACTGGACCTGCATTACGAGTTTTCCAGCCGCGTACTGGAACAGATCATCGGCCCCGTCTTTGGCATGATCGCCAACAGCATGGTCGACTCCTTCTGCAAGCGCGCGGAGACCGTGTATGGCTGAGGCCAGCATTCACGTGCAAGTCTGCCATGCCTTGCCGGATAGCAGCTTCCTGCGCGCCTTGACGGTGCCTGCAGGCACCACCATCGAACAGGCGGTGGCGCAGAGCGGCTTGCTGCAGGCCATCCCCGGCATCGACCTTGCCGTCAATATGGTGGGCATCTACGGCAAGAAGAAGCCGCTCGATACGGTATTGCGCGAACATGACCGCGTGGAAGTGTACCGCCCCTTGCAGGCGGACCCGAAAGAGGCGCGCCGGCGCAGGGCTGGCGGCAAGCCTGCCAAGGCTTAGTTGCCGAGCGCATCTGCGCGCAGCTGCAAGCCCAGCGCGCGTGTCACCTTCAGGATCGTGGCAAAGCTGGGATTACCTTCGCCGGACAGCGCCTTGTAAAGGCTTTCTCTACCCAGGCCAGTATCCTTGGCCAATTGCGTCATGCCGCGTGCCTTGGCGATATTGCCAAGCGCCTTGGCGATAAACGATGCGTCGTCGCCAGCCTCTTCAAGGCAGGCTTCAAAGTAGGCGAGCATATCTTCTTCCGTCTTCAAATGCTGCGCGCTATCCCATTTGCTGAGTTTCTGTGTCATGGCAATCTCTTAGAGTTCTTGCGCCAGTCGCAGCGCGATCTTGATATCTTTCGCCTGTGTGGATTTATTTCCGCCCGCCAGGAGGATGACGATTTCCATGCCGCGCTGCGTGAAATAGACGCGGTATCCTGGGCCGTAATCGATACGCATTTCCAGCACGCCATGTCCGACAGGCTTGCAATCGCCAAAGTTGCCATCTTCGGCACGGTCGATGCGCGCCTGGATGCGAAAAAAGGCGCGTCTGTCCGTCAGATTGCTGAACCAGTTGTCAAAGGTCGCAGTGGTCAGGACGCTTTTCATATATCGAGTGTATTATTTGGGATACATAAAGGCAAGCAAATAAATCAAATTCAAGCAAAGTTATCGTGACTTTTGTAAAGGTTTAGGACAAGAACCAAGAATTTCCGTATAATCTGCTTTTGCGCCAATAGGAAATGCTATGCGTCTACTTCAAAAAGCACTCACATTCGATGACGTGCTGCTCGTCCCAGCCTACTCCAACGTTCTGCCCGCCGATACGTCCCTCAAAACTCGCCTGACCCGCAATATCACCTTGAATATTCCCTTGCTGTCCGCAGCCATGGATACGGTGACGGAAGCCCGTCTGGCGATCGCGATGGCCCAGGAAGGCGGCATCGGCATCATCCACAAGAATTTGAATCCGAAGGACCAGGCACGTGAAGTGGCCCGCGTAAAGCGTTTCGAAGCAGGTGTGCTGCGTGATCCGATCACGATTCCGCCGGAAATGAAAATCCGCGACGTGATCGCGCTGACGGAACAATACGGCATCAGCGGTTTCCCTGTCGTCAAGGGCAAGGAAGTCGTCGGCATCATCACCAACCGCGATTTGCGTTTTGAGCAGGAACTCGACGCGGAAGCTTCCGCCAAGATGACCCCGCGCGAAAAGCTGGTGGTCGTCAAGGAAGACGCCGATACGGCCGAAGCCAAGCGCCTGATGAACAAGCACCGCCTCGAGCGCGTGCTGGTCGTCAACGACGCATTCGAACTGCGCGGCCTGATTACCGTCAAGGATATCCAGAAATCGACTTCCCACCCGTTCGCGTCGAAAGACAGCCAGGGCAAACTGCTGGTCGGCGCTGCCGTCGGCGTGGGTGCCAAGGATGAAGAGCGCATCGACCTGCTGGTCGCTGCCGGCGTCGACGTGCTGGTGGTCGACACGGCCCACGGCCACTCGCAAGGCATCCTCGACCGCGTACGCTGGATCAAGACCAAGTATCCGCAAGTCGAAGTGATTGGCGGCAACATCGCTACCGCTGCTGCCGCCAAGGCGCTGGTGGAATACGGCGCCGATGCGGTCAAGGTCGGCATCGGTCCTGGCTCGATCTGCACCACGCGTATCGTCGCCGGTGTGGGCGTGCCGCAAATCACGGCCATCTCGAATGTTGCCGAAGCACTGGAAGGCACGGGCGTGCCATGTATCGCCGACGGCGGTATCCGCTTCTCGGGCGATATCTCGAAAGCGCTGGCCGCTGGCGCCTCGACCGTCATGATGGGTTCCATGTTTGCCGGTACGGAAGAAGCGCCAGGCGAAGTGATCCTGTACCAGGGCCGCAGCTACAAATCGTACCGCGGCATGGGTTCGCTGGGCGCGATGTCCGATGGTTCGGCTGACCGTTATTTCCAGGACGCCACCATGAAGGCCGACAAGTTCGTGCCTGAAGGTATCGAAGGCCGCGTCGCCTACAAGGGCAGCGTGCTGGCGATCATCTTCCAGCTGGTGGGCGGCGTGCGTCAATCGATGGGTTACTGCGGTTGCGCCACCATCGACGAACTGCGCGAAAAAGCGGAATTCGTGGAAATCACCTCGGCCGGCATGCGCGAGTCGCATGTCCATGATGTGCAGATTACCAAGGAAGCGCCGAATTACCGTTCCGAGTAAATAGCGACACACCAGACCGGCGCCTAGTGCGCCGGTTTTGTAATGACCTCAGATAAAGTCCCCATCATGCATTCTAAAATCCTCATTCTCGATTTCGGTTCCCAAGTCACCCAGTTGATCGCCCGCCGCGTGCGCGATTCCGGCGTGTTTTCCGAAGTCTTCCCGTATGACGTCAGCGACGAGTTCGTGCGCAACTATGGCGCCGCCGGCGTGATCCTGTCGGGCAGCCACAATTCCACCCTGGACGGCGACTCGCCGCGTGCGCCGCAAGCCGTGTTCGAGCTGGGCGTGCCCGTGCTGGGCATCTGCTACGGCATGCAAACCATGGCGGCCCAGCTGGGTGGCAAGGTGGAAAACGGCCTGGTACGCGAATTCGGCTACGCCGAAGTGCGTGCCCGCAGCCACACCAAGTTGCTCAACGGTATCGCCGACTTCGTTACCGACGAAGGCCACGGCATGCTGAAAGTGTGGATGAGCCATGGCGACAAGGTGCTGGAAATGCCGCCAGGCTTCAAGCTGATGGGCAACACCCCGAGCTGCCCGATCGCCGCCATGGCCGATGAAGAGCGCCAGTTCTACGGCGTGCAATTCCACCCGGAAGTGACGCACACGGTGCAGGGCAAGGCCATGCTCGGCCGTTTCGTGCATGAAATCTGCGGCTGCAAGTCGGACTGGAACATGCCCGACTACATCAGCGAAGCGGTGGAAAAAATCCGCGCGCAAGTGGGCACCGACGACGTCATCCTGGGCCTGTCCGGCGGCGTTGACTCCTCCGTCGCGGCAGCCCTGATCCACCGCGCCATCGGCGACCAGCTGACCTGCGTCTTCGTCGACCACGGCCTGCTGCGCCTGGACGAAGGCAAGATGGTGATGGACATGTTCGCCAAGAACCTGGGCGTGAAAGTCATCCGCGTCGATGCGGAAGACCAGTTCATGGGCCACCTGGCCGGCGTCACCGATCCTGAGCAAAAGCGCAAGATCATCGGCCGCGAATTCGTCGAAGTGTTCCAGGTGGAATCTGGCAAGCTGGTTAACGCCAAATGGCTGGCGCAAGGAACGATTTACCCGGACGTGATCGAATCGGCCGGCAAAGGTAAAAAAGGCCAGACCATCAAGAGCCACCACAACGTGGGCGGCTTGCCGGACACCATGAAGCTGAAATTGCTCGAGCCGCTGCGCGAACTGTTCAAGGACGAAGTGCGTAAACTCGGCGTGGCCTTGGGCTTGCCGCATGACATGGTCTACCGCCACCCATTCCCGGGCCCGGGCCTCGGTGTGCGCATCCTTGGCGAAGTCAAGAAAGACTACGCCGACCTGCTGCGCCGCGCCGATGCCATCTTCATCGAAGAACTGCGCAATACGCCGTATGAGCCTGTCGTGGTTCCTGGCTTCGACCAGGATAGCGTTCCGACCAACTGGTACGAAGCGACGAGCCAGGCATTCGCCGTCTTCCTGCCCGTCAAATCGGTGGGCGTGATGGGCGATGGCCGCACCTACGAATACGTGGTGGCCCTGCGCGCCGTGCAAACGCAGGACTTCATGACGGCCCACTGGGCGCACCTGCCGCACAGCCTGCTGGGCAAGGTCTCGAACCGCATCATCAATGAAGTGCGCGGCATCAACCGCGTCGTCTACGATATTTCGGGCAAGCCACCGGCGACCATTGAATGGGAGTGATGGGTTCGCTTTAACTGCTTGATTTAAAGTGAAAAATTGATGGCCGTTGATAATTCAAAAAATTATCAATGGCCATTTTTTTTGATGTGCGTGCGGTTGATCGTTCGCGTCAAGTAAATACTTGCATTGACGTCCACACCGTGATCCCAGGTCAACGACTCCATCTAGCCGTCAAGTGGCTTTCTGATCGCGAAGGTCGGTGAGCAGGGTAGTGATCCTGCTATTTCTCGCTCTTGCTTGCGGACTCGGCGCAAGGCAAGGCTTTTTTGCGCATGGCTTCGAGGCCTTGATGCGCGAGGTTCAGCAGCTCTATTTCTACGGTGCTGCCATTTTGTATGGACAGGCGCTTCACGGCGGAGGCAAGCACGGGGGGAAGTTCCAGAAAATTCAGGATTAGCTCCCCTCCGGCTGGCACTGGTGGGTCGATTTGCGTCCCTCTGGCGATGGGTAAAGTCCCATGCACAAGCCAGGCGGTGCTGACGCCGAGGGCCGCGGCAATCTTCTCCGCCGCGTCCATAAGCAGTTTGGCTTTGCCTGATTCATAGCGATACAGTTGCGTGGGATTGATGCCCGCCCGTTCGGCAAGCAGCACTTGTGAGATATGAAGATTCTCGCGGCAGCTTTTGAGGCGCTCAGAAACATGGGTGTTGCCAGACATACATATTGCCTTTCAATATACAACGTTCGTGAATGACCGGCTGTGACGCGGCTGTCTCCACAATGACGGAAGGAACGAGAGCATCTTGCTAGCCACAGCCTGATTGTCAGCGCTCAGGATGGATGAAATACTGACGAATACGGTTTTTCTTGCGGAAGCATGTGCTTTGCTTCCTCAATTTTCCCTTGGGCGAGCAGCGCATGGATTGCGTGGGCCAGCGGCGTCACATCCGCCACCCTGGTTATCCATTGATGTACGTAAAGTTCTATCGCCTTTTTGCTGAGGCCGATCTGAATGGCTCTGTGAGCTTGCGGCCGCAACAGCAGATCCCGCTCCGGGTCCCATTGGATGCGCACGGGCGATGCCTCTTTCTTCGCCGACCATTCATCCTTGCTCATGGATGCATCCGCGTGGCTCAGGCAACCGTGCTCCAGTGCCCATTCAAATCCCGTTCTGCTGATATCGATCGCCAGTATGCGTTGCTGACCAGCGTCTTTGAATCCCCAGCCCGCGCGATACATCATCCATAAGAAAGACGGTTTAATCCAGGTCATGCGTTCCATTTTGAATGGGGGCGAAGTAAATGTACCGTTCGTTAATGCTCCATCCGCGATCGCATCCGGATAGGCTTGATAGACACGGATGGTCGATTCATCGTAGGTGGCCCTGATCTGACGTTCAGGGATGGTTGATGTTAGGTGCTGCTGATCATCTTGTTGCATTGTTACCTTGGTTGAAGCCAGAGAGAATTCCGGCGAGTTTGAACATGGTGCTGACCGTGCCGCCCGACTCCTGCGCGTGGCCTAAGCAATCCTTCTGCCAGCCATCCGTCGCCGGTTGATAGGCCATGCCGGTGGACCCATCAGAAGGGGGAGCAAGGTGGATGGCCTGACTGGCGAAAGTGGGGCATGGTCAGCTTCGTAAATCTTACACGACCTTGGCCTTGTCCCGCTGCATGCGCAGGGTGCGTAGCTTGCCGATCAAGACGGTGGGAAGGCTGGGGCATCCTGACGCGATCTGAGTTAATACGGTACGCATCGCCATCGCCTGTCCACCTGTTTTACTAGTGGTAATTGGATAGTTGAAAGACAGTTACCAAAGAGGTAAAGTTCTCAAGAAATAAATAAAATTGCTATGCGGAAATAATTATTTTATAATCTACTTAAGAAAATAATTACGTAAGGCAACATATGCACCTGCGCTTGACGCCATGGTGCGGTGTATTTTTGTTTAGCGGTACCTTGTGTGCCGCCGTGTCCGCGCAGACCCGTCCTGAAATCGCGCCGCCCCTTTCCACCACGCCTGGCATCAGCCAGCGCGACGATGCCAGCCAAGAATTGATACGCCAGCAAGAACGCGAGCGCCTCCTGCGCCAGCAGCAGGAGCGCAATCCCGACGTGCGCCTGCTCGAGGCGCCGGCGGCCGTGTCCGCCAACCGCTTGCCGGCAGGCGAGTCGCCGTGTTTTACGATTGACCACCTGGAATTGCGGGGCGAGGATGCCGCCCGGTTCCAATGGGCATTGGATGCCGCCGGGCGCGACGACCTGGGCGCGCCGGATTCTGCGCTGGGGCGCTGCCTGGGCACGCAGGCCATCAATGTGCTGATGGGCCGCATGCAGAACGCCGTGATCGCGCGCGGTTATGTCACCACGCGCGTGCTTGCCGAACCGCAGGACTTGAGCCGTGGCACCCTGGCGTTGACCTTGATACCGGGGCGCATCCGCCAGATCGGTTTTGCGCCCGGCACCAATCCCCGAGGTACCTGGTGGAATGCCGTGCCGGCCCGCCCGGGCGAGCTACTCAATGTGCGTGATACGGAGCAGGCGCTGGAGAATTTCAAGCGCGTGCCGACGGCCGAGGCCGATATCCAGATCATGCCGGCCGAGGGCGGCAACGCCAAGCCGGGCGAGAGCGATCTGCAGATCCAGTGGAAGCAGGGCTTGCCATTCCGGCTGGCGCTGGGCCTCGACGATGGCGGTTCGCGCTCGACGGGCAAGCTGCAGGGCAGCGTGACCCTGTCGTACGACCACTGGCTGACCCTGAACGACCTGTTTTACCTGAGCCTGAACCAGAACGTCGACGGCGACCGCAACGGCCCGCGCGGCACGGGCGGCATGGTGGCCCACTATTCGATTCCCTACGCCTACTGGTTGCTGGCTTTTACGGTGAGCGACAGCCATTACCACCAGTCCGTGGCCGGCATCAATCAAGACTACAACTACAGCGGCGCCAGCCAGAATCGCGAAGTGAAACTGTCGCGCCTGGTCTACCGCGACGCGTCGCGCAAGACGACGTTGTCCCTGCGCGGCTGGCAGCGAGCGGCGCAAAACTTCATCGACGACACGGAAGTGGAAGTGCAGCGCCGCCGCATGGCTGGCTGGGAACTGGGTATCGGCCATCGCGAATTCCTGGGCCAGGCGACGCTGGACCTGAACCTGCAATACCGGCGCGGCACGGGCGCGATGGACGCGCTGGCGGCGCCCGAGGAAGCGTTTGGCGAGGGTACGTCGCGTTTCAAACTGATCCTGGCCGATGCGGCCCTGTCGGCGCCGTTCAAGCTGGCCGGCCAGCCGCTGCGCTACACGGGCAGCTGGCGCATGCAGCACAACCGCACGCCGCTGGTGCCGCAGGACCGCTTCGCCATCGGTGGACGCTACACGGTGCGCGGCTACGACGGCGAAAGCAGCCTGTCTGCCGAGCGGGGCTGGCTGCTGCGCAACGAGCTGGGCGTGCCGCTGGGCAGCAGCGGCCAGGAAGCGTATGCCGGGCTGGACCACGGCGAAGTGTCGGGACCGTCCGCTGAATGGCTGATCGCGCGGCGCCTGACGGGCGGCTTTGTCGGTTTGCGCGGCCAGTGGCTGGGGGTGCAGTACGACGCCTTCGTCGGCTGGCCCGTGCGCAAACCCGAGCTGTTCCGTACGGCCAGCCATACGGCCGGTTTTAGCTTGAATGCCAGTTATTAAGAATTGGCAATGTAATTATGTTGTTTTAAAGAATTAAGTCACTAAACGCAGCCATCCGCCAGACGTTTCCCTTTATCTCTATTTGGCTGCAATTAGGACAATCATGAACAAGAACCTGTACCGCATCATCTTCAACAAACGCCGTGGCCAACTGATGGTGGTGGCCGAAAATGCTTCCTCGCAAGGCAAGGCGGCCAAGGGCGAAGGGGGGCTGAATAGTGGCGTGTTTGGCGGTGATGGCGGCGGGGTCAATGCCAAGTTGCGGCCGCTGGCCTTGGCGATATTTGGCGCACTGGGCATGGTGGCCTTTGTTGCCGGTCCGGCCATGGGGCAGATCGTGGCCGACCCGAACGCGCCGGGCCGCCAGCGTCCGACCGTGGTGCAAAGCGCCAATGGCGTGACGCAGGTGAATATCCAGACGCCGAGCGCGGCGGGCGTTTCGCGCAATACCTACAGCCAGTTCGACGTGACGGCAAATGGCGCCATCCTGAATAACAGCCGCGGCAACGTGCAGACGCAGACGGGCGGCTGGGTGCAGGGCAACCCATGGCTGGCGGGCGGCAGCGCGCGCGTGATTCTCAACGAAGTCAACTCGGCCAACCCGAGCCAGTTGCGCGGCTACGTGGAAGTGGCGGGCCAGCGGGCAGAGGTTGTCATCGCCAACCCGGCCGGCGTGGCCATCGATGGCGGCGGCTTCATCAATGCCAGCCGGGTCGTGCTGACGACGGGTACGCCAATTCTCAATGGCGGCAGCCTGGACGGTTACATGGTGCAGCGCGGCGTGGTCAGCATCAACGGGCGCGGCCTCGACACGTCGCTGAGCGACTATACGGCCATCCTGGCGCGCGCCGCGCAAATCAATGGCGGTATCTGGGCGCAGGAACTGAAAGTGGTGACAGGAACGAATCAGATCGATGCGGCGCATGGCGTGGCGGGCGCAGCGTCTGGCGTAGGTCCGGCACCAGCCTACGCGCTGGACGTGGCGCAACTGGGTGGCATGTACGCGGGCAAGATCACCCTGATCGGCACGGAAGCGGGCCTGGGCGTACGCAACGCGGGCGTCCTGGCGGCCACGGCCGGCAACCTGGTGCTGCAATCGAATGGCTGGTTAAGCAACAGCGGCAACATCCAGTCGGCCGGCGCGGGCAGCCAGACCAGCATTGCCGTGACGGGCGACGTGGTCAACAGCGGCACCGTGTATGCGGGCGGCGACAGCCAGGTGCAGGCACAGGGCAATATTGCGAACAGTGGCGTGATCGGCGCGCAGAACAATGTCGGCGTGCAAGCCACGGGCGCCGGATCGCGCATCGATGCCACGGCTGGCTCGGTGCTGGCGGCCGGCTTGAATCTGGACAATACATTGACCGCCAGCGGCAAGCTGAGTGTTTCTGCTGGCGACACCATTGCCGCCCACGGTACGGCCGTGGCCGGCGGAGATGGCAGCTTGGCGGCGCGCCGGCTGGACCTTGCTGGGGCGCAGGTTTCTGGCGCGAACGTCAGCCTGGGCGCCAGTGCCGGCGACCTCGACGCCAGCCGCGCGCAGGTCAGTGCCCGCGAGCGCCTGCAACTGGACGCTGCGCACACAGTGCGCAGCGATGCAGCGCAGCTGACTGGCCAGCAATTGGGCGTGAATGCGCACGACTTGTCGAACGTGGGGGGGCAGCTCATGCAACTCGGTTCGAGCGACTTGAGTATCCAATTGCCCGGCAGCCTGGACAACACACGCGGCGTTATCGCCACGAATAGCCAGGCCTTGCGCCTGCAGGCAGCCAGCCTGAGCAACCAGGATGGACAGATCCAGCATGCGGGTATGGGTGCTCTGGAGATCGGCGCGGGCCAAATCAACTTGCAGCGCGGCAGCATCATCAGCAACGGCGCCATGGCGCTGACGGGAGAGCAGGTTGACCACCGCGATGCTCGCACGGTGGCGGGGCAGCTCAGCATCAATGCCGGTACCTTGGACAACCGGGGCGGCAGCCTGGCGCAGAGCGGCCAAGGGGCGACCGGCGTGCAGGTGCGCGGCGGGCTGGACAACCGCGGCGGTGCACTGGAAAGCAATGGCACGATGACGGTACAGGCGGCCGGCGTGCAGAACCAGAAGGGCCGCATCGTGGCCAGCGGCGACCTGGCACTGTCAACAGGCGCGCTGGACAACACGGAGGCGACCCTGGCCGCTGGCGGCAAGCTGCGACTCGACAGTGGCGACGTCGACAATACGCGCGGCCAGATCCAGGCGCTGGCAGGCGATGCCAGCCTGTCCGTGGCAAAACTGAATAATACGGCGGGCAGCGTGTTTGCCGGTGGAAATCTTGCCACCAAGGCTAGCGAGGTACTGAACAGCGGCAACTTGTACGCGGCCGGCAGCCAGACGTTGCAAGTGCGCGGCGCCGTCAACAACAGCGGTGTGATCGCTGCGCAGGGCGACAACCGCATTGACGCCAGCCGCATCGACAGCGCCACCGGCAGCTTGCTGGGCGCCGGCCTCCGCGCCAACGGCAGCCTGGCCGACGGCGGTCAGTTGCAACTGACGGCCACGCAAGCGATCGCTGCCCATGGCCAGAACCTGGCCGCCGGCAAGACCAGCCTGCACGCTACCGCCATTGACCTGAGCGGCAGCCAGACGGGCGGCGCGGCCATCGATTTGCATGCCGGCACTGGCAACGTCGTTACCGACGGCGCACTGGTAACGACGACCGGCCTGCTGTCCGTGACGGCGGCCGACAGCGGCCAGGTCCTGTCGAACGTGCGCGGCACCTTGAGCGCGGGCCAGCTGGATATCCAAACGGGATCGCTCGACAACCGCAGCGGCACCCTGATTCAGACGGGTAATGGCGACACGACTTTGCAAGGCAGCACCCTGGACAACACGGGCGGACGCATCGCCGTCAACAGCGCCAAGCTGGCACTGCATGCCGACAAGGTGCTTAACCGCGACGGCAGCATTGAACACGCGGGCACGGGCAGCCTGAGTATTGAGGCGGCGCGCTTTGATGACGAACGGGGCAAGGTAACGGGCAATGGCCTGGTCGATATCCAGGCGGAAACAATCGATCACCGCCATGCCATCACCTCCGGGCAGCAAGTAACAGTGCAGGCCGGCCAGCTGGAAAATAGTGACGGCACCCTGCAGCAGACGGGACCGGGACAGATGCGCGTGGACGTGGCGCAGACCCTGGACAATACGCGTGGCAACATCGCCGGCAATGGCGGCCTGCAAGTGCAGGCCGGCGTGCTGGACAACAGCAAGGGCCGCATTACATCCGCTGCCTCGGCGGATATTGCCAGCAAGGGGGAGCTGAACAATACCGATGGCGTGATGGCGGCCACAAAAGACCTGCAAGTTGGCGGCGTGCATATCGACAACACGCGCGGCGTATTGCAGGCGGACACCTTGCGTCTGGATGCGTCCAGCTTGCTGAACCAGCAGGGCACGCTCAGCGCCGGCACGGACCTGACGGCGCGCATCAGCGCAGACTTGAACAACGCGGGCTTGCTGTATGCGGGCCGCAATCAGCAACTGACGGTGGGTGGCTTGCTGAACAACACAGGTTCCATCGCCTCCGTTGGCAACACCCATATTACCGCTGGCAAAGTGACCAGCAGCGGCTTGCTGGGCGCCGGCGTGAAGGCCGACGGCAGTCTGGGCATGGCGGGTGATTTGATCATCAATGCCGATGGCGTCTTGCAAGCGAGCGGCCAGAACCTGGCGGCGGGCAGCGCGGTGCTGGCGGGTGATTCCATTGATTTGTCGGGCAGCCAGACGGGGGCAAGCAACATAGCCATTACCGCGCACGGCGGCGATGTGCTGACGAACAAAGCCGTCGTCTCGGCCAGCAACGTGCTGGCCATCACGGCCAATGCAAACAACGCCCAGTCGCTGGTCAACAGCCAGGGGCAGCTGGTGGCAGGGCAGTTGCAGCTGAATGTCGCCAACCTGAACAACGCCAGCGGCGACATCGTGCAGACGGGTGCCGGCGATACCGTCGTCACCACCGGCAAGCTGGACAACACGGCCGGCCGCATCGCCGTCAACAGCAATAATCTTGCCCTGAACGCCACGGTGCTAACGAACATCAATGGCAAGCTGGAGCACGCGGGCAGCGGCCTGCTGGCCATCAATGCGGGCCAGTTCAACAACCAGTTCGGCAAGATCACGGGCAATGGCAAGCTCGACATCACCGCTGCAACGCTGGATCACCGCAATGCGACGACGGTGGCAAATCAGCTGACCATCAACGCAAACAGCTTGGACAACCGCAGCGGCAGTCTGGCGCAAACGGGTATGGGCCTCATGACGGTGGCCGCGACAGGCCAGCTCGATAACAGAGGCGGCAAGATCGAGGGCAACGGTGATGCGCTGGTGAAAGCCGCAACCTTGCTGAACAACACCGGCCGCATCGTGGCGGCGCAGGATGCCGCATTGAACGTGGGCATCCTGGACAACACGGAAGGCACGGTGGCGGCAGGGCGCAACTTGGCATTGACCGGCGGCGACATTGACAATGCCAAGGGCCAACTGCAGGCCGTGGCGGGCAACGCCACCTTGAGCATGGCGCACCTGAACAATGCGGCCGGCAGCGTGTTTGCCGGCGGCAACTTGAACACCACGCTCGATACCTTGAGCAATACCGGCAGTCTGTATGCGGCTGGCAATCAGACCCTGAACGCCAGCGGCGCCATCGTGAACACGGGCGTGATCGCGGCACAAGGCAACAACAACATCACGGCGAAGTCCATCGACAGCAGCGCGAGCAGCTTGATCGGCGCCGGCATCCAGGCCGATGGCAAGCTGGGCACGGCAGGCGACTTGACGATTAATACCGCGCAAGCGCTGGCCGCGCATGGCCAGGTCCTGGCCGCAGGCGGCGCCAATTTGACGGGTGCCAGCGTCGATATCAGCAGCAGCCAGACTGGCGCCGCCAACATCGGGATGACGGCGACACAGGGCGATGTCAACACCAGCAAGGCTGTCGTCACGACGCCAGGTACGTTGAATGTTACGACCAACGCCACCTTGCATAATACGGAGGGGACAGTGCAGGCAGGCCAGCTCGATCTGCACGTGGCGAACCTGGACAACGCCAAGGGAACGGTGTTGCAGACGGGCACGGGCGGCACCATTATCGAGGCCGACAATCTGGATAACACGGCAGGGCGCATCGCCGTCAACAGTAGCAATCTGACTCTCGATGCCATCACGCTGAACAACCGCGATGGCAAGATCGAACATGCGGGCGTGGGCATCTTGTCGGTCCAGGCCGGCTTGCTGGACAACAGCAAGGGCCGTATCACGTCCGCTGCTTCAGCAGATATGTCCAGCAAGGGGATGCTGAACAATACGGACGGCGTGATTGCCGGTAACAATGACCTGAAGCTCCATGCTACGACGCTGGACAATACCCGAGGCGTGTTGCAAGCGGATACCTTGCGTGTCGATGCGGCGACTTTGCTGAATCAGCAGGGCACGGTCAGCGCCGGCACGGATCTGACAGCGAACGTGAGCGGTGACTTGAACAACGCGGGCCTGCTGTATGCGGGCCGCAACCAGCAATTGACAGTGGGTGGTGTGCTGAACAATAGCGGCTCCATCGCGTCAGTCAACAACACTACGATTTTCGCTGGCAAGGTGACCAGCAGCGGCCTGCTGGGCGCCGGCGTGAAAGCCGATGGCAGTCTGGGCACGGCGGGCGATCTGACTATCAACGCCGATGGGGTCTTGCAAGCGAGCGGCCAGAACTTGGCAGCGGGCAGCGCGGTGCTGGCGGGTGATTCCATTGATTTGTCGGACAGCCAGACGGGGGCAAGCAATATCGCCATCACCGCGCGCAGCGGCGATGTGCTGACGAACAAAGCCGTCGTCTCGGCCAGCAACGTGCTGGCCATCACGGCCAATGCAAACAACGCCCAGTCGCTGGTCAACAGCCAGGGGCAGCTGGTGGCAGGGCAGTTGCAGCTGAATGTCGCCAACCTGAACAACGCCAGCGGCGACATCGTGCAGACGGGTGCCGGCGATACCGTCGTCACCACCGGCAAGCTGGACAACACGGCCGGCCGCATCGCCGTCAACAGCAATAATCTTGCCCTGAACGCCACGGTGCTAACGAACATCAATGGCAAGCTGGAGCACGCGGGCAGCGGCCTGCTGGCCATCAATGCGGGCCAGTTCAACAACCAGTTCGGCAAGATCACGGGCAATGGCAAGCTCGACATCACTGCGACCACTCTCGATCACCGCAATGCGACCACGGTGGCCAATCAACTGACCATCAATGCTAGCAGTCTGGACAACCGCAGCGGCAGCCTGGCACAGACAGGTAGCGGACTGATGACGGTGGCGGTCACTGGCCAACTGGACAACACGGGCGGCAAGATCGAAGGCAATGGCGATGCGCTGATAAAAGCTAACTCCTTGCTGAACAACACGGGCCGCATCGTGGCTGCGCACGATGCGGTATTGAACGTGGGCAGCCTGGACAATACGGAAGGGACGGTGGCGGCAGGGCGCAACTTGGCATTGACCGGTGGCGACATCGACAATACCAAGGGCCAGTTGCAGGCCGTGGCGGGCAACGCCACCTTGAATGTGGCGAACTTGAACAATGCGGCGGGTAGTATGTTTGCCGGCGCAAATCTGAACACTACGCTCGACACCCTGAACAACACCGGCAGTCTGTATGCGGCCGGGAGCCAATCGCTTACCGCGAAAGGTGCTGTTACGAATACTGGCGTGATTGCAGCGCAGGGCAATAACAGCGTCACGGCGAACGGCCTTGACAGCGGCGCAAGCAGTCTGATCGGCGCCGGTATCAAGGCCGATGGCAGCTTGGGCACGGCTGGCGACTTGACGGTAAGCACCATGCAAAGGCTGGCCGCACACGGCCAGTTGCTCGGGGCAGGCACCGCTAACTTGACAGGCGCCAGCATCGATATCGGCGGTAGCCAAACCAGCGCCGCGAATATTGGCCTGACTGCAACACTAGGCGATGTCAGTACCAGCAAGGCAGTCATCACGACGCCGGGCGCGCTCAACGTCACGACCAACACGACTCTGCACAACACGGAAGGGACATTGCAGGCAGGCCAGCTCGACCTGCACGTGGCAAACCTGGACAACGCCAAAGGCGCCGTCTTGCAGACGGGCACGGGCGATACGACCATCGTTACCGGCAATCTGGACAACACTACCGGCCGTATCGCAGTCAACAGCAGGAACTTGAACATCGATGCCGTCACCATCACCAACCAGGATGGCAAGATCGAGCATGCTGGCACGGGTGCCCTGACGGTGCAAGTGGGTGTTCTGGATAACAGCAAGGGCCGCATCACGTCCGCTGCCTCGGCGGATGTGGTCAGCAAAGGACTGTTGAACAATACGGACGGCGTGATTGCCTCGACTGTTGACTTGCATGTCGGTGGCGTGCATGTCGACAACACGCACGGTGTGTTGCAGGCGGACACCTTACGTCTGGATGCGGCCAGCTTGCTGAACCAGCAGGGCACGGTCAGCGCCGGCACGGACCTGACGGCGAAAGTAAGCGGAGACCTAAACAACGCCGGTCTGCTGTATGCGGGCCGCAATCACCAACTGACGGTCGGCGGTCTGTTGAACAACAGCGGGTCGATTGCCTCCGTGAATAACACGACGATTACCGCTGGCAAAGTCACCAGCAGCGGCTTGTTGGGCGCTGGCGTGAAAGCGGACGGCAGCCTGGGCACGGCGGGCGATCTGACCGTCAATGCCAATGGCGTCTTGCAGGCGAGCGGGCAGAACCTGGCGGCGGGCAGCGCGGTGTTGACGGGCGCCAGCGTGGACCTGTCTGCTAGTCAGACAGGTGCGGCGAACATCGCCATCACGGCAAATACTGGCGATGTCGTGACGAACAAGGCCGTGATTTCCGCCAGCAACGTGCTAGCCATCACGGCCAATGCGACCAATGCCCAGTCGCTGGTGAACAGCCAGGGCCAGCTGGTAGCCGGTCAGTTGCAACTGAACGTGTCCAACCTGAACAACGCCAGCGGCGAGATCGTGCAGACGGGCACGGGCGACACCGTCATCACCACGGGCAAACTCGACAACACGGCGGGCCGCATCGCCGTCAACAGCGCTAACCTGGCCCTGAATGCGACGGTGTTGACGAACGTCAATGGCAAGCTGGAGCACGCCGGAGTCGGCGTGCTGGCCATCAACGCGGGCCAGTTCAACAACCAGTTCGGCAAGATCACGGGCAATGGCAAGCTCGACATCATGGCAGTCGCCTTCGATCACCGCAATGCGACGACGGTGGCGAATCAGATGACCATCAACGCCGGCAGCCTGGATAACCGTGCCGGCAGCCTGGCGCAAACGGGCAACGGCTTGATGAGCGTCAATGCTACCGGCTTGCTGGACAACGCGGGTGGCAAGATCGAAGGCAATGGCGATGCGTTGGTCAAATCCCAGGTATTGCTGAACAACACGGGCCGTATCGTGGCGGCGCAGGATGCCACATTGAACGTGGGCAGCCTGGACAACACGGATGGCACGGTGGCGGCAGGGCGTCATCTGCAACTGTCCGGTGGCGATATCGACAATACCAAGGGCCAATTGCAGGCCGTGGCCGGCAACGCCACCCTGAATGTGGCGAACTTGAACAATACCGCAGGCAACGTGTTTGCCGGCGCCAACCTGAACGCGACACTGGCTAGCCTGAACAACACTGGAAGCCTGTACGCAGCCGGTAACCAGACTTTGAACGCCAATGGCACCATCGTCAACACGGGCGTCATCGCGGCGCAGGGCAACAACAGCATCACGGCAAGGACCCTCGACAGCAGCGCAAGCAGCCTGATTGGCGCTGGCATCATGGCCGATGGCAAGCTGGGCACGGTCGGTGACTTGACGATCAGCACAACACAAACGCTGGCCGCGCATGGCCAGAACCTGGCTGCAGGCAAGGCGACGCTGACGGGCGGCAGCGTGGATCTGGCCGGCAGCCAGACCAGCGCGGCGAATATTGGCCTAACGGCAACCCAGGGCGATGTCAGTACGAATAAGGCGGTGGTCACGACGCCAGGCGTGCTCAACATCACGACCAATGCTACCTTGCACAATACGGAAGGCACGGTGCAGGCCGGCCAACTCGATCTACACGTGGGCAATCTCGACAACGCCAAAGGTACCGTGATCCAGACGGGCACGGGCGACACTGTCATCCAGACGGGCAAGCTGGACAACAGCGCCGGGCGTATCGCCGTCAATAGTAATAATTTGACTCTGGACGCGGCCACCTTGACGAATGCGGGCGGCAAGATCGAGCATGCGGGCAGCGGCACCCTGGCCATCACGGCAGCCACCTTGCAGGGCGCCAGCGGCAGCATCATCGGCAATGGCGCCGTCAATCTCAAGGCTGGCTTGCTGGATCACGCCAACGCTACCACCACGGGACGCTCCTTGAGCGTGCAGGCGGACAGCCTGAGCAACCGGGGCGGCCATTTGCTGCAGACAGGCGCGGGCGGTATGACGGTTGCCGTGACCGGCCAACTGGACAATGCAAATGGCGAAATCGCCGGAAACGGCACCTTGTCGGTGCAGACCGGCAGCCTGGACAACAGCAAAGGCAAGATCACCTCGGCCACGTCCGCCGACATCGTCAGCAATGGCGCGCTCGTCAATATCGACGGCGTAATCGCGGCGGCGACCGATTTGCACCTGGGCGGTGCCATCGACAATACGCGCGGCTTGTTGCAAGCGGGCACCGGCGCCTTGAACCTGGACGCGGCCAGCGTGCGCAACGTACAAGGCACGCTCGGCGCGGGCACGGATATTACGGCCAAGGTCGCCGGTGACGTGCTCAACGCAGGCGTGCTGTATGCGGGGCGCAACCAGACCCTGGATATCGGCGGTTTGCTGAACAATACGGGTAGCCTGGCGGCCCTGGGCAATACGGCGATCACGGCGGGCAGCCTGGGCGGCAATGGTTTGCTGGCGGCAGGCATGCGCGCCGATGGCAGCTTTGCCTCGGTTGGCGATCTGACGGTGAAAACGGCCGGCGCCTTGCAAGCTGGCGGCCAGAACATGGCGGCCGGCCAGTTGCAGCTGACGGGCGCATCGGTCGACGTGGGCGGCAGCCAGATCAGCGCAGCGAATATCGGCTTGACGGCCTTGACGGGCAATGTGACGACCAGCAAGGCCGTCGTATCGACGAATGGCTTGCTGGCCATCACGGCAAATGCCGCCACTGGGCAGGCATTGGTCAACCAGGGCGGCAGCCTGAGCGCCGGGCAGCTGGCCTTGCGTGTAGCCAATCTGGACAATACCAAGGGTACCTTGATACAGACGGGCACGGGCGACACGGTCATCGAGACAGGCAAGCTGGATAACACCGGCGGGCGCATCGCCGTCAACAGTACCAATCTGCGCCTGCAGGCGGGCGACCTGACGAATATCGATGGCAAGATCGAGCATGCAGGCAAGGGTGTGCTGGACCTCCGCGCCACGAATCTGTATGGCCAGCGGGGCCAGCTGACGGGCAATGGTGCATTGGGCGTAGCGGCCAATTACATCGATCACCGCAACGCCAGCCTGCTGGCGCAGCAGGTGAACGTCTCCGCCGGCATCCTCGATAATCGCCAAGGGCAGATCACGCAGCTGGGCACGAGTGCGTCAACAGTGCTGGCCAGCACGCGCCTGGACAACAGCGGCGGCAAGATCGAGGCGAATGGCAATGTGCGCGTGGAAACGGGCGAGTTGCTCAACGATCATGGCCGTATTGCTTCCGCGCAAGATGTCAATGTGGCAGCGACGGTCAAGCTGGACAACACCAGCGGCGTGATCATTGCCGGGCGCGACCTGATGCTGGCTGGCGGCAAGGTGGACAATACCCTGGGACAGCTGCAGGCGGCGGGCGGCAATGCGCAATTGACGATGGACGAGCTGCTCAATGCGCAGGGCAGCATCGTTGCCAGCGACAATCTGACAACCACGGCGGGCAGCGTGCGCAGCAGTGGCAGCCTGTTTGCCGCCGGTGAGCAGGTGCTGAAGGTGAGCGGAGCGCTGGAGAACACGGGCGTGATCCTGGCCCAGGGCAACAACACCATCAGCGCCAATACCGTCAACAGCGGCGCGTCCAGCCTGATCGGCGCGGGCGTGAAAGCCGATGGCAGCCTGCAGGCGAGCGGCAATCTACAAATCACGGCGCAGCAGGCGCTGGGTACCCATGGCCAGGTGCTGGCGGCAGGCAATGCCGTTTTGAGCGGCGGTAGCGTCGACCTTGGCGGCAGCCGCAGCAGTGCCGGCAATATCAATCTGACGGCGACAGCAGGAGACGTCAGCACCAGCGGTGCCGTGGTCACCACGCCGGGCGCCTTGACGATCACGGCCGGTGCGAATAGCCAGACCTGGAACAACCAGCGCGGCGATATCAGCGCCGGCCAGCTGGCCGTTGGCGTGGGCAACCTCAATAACCAGCAAGGCAGCATCGTACAGACGGGCACGGGCAACACCGTCATCGAGCTGACATCGCCAGCAGGCGTGCTGGACAACACGGGCGGGCGCATCGCCGTCAACAGCGCCAACCTGGGCCTGAAGGCGGGTACCCTGACGAATACGGATGGCAAGATCGAACATGCGGGCAGCGGCACCTTGAGCCTGCAAGCCGCGCAGTTGAACGACCTGCGCGGACAGATCACGGGCAATGGCGCCCTGGTCGTCACGGCCGGCGCCATTGACCACCGCAACGCCAGTACCATCGCGCAGCAAGTGAGCGTGACGGGCGCGTCCCTGGACAATGCCGGCGGCAACCTGACGCAGCTGGGCAAGGGCGATACCAGCATTCAACTGACGACCAGCCTGGACAACCGTGGCGGCACCATCGCCAGCAACGGCAACACCAATATCGTCGCACCGACCCTGAACAACCAGGGCGGCAAGCTGCAGGCGGCCGGCACGGCCAACCTGACGCTGACGGCAAACAACGTGCTTGATAACAGCCATGGCGGCACCATCGCCGGCCGCGGCAATGTCGTGCTGGGTGCAGGAACTCTGCTGAACCAGGGCGGCAGCGCCACGGCAAGCGGACAGCTGACGGCAAATGTGGTGCAGGCATTGAACAATGCGGGCGGCTTGCTGGCCGCCACGGGCAGTATGACCGTGAACGCGGCCAGCGTCGACAACAGCGCTGGCGGCAAGCTGGCCTCGGTGCAGGGCCAGTTGCAGGTGATCACTACGGGTGCCACCGTCAACAGTGGCGGCACCCTGCAAGCGGGTGGCGACATCATCCTGCGCAATGGCGGCCTGTGGAACGGGCAAGGCACCATTGCCGGCGCGAACGTCACGCTCGACACGCATGGCCAGGTCTTCAACAACACGCAGGGCACCTTGGCGGGCACGGGAACCGTCAACTTGCAGACGGGTATCCTGGACAACGATGGCGGCCTGCTGCAGTCGGGCGGCGCCATGACCATCGATACGCACGGCAATGCTTTGCTCAACACGAATGCGGGCGCGTATGCGGTGCGCCATCCTGGCAGTGCCGGCGGCATCAGCAGCGGCGCCGGCCTCAACCTGCAAACGGGCAGCTGGAACAATGCGGGCGGCTACTTGGGCGCCGCTGGCAACATCACGGGCAGCGTGGGCCAGCTGGATAACCGTGGCGGCCAGATCGTCGGCAAGTCGGCGCTGGACCTGACCCTGAGCGGCTTGCAGAACCAGGGCGGGCAAATTCAGGTGCTGGGCAATATCGGCCTGAACGCGGGTGGCGGCAGTATTAATAACCAGCAAGGCTTGATCCGCTCCGGCGCGGCCGTCACCGTGACGGGCGGCACCATTGACAATGCCAACACGCTGGGCGCCAACCAGGGCATCGAAGGCATCCATGTGGCCCTGAACAGTGCCAGCGTCAGCAATGTGCAAGGCGCGGTGCGCGCGGACGGCAATCTGGCGATCAATAGCGCAGGCAGTATCAACAATACCCTGGGCATGTTGAGTGCCGGCAGCACGCTGTCGCTGCAGGATAACGGCCCCGGCCGTGGCCTGGCCGTGACAAACTCGGGCGGCACCATCATCGGCGGCCAGCGCACCGACATCCGTGCGGGCAGCCTGAGTGGCGACGGCAAGGTGTTGTCGCAGAAAGACATGGCGCTGGACCTGGCCGGCAACTTTACGCTGAACGCGGGCGCTGAGATCATGGCCAACGGCAATGCGGATATCACCATCGGCGGGCAACTGACCAATGCCGGGAAAATCCAGGCGCTCAGCATGCTGACCCTGGGCGCCGCCAATTTCGATAACACGGCCACGGGCGACATCAACGCGGGCACGACGCGCGTCAACGTCGGCGGTCTGCTGAACAACCGTGGCGTGATCGACGGCATCAGCACACAACTGAACGTCGGCACACTGAACAACATGGGCACGGGCCGCATCTACGGCGACCATCTGAGCATCGGCGGCGGCACCGTCAACAACGACGTGGAAGGCGGCGTGGCAGCCACCATCGCGGCGCGCGAGCGCCTCGATATCGGCGTCCTCACACTCAACAACCGCGAACATGGCCTGATCTTCAGCGGCGGTGATATGGCGATTGGAGGTTACCTGGACGGCAACCGCATCGCCACGGGCTGGGCAGGAACGGTGACGAATGCCAGCGCGACGATCGAGGCGCTGGGGAGCTTGAACCTGGGCGCGAGTCAGGTGAATGTGCTCAATAACCATCTGGTTTTTGAGGAAGGGCGGATGACTGCGGAGACGATAACTGAGTATCAACCAGAGGGGAGCGATATCACGTATGCAGAGGGTACGCCTGGAGTGATTATTGATCGTATTGGTTATAACGATCCCAGCGACCTTTCTATATCGTTGGTGACACCTGGTGATATCTATCATCCAAAATTTATCAAACGAGAAGTAATTCGCACATCCTATGAGAGCGTTGTCGTTAGTTCGGATCCAGGGCGAATTATTGCAAGCAATAATTTAAAAATTAGCTCCCGTTCGATTACAAATGACAATAGCCATATTATTGCCGGTGGGACATTGGACATGGACCGGGCGATTCTCGACAATAAGACAACAAAGGGGGAGAAAGTTGTACATGAGAAAGGAAAAATAACCCACTACAATGCGAGGAAGCAAAATGGTGTGATTATGACGGCGATACGTACCAGCTCCGTCGACATGACCAAGACTATTCCAGCCAGTTCTGTCAGTACGTCGCGCAATGAAGGAAATGCCAATACCGGTGGCCAAGGCACAAAACCAGGTAGTACCGTCAAAAATGGCGTTGGTGGTGCGGGCGAGCGCATAGGCGGTACGGAAACGCATGTGCGCACTTCGGCTTTTTCTGCGAATGCAACAGAAATTCGGAAAGCCGATGTCAGCGGTGAAGGAACTGCTCATATCAATGGCGGCAGTGTTGTCCAGAAGACTGACCGCGCTGGCAATCCCGTCACCGACGCGGCTGTTGGCGTCACGCCAGGCAGCAAGCTTGACGGCGCGACAAATGTCGCTGCGGATACCGGAGTGTCACTGAACCACGTGTCGGCAGGCGCGGCAGGTAGCGTTGCCGCACAAGGCGCAGCAGCGGTGTCGGGCGCTCACGGTGCGACTGGCAGTACGCGTACGGGCGATGCGGCCCGTACTGTTGCCGTTGACACGGTTTCCGGCGCGCGCGTTGATGCGGCCAGCGGTGCTGGCCAGCCTGGCGCGGGAGTCGATGCTGCCTTGCTGACGCGCTCGTCTGCGGGTTCTGTCACGGTCGTGTCCGGCGGCAATGGACCCGGCGGCGCGGCTCATGGTGGCGTCCTTGGCCAGGCAGGAGTTGTGGGCACGGTGAATTCTGCCCAGTTGAGTGGCATTGCCGGCAGCCACGCCAGCACCCACACGGGACTCGTTCCCGTCGCCGGGGCTGGCATTGCGGCAGATCAAGTGCAGGGCCAAAGCGGGCCAGGCGGTATCGCCAATGCGGGCATGCTTGGCCGGGCAGGCGAGATTGCAACGCTGGCGCCGACTGCATTGGCCGGTGTCAATGGCGCGCAAGCAAGCGCCGGAACCGGATTGAACCCGCTGAAAGACGTGGCGATCGCAGCCTCGACAGGCAGCGCGGCACACGCAGGTGCTGTCGGTGGCGTGGGGCAGGTGCGCATGAATGGCATTACCCAGGTGAAACTGGGTAACCCATCCACGCGTGCACAAGTGGTGCGGACCACTGGTTCATCGCTGCAGATTCCGAACGCCAGCCTGTATAAAGTGAGTTCTGCGCCATCGTCCCGCTATCTGGTGGAAACGGATCCGCGCTTTGCCAGCTATCGGGAATGGACGGGTTCCGACTATCTGCTCAGCCAGGTGAAAAGCGATCCGTCCGTGACGCAAAAGCGCCTGGGCGACGGTTTCTACGAGCAACGCCTGGTGCGCGAACAGGTGGCCGCGTTGACGGGACAGCGTTTCGTGGGTGACTACAGCAATGACGAACAGCAGTACAAGGCCTTGATGGATCAGGGCATTGCCTTTGCCAAGCAATGGGACCTTCGTCCCGGTATTGCGCTGACAGCGGAGCAAATGGCGGGGCTGACCAGCGATATCGTCTGGCTGGTGGAGCAGGAAGTCGTGCTGGCCGACGGCAGCACGCAAAAAGTGCTGGCGCCGCAAGTGTATGTGCGCGTGCGTGAGGGCGATATCGATGGTCAGGGCGGATTATTGGCCGGCAAGGAAGTCAATCTGAATCTCGAAGGCGATTTGACCAATAGCGGCACGATTGCCGGACGCACGATCGTCAAGCTGAATGCGGAAAATATCGACAACCTCGGTGGTCGCATCACGGGCGATGCAATTTCCGCCAATGCCAGGAAGGACCTGAATAACATCAGCGGCACCATTTCCGCCAACAGCGAACTGCAAATCACTGCGGGCAGAGATATCAACGTGAAGACGTCAACGCTGGCGTCCAGTGGAACTGATGGTAGAAACAGCGTCAGTCATACCAGCCTGGATAAGCTGGCGGGCCTGTACGTGACGGGCAACGACACGGCCGGCAGCGGCAATTTGCTGTTATCTGCCGGGCGCGACGTGACTATCGCGGGTGCTTCCGTCGTGAATACGGATGCTGGTGGTGGCATTGGCATTGCGGCGGGCCGTGATATTGCCGTCACGACGGTGAGCAGCGGTAGTGAGTTCACATTGGCGGGTCCTGGGCAGCGGCATATGACCAATACGTCCAGCAAAGAAACCGCCAGTACGATTGCATCTGACGGCGATATTCGCCTGATTGCCGGTGACAATATCCAGCTGAAGGCGGCAAATGTCCAGGCCGCGGAAACGCTGCAGTTATCGGCTGAACGCAATATCGACATTGCCACGGCGCGTGATACAGAAACGCGTCAAGGCTGGTATGGCAGTAGCTCGACTAAAAGCACTAGCCAGGGCAGCCAGCTGGGCGGCAAGCAGATCGTCATGCTGGCTGGCAATGACATTAATAATGTCGGCGGCCAGGTGATCGCGACAGACAAGCTCATCGCCAGCGCGGGCCGCGACATCAACGTGGTTACGACGACTGTCAGCAACGCCAGCTCGAAATGGGCAGGCAACAGCGAAACCAGCACCGTCGTCGACAAGGTGGCGGGGCTGTACGTCACCGGCACGGGCGAAGGCAATACGCTAATTGCACAGGCGGGCCGGGATTTGACGTTGACGGGCGGCGTCATCGCCAATGCCGGGATGAATGGACAGACCAGTTTAGTAGCAGGCAATAACCTGACTCTCAATACCGTCAACGTCGCGTCAACCCACGACGAAGTGCGCAACGCCAACAATTACAGCAAACAGAGCAAGACCGGCGAAGTGGGCAGCCAGATCATGGGTGCCGGCAATGTCAATTTGCAGGCGGGTCATGATCTGACAGCGCGGGCGGCGGATGTGCAGGCGGGTGGAACGCTGGGTCTGTTGGCGGGCAATGATATCAGCCTGGTCAATGGTTTCCAGAACGAAGTGACGGATGTCGCCAGCAAATCGACGAAGAAGGGCTTCTGGAACAAAACCACCACCATCAAGCACGACGTGGTCGATACCACCACGGCGATCGGCACCTCGCTTGGCGGCAGCAGCGTGACGGTGCAGGCGGGGCGCGATCTGCAGGTGACAGGTTCGAGCATCTTGAGTGACGATGCGACGAAATTATTTGCGGGTAATAACATCACGATCGATGCGGCCACCAATACCGTGTACGAGCTGCATCATTCCAGCACCAAGAAGAGCGGTTTCATGAGCAGCGGCGGCATCGGCTTCAGCTATGGCAGCAAGACCACGACGGTGGACCAGGAGCGCGACGCCACCTTGCAAAGCGGCGAAGCGCGCAGCTCGATCGGCGCCACAGGCGGTGCGCTGACGATGGTTGCCGGCAATAACGTGACGATAGGCGGCAGCGATATTCTTGCCGCGACGGATCTCGACATCATCGGCAAGAGCGTCACCATCAAGCCGGGGCAAGACAATGAGAAGGGCAAATTCGAAGTCAAGACGACGCAGGATGGCTTGACCTTGGCCTTAGGTGGCAGCGTGATCAGCGCCATCCAGACCTTGCAAACCATGAGCAAGGCAGCCAGCACAGCCAAGGATGGTCGTGTGACGGCGATGGCAGCCGCGACCACTGCCATGGCTGCAAGCGGAGCCGCTGCAGACATGATGAAGGAGGGCGGGCCAAGCATCAGCATCAGCCTGACGGCGGGGCATTCGGAAAGCATACAGACGCAAAACACGGCCAGCATGACGCATAGCGGCAGCGTTTTGACGGGTAACAATATCAACATCACGGCCTTGGGCGGCGGTAAGGATAGCAATATCAATATCCTGGGCAGCGACCTGAACGCGAAGAATGATATTCGCCTGCATGCCGACAACAACGTCAATCTGCTGGCGGCGCAGGATATGGAAAGCCAGCACAGCAAGAGTTCGAGTATCAGCGCTTCGGTAGGCGTGAAGGCCATTGTGAGCACACAGGGCATGTCGGCCGGTTTCACTGCCAGCGTCAGCGGCAGCAAGGGACACGAGGATGGCGATGGCACGACGCAGCTCAATACGCATGTAAATGCGGGCGACAAGCTGATCATCAGCAGCGGTGGCGATACCAACATCAAGGGTGCAGTAGCTAGCGCCAACCAGGTCATTGCCGACATCAAGGGTAATTTGAACCTGGAAAGTCTGCAGGATACGGCCAAGTTCGATAGCAAGAGCCAGAGCATGTCCGCCAGCGGTACCGTGGGCTTTGGCGCAAGCTTCAGCGGCAGCTATAGCCAGAGCAAGATGCACAACGACTACGCCAGCGTGCAGGAGCAAAGTGCCATCAAGGCGGGCAATGGCGGCTTCCAGATCAAGGTGGGCGGCAATACGGACTTGAAAGGCGCCGTCATCAGCGCCACGGAGGCAGGCAAGCTGGAGAGCAGCCTGATTACGTCGACTTTGACGCACAGCGATATTGCGAATCATGCGATATCGAAGGGGAGCAGTGTGGGGGTGTCGGGTGGAATGTCCTTTGCTGGCACGGGAACACGAAATGAGAGCCTGACGGATGTCGCTGGCAAAAAAGATGCTACGACAGTGGGCCTACCAGCTATCGTTTCCCTCAGCGAAAATTCCACCAGCACGACCCGCAGCGGCATCAGCAGCGGCACAATCGTCATCACCGGTGATGCGGCTCAGCGCGCGGCGACGGGCAAGGGAGCGGATGAAACTATCGCCGACCTGAACCGCGATGTGACGACTGGGGTGGATTCCAGCGGCAAGATTGGTAATAACTTCGACAAGGCTGCGTTGCAGGCGACGATGGAGGTAGCCAAGGCTTTTACGGAGGCCGTTGCCCCACTGGCAGCAAAGGAAATTGGCGACTTTGCCGGGAAATATCAGGACGCGGCGCAAATTGACGCTGATAGTTTTACTGCCGCAGCGAAGAAGGCCGAGGCGGCTGGCGACCATGCCGCAGCAGCAGAGTTCACGGCATTGGCAAAGCAGTCGAAAGAGAAGGCAGCGGCATGGGGCGATGATGGCGCATATCGCCTTGCACTCCATGGTGCTACGCAGGGCATGATCGGCGCATTATCGGGCGGAGGAAGCGGTGCTATTAATAGTGTGGCAGGTGTCGCGGGTGGCAATCTTGGGCATCGTTTAGGTGCAGAGTTGGGAGCCAAGGAGGCTGAAAGACTAGAATTGACGGGTGCGGCGAAGGATGAGTTGATCAATAGTTACCAGCAAATATGGTCGGCTGTTGGTGGGGCGGTGGCCGGGCTGGCTGCTGGCGCCGAGAGTGCTCAAGGCGGATCAGCTTTGGCGATGGTTGCAGCACAGGGAGCGGTTTCAGCCAGCACCGTGGATATATATAATCGTCAGTTGCACGATAAGGAAAAACGGAGACTAGAACTATTACAAAGTGGACAGAGTGAAAAAGCACAACAAAGATTAGCAGATGCCGCGTGTGCGTTGACGCAGTGTGCGGCTGAACTATCGGATGAAAATCCTAAAAAGGCAGAGTATTTAGCGCAAGAGGAGCGTGGAAAGTCATATTTGTCCGAGCAGCATCTGCTGCAATCAACAGGATTGTTCCAGTATGGGAAATTTGATTTTCTGACGGATAGTCTTTTCCGGGGTAGTGATTGGTTGGGCCGAAACATCGCAGGAGTTTTTAATGGTGCTATCAACTTAGCTAAATTGATTGGCACACATGGCCCTAATGCCCTACCAGCAACTCCTTTTGACTTGCCCAGCGATTTCGATAATACAAATGGACCAAGTGCTGGAGGCGGTGCTGTACTGGCTATACCTATACCAGTGTGCACGCCGACTATGCAATGTGTATTTGTAACAGCACCGCTTACCATCGGAATGCCTGGTTATCAACCTAAAGATGTCATTTTTTCTAGTAATGATGATAAATTTGAAGAGAGAGGAGCAGATTTATCCAGTGGGTCTACTGATGGGCAGAGTGTTGGCGAAAATGGAATTCCAAAAACAGGAAATCGTGTTACCAATGGAATTGTGCTTGATCCGCGCTTACCTGATCCTGTGGCTGGGCTAGAGTATCAGCCAAAAAAACTTGACTCCGCTAATCCAAATATCGTTGAGTCTCACAACTTTGGTTATCAAAGGGAACTGAGGCTGGCAAATGAAGTGGCTGATATTCCAAATGAACAAGTTATTAAGTATGGAGATGAAATCGGGAGGCGTGGCTCTGATATTGTTTCGGTAAATACTATTGGTGCGGATGTGACTTTGTGGGATAGTAAATTTCGAAGCTCAAATCGTTATATTGCGGATTCGCCAACATTTAAGACTGGATCAAATTCATTGGAAAATGCAGTAAATGAAGCCATAGTTGAAATACGAGCATCTAATTTAAGTCCTTCGGTTAAAGAGAATGCCATTCAAAAATTACTTGATGGTAATTTCAGTACGAAAACGGTAGGTTCTGGCTCTGCAAAAAATTCGCGAGTTACAAGATTCTGTTCCGGAAAGCCATGCTAAAAACGCAAAGGACTGCGCTGTCTTATATGTTAAATTTGGAAATTTTATACATCTTTTACTGATAAATTTCATGGATGGTATGAATTTTTACATGTGGAAGTTATTTAATTTTTTATGTGTTATAGCGTGCCATAGCAGAGGCTTCAGTATTGAGCGAGGTAGTAGGATTGCGTCGAAGTTCTTCAGTGGTGTCGATACCCTTGTACACTCAACTGTTGAGCTTGAAGATATGAAGAGAAACCGGTAGGATGGATTTCAGGAATTTTCCAATAGTTATCCAGTTGCGACAGGCTGTTTTTTGGTTCGGCTTTGCTTATAAAAATAGTGGCTGTAATTTTATATTTTTTATCTTTCAATATGTAATTTTTATTTTAAAATTCCATATTTTGTATAATTTCGGTATTATTTATTTAAATATGGTGGAGGGTTTATGGTTTTTGATCCGATTAAATTGAGGGAAAATGGATATAATGGCGAAATGATTCGGTATATTGTTTCTAGGGAATATGATGAAAAACGGCCAATGGGGAATGTCGCCTGTGGTGATTTAGATAATTTTATACTGGCTTCATTGCTTGGTTTGCATAATGAGGTGGCGGAAATTATCTCTAGTCGAGTACGGTGGATAGAAAGTGCAATTGTTAATGATGAAGATTTTGGTGTTAATAGAAATGCACATCGCGGAAAGATGCATTTTGGGAAGGCAATTGGTGAGTGGCTGCTGAATGGTGAAAATGATTTTGAGGCATGGAATAATGCTCGCGTCTATGAAGAAGCGAAATGGAATTGGGAGGGCGGGCCTTGGTCTATGCGTGAAATTTTAAAGGATGGTCTTGCTGACTATATGGCATTTTCATATCAAGGTGGAAAATATAATAAAGGGTATGAGGCAGGAATAGAGACTTATCAGCGATGTACTGGGAAAAATGGTCCAGTGACTTTGAAAAAAATTCTGAAGCCACATGAATTTGCTTATGCCTTATGCTTGCAGAATGCAGAAGTTTTTGAATTTGATGAACATGATTTGTTTAATGCAGGCTGCCGGATGTTGCAAGCCAATTTGCAAGAAAAATGGCTTGGTGCTGGACAGATAATGCGCGCTGCAATGTGGCTTAAAATTGTTTACTGGCACCACGATAAAGAATTGACGCCTTTGCAAACAATATTAAAAGCCTACGAAAATATGCCAGATGTGAAAAAGCCATATTTTTTGTGATTCTCTATGAGAATGCACGTCGGCACCAGTTATGCAATTTGTCGCGACCTTGATCCGTGCTGGTCTTATGCATAGCAAGTTGGATTTTCTAAAAGGTGGATACGGCTTGATTTGGCGCGGTGGCTGGTCCCCTATTCGTACACGATTTTAGCCTTCGCCGTCTCGGTCTGCGGCAAGTGGCGCTTTGCCAAATTTTCATCGCCGATAAGAATCTGGTGACAGGTGCGAGCGAGCGGACTAGTTTTTCCCATATCCTCCCGAGACAAACCGGCAATAGCGGATTTTGCAGGTGAGGGTATTTTTGAGGGTATCGGTAACTAAATGGTTTGGAAAATACTGAAAAATCAAGCGCTTAGCCAGCTCGTTGACAATTGAGTGGGAATAATCTCCCGTCCAGAACCGTAGGCTAATGCCGGGGCAATGAAACAGCTAAGCTCTGGCTATTAGGCTTTTTTGCCTAGTGGCTGTCGCAAACTACTGGCGATATCTGCATCGGCTATGCCATCTGCCCCAAGCTGATCAGCCGAGCCAAAGTCTCCTGCGCATTCATGCTCTTGGCCAGCTTGACGGCAGTCATGCCCCGGCTATCCACAGCATCGATGCGGGCGCCGTGCTGCAGCAGCAGGTCGAGGATGGCCAGACGGTTGAACATGGCGGCCATCATCAAGGGGGTCTTGCCGTCCGGGCTGGCGCCTTCCACATTCGCGCCGTGCTTGAGCAACAGCTCGGCGATGTCCAGGTAGCCTTTGTAGGCCACGCCGGCCAGCGGCGTCTGGCCCTGGTCGTTGGGGACGTTGGCGTCGGCACCCGCTTCGAGCAGCAGGCGCGATGTTTCCAGGTGGCCATGGTAGCTGGCCAGCATGATCAGGCTGTCGCCTTTTTCGTTGCGAAAGTTGACCGGCACGCCTTGCGTGACCATGGCGCCCAGTTGCTGCGTGTCGCCTTCGCGCACGAGGGCAAACAGGCCCTGGATGAATTCCAGGGTTTCGGCATCCATCGTTGGGGGGAGTTTTCGTGCATCGGTGTTCATCGTGTTCTTTCTGCGAAGGTTAAATGGATATTGAAGTAGTGGCCGGGAAGTGTCAATTGTACGAGTCCGACTGTCCATGTGAGCCAAATGCGGCAGGTGCTCTGCTTGTAAATTTCCATTATTAAACTATATTGGAAAATGATGTGATTTTTATATCATGTCAGTTATTCCGATTCGGAAATTGAATACTTCCAGAAATTCCAAAGGGGGGACGAGTCATGAGTGCAATGTTAGAAAAGAAATCCATGGATACGCCGGACGAAGTGCGTCCATTCAAGGACGGGGCAGGCCGGATGGCCGTCTTTACGCTAGGCGAACAGACCATGGGGCGCGGCGAATTTGAGCCTGGCTGGCGCTGGAGCCTGCATGTCAAACCGATTGCGGGAACCGATTCGTGCCAGGCGGCGCATACCGGCATGGTTCTCGAGGGGAGGATGGTGGTACGGATGAATGATGGCGCCGAAATGGAATATGGACCGGGTGACGTCTTCTATATGCCACCGGGGCACGATGCCTGGGTGGTTGGAGACCAGCGTTGTGTCCTGTTCGATGTCACCGGTGTCGCAAGGTATGCCAAACCGCAATAAGGGCGGCAGCTGAAGACAGCCGCTCACGCGCCCGCCGCCAGCGCCTTTTGCCGCGATGCCAATGCGGCGCCGATGAAGAGGGCGATGGCCGAGGCGATCAAGCCCCGCTCCAGTCCGGCGGGGCCGTCGGCGATCCAGCCGACGACGATGGGGCCGACGATCTGGCCCAGCGCGAATACCGTCGTGTAGGCGCTGATGCCGGCCGTCCAGGATTGCGGTGGCAAGTTATGCCGCACGAGGGCCGTGGTTGACGCCACCACCGACAGAAACACTGCGCCGAAGACGAGGCCCGAAATGAACACGACAGGCGCAAAGCTCGTCAGTGCGGGCAGGATCGTAACTGCGCCCAGCACGCCGTTCAATATCGCCAGCGATTCGCCGCCCTTGTAGCGGTCGAGCATGCGCGCCCAGATGCGCGACGACGCTACCACCGCCAGCCCCAGCAAGGTGTAGAACACGGTGATCAGGGTGGCGCTCATGCCTTGCTGCTTGAGCAGGGCGATGACGAAGGTCATGTAGCCGATGTAGCCGACGCCAAACATGAAGTAGCCGGCCAGACTGGGGGCAAAGTCGCGCCAGGCGAAGCGCCGCGGCGTGTCGACGGCGCGCGGCGCTTCGCCGATCGCCTTCGCCGGCACGGCCATGATGGCGGTGGCGGCCAGGCAGGCTAGCCCCAAGGCCAGCCACGGCCATTGCCAGGCATGCGCGGCGCCGTGGTCTTGCGCAGCGGCCAATGCGGCTGGCACCAGCAGGGCCGACAGTGCAATACCAAAACCCGTGCCGCCGTAATACAGGCCGATGTAGAAGCCGGCGCGCTGGCTGTGCATGGAACCGAGCCGTGCCGCCAGCACGCCGCCGGCGATGAAAATGAAGGCGCTGGCCACGCCCGCGCATACGCGCTGCAGGAACAGGGTGGCCGTGCCGCTGACCAGGCCCGACATCAGCATGAAGACGCTGGCCAGCACGGAACCGGCGATCAGCAGGCGCCACACACCCAGGCGGCGCATCAGCACCGGCGTGGCCAGGGCACCGAGAAAATAGCCGAGCGCATTGAAGGTGTTCATGGCCCCGGCCAGCAGGTAGGACCAGCCCAGGTCGTCGCGCATGGGCGGCAGCAGCAAGCCATAGGAAAAGCGCGACAGGCCCAGGGCCACGGCGGCGCCCAGCGACAGCGCCAGCGCGGTGAACAGCGGATGGGATGGGGAACGATTGTGTGTCGGCATGGCCTGAGACCCATCCTGGTAGGGAAAGCGTACGGTGGCAGCGGCGCTGGCGGCACGCTTTTTTGCTACCAAGTTAATGAATTGGGCGTGGGAAGTCAAGCCGGGCCGCACTTGTATGTGGCAGGCAACAATGCAATCTTTGTCATCGTTACTTTTGGAGAGAATTGTGAGACATGCAATCTCATATAATTGCAATTAGGAAATTAACTTGCCAAAATTCAATTTTGCGGGTTGCTCCTGATCCTCCATATCTTAAGGGCACTATGAACAAGAATAAACCTGGCGCGTTGTTGATTGCAGCGCTGATTGGTGCGGCGTTGGCTGGCTGCGCTTCCGAATCGTCGCAAGCCGTGGCTGTTCCCACAGTCGCCAGCGCGGCCCGACCTTACGTTGGTCCACGTACCCTGATCGCTGTCGGCAAGTTCGATAACCGTTCCAGCTTCATGCGCGGCATCTTTTCCGATGGCGTCGATCGCCTGGGCAGCCAGTCGAAAACGATCCTGATTGCGCATCTGCAGACGTCCAACCGTTTCAACGTCCTCGACCGCGACAACATGGCCGAGCTCAAGCAGGAAGCCGACTTCAAGAAACAAGGCCAGAACATCAAGGGCGCGGACTTCGTCGTCACGGGCGACGTGACCGAATTCGGCCGCAAGGAAGTGGGCGACAAGCAATTGTTCGGCATCATGGGCCGCGGCAAGACGCAAGTGGCGTATGCCAAGGTCACCTTGAACGTCGTTAACATCGCTACGTCTGAAGTCGTGTTTTCGGCCGGCGGCGCCGGCGAATACAGCCTGTCGAACCGTGAAGTGCTGGGTTTTGGCGGCACCGCCAGCTATGACGCCACCCTCAACGGCAAAGTCCTGGACCTGGCCATGCGCGAAGCGGTCGAGCGCCTGGTGGCCGGCGTCGAAGCGGGCGCATTGCGCAAACAATAAGGTATCCCATGAAAACAATGATGAACAAGGGCGCAGCCCTGCTGGCCATGCTCGCCTGTGCCGCCCTGACCGGTTGCGCCACGCAATCGAAGACCCTGTACCAATGGGAAGGTTACCAGCCGCAAGTGTATGAATACCTGAAAGGCGAAAGTCCGGAGCAGCAGATGGCCGCCATGGAAAAGGACCTGCAAGTGATCGCTGCGAAAGGCAATCATGCGCCGCCGGGCTTCCATGCCCACCTGGGCATGCTGTACTCGATCGCCGGCAAGCCGGAGCAGGTCGCCGCGCAATTCGAAGACGAGAAAAAACTGTTCCCGGAATCGACGCCGTACATGGACTTCCTGTTGGGTAAATTGAAAAAAGGCGAGAAATTATGATGTCGCGCATGTTGAAAATGGCCCTGTGCCTGGGCCCCGCCATCTTCATGGTGGGCTGCGCCACCAAGCAGGCGGCATACGATTACACCGCATTCAAGGCGGCCAAGCCCCGTTCGATCGTGGTCTTGCCGCCGTTGAACAACTCGCCGGAAGTCAATGCCGGCAACAGCGTCTACGCGCAAGTGACGTATCCGCTGGCCGAAGCGGGCTACTACGTGCTGCCGGTGGCGGTGGTCGGTGAAACCTTCAAGCAGAACGGCTTGACGAACGCCGCCGATATCCACGGCGTCGATGCGAAAAAGCTCAACGAGATCTTTGGCGCCGATGCGGGCCTGTACGTGACGATCTCCAAGTACGGCACGACGTACGCCGTGATCGACAGCGTGACGGTGGTGTCGGTCGATGCCAAGCTGGTCGACCTGAAGACGGGCGCCTTGCTGTGGCAGGGCGCGGCCAGCGCATCTAGCAATGAAGGCAACAATAACAGCGGTGGCGGCCTGATCGGCGCCCTGGTGACGGCGGCGGTCAAGCAGATCATCAACACCAGTACCGATGCCAGCCATCCTATCGCCGGTACGGCGAATGCGCGGCTGCTGTCGGCCGGTGTGCCGAACGGCCTGCTGTACGGTCCTCGTTCGGAACGCTACCTGGCGCAGTAATTGTATTACCAGGCCCGGCGCTTTGCCGGGCCTGCCGCATGGCCTTCAACGCCCGAAGCCATCATGGACTCGGCTTTCGGCGCTGTCTTTCCTGAGTGCGTGCAGATTCCCGGCAAGGAGCAAGTGATGGCAACCCAATTCAACGTCCGCTACAAGGTGGAAACGGACGAGTTGCAAGGCAGATCCGTGCTGGTCTTTCTGAAGCCACACCAGCCGCAGGGCCATTGCCAGATCCACGCATGGCAGGTATTGACCGGCTCGGCCGGCGCCACCGAATCGTTCGATTACGAAGACCGGATCTCGACCGATGTGAGCAGTTTCGGCATCAACAGGAACAGGATACTGTCTGGCCGCCAGGGCATCGCGCCAGGCCAGCTGCTGTCGGCCATCAGTCCGCATGGCTTGTCGCCGCTGCTGCAGCCGGCGCCCATGTCGTTGGCGCAGGCCAAGCTGACGCCGGCGCAATGTGGCGTCATCAACCAGACCAACCCGTTCATCGAATTCAGCTGCAACTGGTATGTCAACGAGCGGCCCGTCGTGAGCATGCCCAATGTCGATGCCAACATGACGGTGAGCTTCGAATACCAGCCCAGCTTTTACTTCATGGTGGCCACGCCGCCGATGGTGGGACAGACCTACAGCCTGGAGAGCTTTCCAGACATGACGCAGTATGCGCGGCCGATCACGGCCACCACGGTGGACGTCACCGTGAGCCGCCAGCAGGGCCTGTGGAGTTTCGACTTCAGCGCCAGCTAGCGCGCGCCGGCCTGCACCGGCCGGCGCCGGCTCCAGAACGGCGCCATCGGCCAGCGCGTTTCCTGGCCATAGCAATATGCCAGGTGGCGTTCGTACGCCGCGCCGATGGCCGCCAGTTCCCCATTGTAGTCTTGACAGGCTTGCAGTTCGCCCTGCAGCGTGCGGTCGGCTGCCTCGGCGGCGGCCAGGCCCGTATACAGGGCGTTGAAGATGCCTTGCGACGACAGCGGATCGAAGCTCAGGGCGGCGTCGCCGACGGCGAACCAGCCTGGGCCGGCGCCGGCGTCCAGGCTGGCCGTATGCGCGGGCGTCGCCATGGCGAGCGTATCGGCCGCATAGCCTTGCTGCTCCAACAATTCCCCCGTAGCGGGCTGCCGGCGCGCCGCCGCTTCCAGCCAGCCGGCGTCGCGCAAGGCGGCGCTGGCAAGCAAGTCCGCATCCGTATGCAGGGCCAGCACGCGGCGCTGGCCGGGCAGGGGGGCGCTGTACCACCAGCCGTATTCGCAAGCCTCGATGTGGGCAAAGCCCCGTGCCGATGGCGTGCGGTCGTGTCCGTATTGCCATACTGAAACCAACCGGTCGCCGCGCTGGCGCCGCGCCCCGATTCCGCGGGCCAGCCGGGCGCTGCGTCCCGTAGCGTCGATGACGATGCGCGCGGCCGCGTTGCAAGGGCCATGCTGCGTTTGCAGCCGTACTTTCCAGCCGCCATTTTCCGGCGTGATGCCCGCGACTGTGGCCGAGGCCAGCAGGGCGGCGCCGCGGCGGCGCGCTTCGTCGCGCAGCCACAGGTCGAAGGTGCCGCGCGCCAGGTGCCAGCCGTGGCCATCGGGATCGCTGAGGAAATGGTGTTCCGTCCATGCGCCGTTCCACCAGGCGCGGTTGCCGTGGTAGGGCGCATGGCCCTGCCGCAGGAAGGCGTCAAGCAAGCCCATGTCCTGCAGCAGGCGCGCGGCGGCCGGCGGCAACGATTCGCCGATGCGCGCCAGCGGCGCGGCCAGCCGGTCGACCAGCAACACCCGGTGCCGCCCCGCCAGGTTCAGGGCGGCCGTGGCGCCGGCCGGACCGGCGCCGACGATGAGCACGTCGGCCTGCAGCAAGGTCACAAGCGGTGCCGCTGCAGATGGCGCGCTTTTTCCGTGCCTTCCAGGTCGACGTCGACGAACTCGTCCGGTATGGCCGTCGCCGCGCGCAGCTGGTGCTTGCCGGCTACCGGCTGCGGCAGGTTTTCCACCTGCAGGAAGGCGGGGAAACCGGTCACGTCCGCAGGGCCGGGGCGCACCTCGACCACGCCCACTTGCGCCAGGTCGGCGATCATGTTGTTGATCTGCTCTTCATAGCTGATATTGCCCAGCGGACGTATCCACGCGGCGCGCCGGGCGAAGGCGGCCAGGCGGTCGTCGACGGGCACTTCGCGGTTCATCACCGTGTCGTAGGCCAGCTTGCTCATCACCTGGTTCGGCACGCGCGCGGGCCAGAACGTGGGCACGTAGGGATCGTAATCGGACTGGTAGCCGGAGCGGCAGCTGGCCGTGTCCGTCTGCCATGGCACGGCCATCCAGCGCGTCACGCCGCCCGCGATCTGCGCCGAGCAGGGGCTGCCGATATTGTCCGGCGTCAGGACGGCGCCGTAGTCGGGCTCGACCCAGCCGGGCGGCCGGTGCGCCAGGCGGAACGGCGCGCTGTACATGCTGGCCTGGCGCATGGGCCAGGTCATTTCGCAGCCCGGGTGAAAGGCGTCGGCCAGGCAGAATTCCATGGCCGCGCGCAGCAGGGTGTCCGGTTGCTGCGCCACGTCCACGTCGGCCAGGCTTTGCGGCGGCACCTTGCCGGGCGCGTAGTCGGCCGTGAATTCGCCGGCCGCCCATTGCTTGAGGAAGCGCAATTGCAGATTGCTCAGCGCACAGTTCTGGCGCGGCGTGTCTGCCGGCGGGATGGCCATCGCATCGCCATACAGCCACGGCCACGGCGATGGCGCCCAGGCGTCGCGCTCGAACTGGCGGAACTGGTTATAGATGACGTTGCGCCACTCACTGCGGTTTTCGGACGGGCTGGCCAGGCGCGCCATCCATTCGTCGCGGCTGAACGGCGTGCTGCCGTCCCAGCCGAAGGCGGCCGCGAAGCCCGCGTTGACCCACTGCAGGTTGGACAGGCGCTCGAAAATGGGGCGGATATCGTCCTGGAACGAGGGAACGGCAGGCGCGGCAATTTTGCCTTCGGAAACAAACAAGTCGCGCATCAAGTCCCACATGGTGCGCACGGACTTTTGCTGCGGCGCGTAATCGGGCGGCGCGACGACCACCCAGGCCATGTCGACGGGCAAGGCCTGGCCCTGGTAGTGGACGGTGGCGCAGACGGGGCCGTCGGCCGTGTCGTCATGCCAGCCTTCGTTGTTGGCGAAGGTGATGGCGCGCGCGCCATTCCACGAGGCCGACTTGCCATGGCCGCCCAGCACGATCAGCCGTCCCATGGCGTCCGTGCGCAATTCGCCCAGGTAGACGGGCGTGCCCAGGAAGCTGCCGCTGTCGAAGGCCACGGCCGGCTGTTCGCTGCCGCTGATCTTGCGCTCGCCCGGCGTGATGGACAATTGCGCGCGGTCGGTGACGGCCATGTTGCGCAGGAAAGAGGGCTGAGTGACATGCGCCTCGGGAATGTCGAGCGCGATCTGGAACTGGTACCACGCCGCTTTCGTGTTGGCCAGGGTGACGGCCCACTCGATGTCGGCATTGCTTGCGTTCAATTCGGCCACCGCCACGCCAGCGGCATTCAGGCCGTAGATGCGAAAGAGCGCCGCCTGGCGCTTGATGGCACCGGACGCATCGCGGTAATACCCGGCCGGGCGCGCCGCCGGTTCCGGCACTTCCGGTCCCAGAAAGTATTCGCTGGGGCTGTTGCCCACGCGGGCAATGCCGATGGGCGGATAAATCGCCGCCTTGACGATGACGGTATCTTGGGTGGAACTGGACATGGCGAGCCTTTCCAGATGCGTGGAGGGAAGGAAAATATACCGCATAAAAAACGCGCCAAATGCGCACATAGTCACCGCATCGTGAATTCGTGCGAGTGGCGCCGGACACATGCAACTGCGGCGGCCAGGCCCGCTTTTTCCAGCCACGTTAAGATAGCGGTATTTTCAAGATTATCAGGGGCCCAGGTGCGCGTATTGCTGGTGGAAGACGATCCGATGATCGGGGAAAGCCTGGTCGAGGGCTTGCGCGGCGAGTGCTATGCCGTGGACTGGGTGCGCGACGGCCACGATGCGGAGCTGGCGCTGGCCGGTTTCGCCTACGATTTGATGCTGCTGGACCTGGGCTTGCCCGGCAAGCAAGGCATGGACGTGCTGCGCGCCATGCGTGCGCGGGGCGCCGAGTTGCCCGTGCTGATCATCACGGCGCGCGACGGCACGCCCGCCCGCGTCGACGGGCTAGACAGCGGCGCCGACGATTACCTGGTCAAGCCCTTCGACCTCGACGAGCTGCTGGCGCGCATCCGCGCCTTGCTGCGGCGCCGGGTCAGCCGTTCGCGCTCCGTCATCGAGCATGGCGCGCTGATCCTCGACCTGGCCAGCCACGACGTCACGTTCGAGGGGGAACTGATCAAATTGCCGCCGCGCGAGTTTTCCGTGCTGCGCGCCTTGCTCGACCATCCGGGCAAGGTGGTGTCGAAACGCCAGCTGAGCGAAAAATTGTACGGCTGGGATTGCGAAGTGGAAAGCAATACCGTCGACGTGTACGTGTACCAGCTGCGCAAGAAATTCGGCGCGGACTGCATCCAGACCGTGCGCGGCGTGGGCTACAAGATGCGGGTGGCGGCATGCTGACCATCCGCCGCCAGTTGCTGCTCGGCTTGCTGGCCGCCACCTTGCTGTGCGTGCTCGGCGCCGGCATTTCCTTGTTCCGTTCGCTGCTGGAAGAAACCAATGAACTGGCCGACCTGCAGCTGCGCCAGCTGGCCGTGGCCTTGCCCGACGAGTTCGAGCCGCAGGCGGGCCTGGCCGCCGCGCAAGACCCGGAAGAAGCGTTCGTGCTGCAGGCGTGGGACGAGGACGGCCAACCCTTGCCCGTCCTGCAGGGCCAGCCGGCATTGCCGCGCTATGCGCTGGCCGGCTTTGCCGATGTCGTGCTGCACGGCGAGGACTGGCGCCTGTACGGCGAAACGCGGCGCGGCCGCTACGTGCAGGTGGCGCAGGCGCAGGCCGTGCGCGACCAGCTGGCCTGGCAGATGACCATGCGCGCCGGCGCACCGCTGCTGGTGTTCGCGCTGATCCTGGCGCTGCTGATCGTCGTCGTCGTGGGGCGCGCGCTGGCGCCGCTGCACCGGCTGGCCGAATCCGTGGCGGGTCGCTCGCCGGATACCTTGACGCCGCTGGCGGCCGACGACATGCCGCCCGAACTGCGGCCCGTGGCGCTGGCGTTGAATAGTTTGATGGGGCAGTTCGAGGCGGCGCTGACGGCGCAGCGCACCTTTGTTGCCGATGCCGCGCATGAATTGCGCTCGCCGCTGACGGCGTTGAAACTGCAGCTGCAGGTGGCCGAGCGGGCCGGCAGCGAGGAAGAACGCCGCGTGGCGCTGGCGCGGCTGCACGAACGGCTGGACCGCAGCACGCACCTCGTGCGCCAATTGCTCAGCCTGGCGCGCCATGAAACGGCGCTGACGGCCAGCCAGCTGCACACGGTGGACCTGGGGCAATTGCTGGAAGCGGCTGTGGCCGACCACAGCGCGCTGGCCGACAGCCGCGACATCGACCTGGGCGTGGTGGAAGCGCCGCCGGCCAGAGTACTGGTGCAAGCCGATCCCGACGGCTTGCAAGTGTTGCTGAATAACCTGATCGACAACGCCTTGCGCTACACGCAGCAGGGTGGCAGGGTCGACTTGCAGGCGGCGCTGGAGGAGGGCAGGCCGCTGCTGCGCGTGTCCGACAACGGCCCCGGCGTGCCGCAACAGCACCATGCGCGCCTGTTCGACCGCTTCTTCCGTCCCGACGGCAATGACGCCTGGGGCTGCGGCCTGGGCCTCTCCATCGTGCGCCACATCGCCGAGCACCACCAGGCCGACATCGCGCTGGCTGAAGGCGAGGCGGGGCGGGGATTGCAGGTGACGGTGCGTTTTCCGCAGGCGGCCTGAATGAAAAAAGCGGATGCCGGTGAAGGCATCCGCTTTTCAATTACGGGCGAAGCGCTTAGGCCAGCTCGGTGATGAATTGCTCGCGTGCAGGGCGCACTTTTTTCAGGTCCACCAGCCAGTCGCCTTCGTCGGCGCGGTAGCCGAGCGGCAGCATGACGACGGAACGCAGGCCTTTTTCGCGCAAGCCCAGGATCTCGTCGACCTTGGCCGGATCAAAACCTTCCATCGGCGTCGAATCGACTTTTTCCTGCGCTGCGGCGATCAGGGCCGTGCCCACGCCGATATACGCCTGGCGCGCCGCGTGCTGGTAGTTGGTCTCGGCATCGCGCTGCGGGTAGGTGGCGAGGATTTGCTGGCGGTACGCTTCCCAGCCTTCATTCTTGAAGCCGCGCACGGTATTGACCAGGTCAAACATCTTGTTGATGCGCTCGACCGTGTAATTATCCCAGGCGGCAAACACCAGCAGGTGCGAGGCGTCCGTTACTTGCGACTGGTTCCACGCATGCGGCTTGATCTGCTCGCGCAGGGCCGGATTCGTCACGACGAAGACTTCGTAAGGATGCAGTCCGCTGGAGCTGGCCGTCAGGCGCACGGCTTCCAGAATGCGCTCGACCTTGTCTTGCGGCACCGTTTTCGTCGGGTCCATTTTCTTGGTGGCGTAGCGCCATTGCAGTGTTTCGAGCAAATCGGACATGTAAATCCCTTTCATAATGAATAGTTCAGATTGGAAATGATAGCGGATTCCGCCATTTCAAGTGCACCGGGCCAAAAACAACTGGTATAGCGTACTCAACTTAGCGCATGCATGACACCTTGTCTACAGGCCAACCATGGCAAGTTCCACGTCCGGGTAGCGCGCGCCCTGCACGCTGGCGGGCGCGATGGCTGCGCCGATGACGGCCAGCTCGGTGTCGCTCAGTTTGATTTGCGCGGCGGCCACATTCTCTTCAAGGTGCGCCAGGCTGCGGGCGCCCGGTATCGGCACGATGTCGGTACCTTGCGCCAGCAGCCAGGCCAGGGCCAGTTGCGCCGCCGTGGCGCCGCGTGCGGCCGCCAGACGCTGCAGTTCGGCAACGAGATGCCCGTTGGCCGCCATCGCGGGCGGCTGGAAGCGGGGCAGGCTGTGGCGGTAGTCGTCTGGCGCCAGCGCGGCGCTGGAGTTCAGCTGGCCCGTCAGGAAACCCCGGCCCAGCGGGCTGTAGGGCACGAAGCCGATGCCCAGTTCCCGGCAGGCGGGCAGCACCTCGGCTTCCACGTCGCGGCTCCACAGCGAGTATTCGGACTGCACGGCCGCAATCGCATGCACGGCGTGGGCGCGGCGCAAGGTGGCTGCCGACACTTCCGACAGGCCCAGGTGGCGTACCTTGCCTGCCCGCACCAGACCGGCCATGGCGCCGACCACGTCTTCGATGGGCACGGCGGGGTCCACGCGGTGCTGGTACAGCAAGTCGATGCACTCGATGCCGAGCCTCGACAGCGACGCTTCCACGGCCCGGACGATGTGCTCGGGGCGGCTGTCGACACCCGCCATGCGTTCCACGCCCTGGCCGTGGGGCAAGATCTTGAAGCCGAACTTGGTGGCGATGTGGACCTTGCCGCGCAGTTCCTTCAGGGCGCGGCCTACCAGGTCCTCATTGGCGTAGGGGCCGTAGACTTCCGCCGTGTCGATCAGGGTCACGCCCAGTTCCACGGCGCGGTGCAGCACGCGCAGCGAGGTGGCCTCGTCCGCGCCGCCGTAGGCAAAGCTCATGCCCATGCAGCCCAGGCCGATGGGGGCGACGCGCAAGCCGGAGTTGCCCAGTGTTCTGTGTTCCATTGTCATTCCTTTTCAAAAAAAGATGCTAGGAGTATGGGCGAAGGAACTGTATGCGATAAGATAGCTTATCCTGCATGTATTGCTGAATGAAACTCATGAATAATGGCTGACCTCAATGAATTGACGGCCTTTGCCGCCGTCGCCCGCCTGCGCAGCTTCCGCAAGGCGGCCCTTGAGCGTGGCGTATCCGCTTCCGCCCTCAGCCATGCGCTGCGCGCGCTCGAAGAGCGTCTGGGCGTTCGCCTGCTGAACCGCACCACGCGCAGCGTCACGCCGACGGAGGCGGGGCAGATGCTGCTGGCGCGGCTGGCGCCGGCCATGCGCGAAATCGACGATGCCTTGCTCGACCTGAGTACCTTGCAGGATGTGCCTGCAGGCAAGCTGCGCCTGAACGTGCCCCGTCCGGCCGCCCGGCTGCTGCTCGCGCCCATGCTGGCCAGTTTTGTCGCCCGTTATCCGCGCGTGCAGGTGGAAGTGGTGACCGATGACGGCATGATCGATATCGTGCGCGATGGTTTTGACGCGGGCATCCGCTTCGGCGAGCAGGTGGCGGCCGACATGATCGCCGTGCCTGTCGGCGCGCCGCAGCCGTTCGTGGTGGTGGGCTCGCCCGCCTACCTTGCCGCGCATGGCGCACCAAGCACGCCGCGCGCGCTGCTGAGCCACGCCTGCATAGGCCGGCGTTTTCCCAGCGGGCGCCAGTATGCGTGGGAGTTCGAGCAGGCAGGCGAGGGCTTCAGCATCGCCGTCGGCGGGCCGCTGGTGTTTGACGACGATGAATTGATGCTGCGCGCGGCCCGCGATGGCGCGGGGCTGGCGTATGTGTACGAGGCCGATGCGCGCGCCGATATCGCGGCGGGGCGCCTGGCGTGTGTGCTGGAGAGTTGCCTGCCGCCGCCGCCCCGTTACTTCCTGTATTACCCGAGCCGGCGGCAGATGCCGGCCGTCCTGCGCGCCTTTGTCGACATGCTGCGCGCGCCGGCGTAGTCAGCCGGCGGGCGGCGGCGCCGCATGCTCGACCGGCCACTTGATCGTAAACAGGCTGCCGCCCGCCTTGCCACGCGTGCAGACGGCGCTGCCGCCGTGCGCGCGCGCGATGGCTTCGACCACGGCCAGGCCCAGGCCGCTGCCCGCGTTCAGGTCGACCCTGGCGCTGTCGCCGCGGCGGAATGCTTCGAACACGTGCGGCGCCAGTTCCTCGGCAATGCCGGGGCCCGCATCTTCGACGCTCAGGTAGTACTGGCCGGCCAGCACGCGGGTGCGCACGCGCAGCAGGCCCGGATGCGCATAGCGGCGCGCGTTGTCGAGCAGGGCCAGCACGATTTGCCGGATGCGCGCCGCGTCGCAGCAGACGGGATGGTCGGACAGGTGCAGCTGCAAGGTAAAACCGGCCGCTTCCATTTCCTGCGCCAGCAACCGGCCCACCTCCTCGATTTCCAGGGTCAGGTCCGTCCACGCCATGCGCAGTTGCATGTGGCCGCTGTCGGCCAGGCTCAGGGTGCGCAAGTCCTCGATCAGGCGGCCCAGGTCTTCCACTTGCGCCAGCAGGCTGGAAAACGGCACTTCCTCGGGCTTGAAGACGCCATCGACGACGCCTTGCAAGGTGCCGCGCAGGATGGTCACGGGCGTGCGCAGTTCGTGCGCGATGGCCGCGTTCCACGTTTCGCTTTCCTGCGCGCCCCGCTGCAGGCGCTCGGCCATGCTGTTGAAATCGTCGACCAGCATGGCCGTCTCGCCCAGGCTGCGGTCGCCGGCAAACGCGCGCGCGGACAGGTCGCCATGCGCCACGCGGCGCACGCTGTCCATCACGGAATTGATCGGTTTCAGTATGCGCGAAGCCAGCTTGATGGCGAAAAACGCGGCCAGGCACAGGCCGAAGATGGTGATGGCAAAGATCCACAGCCACTCGACGGTGCTGGGTGACCAGTCGTCGGGCTCGGACAGCATGCCGGGATCGATCTTGAAGGCGATGGCGAAGAAGGTCCAGGAACCGATCCAGATGATCAGGATGCTGCACACCATCAGCACGGACATCGACAGGATGATCTGCCGGTTCAAGCCTGTGAAGCGCATCAGAGCTCGCTTTCCAGGCGGTAGCCCACGCCGCGCAGGCTGGCCGGCATGTTCATCACGCCCGCTTCTTCCAGTTTCTTGCGCAGCTTGCTGACGTGGCTGTCTACCGTGCGTTCCATCGAATTGCTCTCGGGCATGCACGACTCGAGCAATTCCAGGCGGCTGCAGACGCGACGCGGTGTGCGCGCCAGGTGCGCCAGCAGGCGGAACTCCGTCAGGGTGAGGCTGAGCGCCACGGCCATGCCATCGTGCAGCACGCTGGCCACATACGTCTCCTGGTCGATTTCGATGGGGCCGCAGCGCAGGCGCTGGCCGCCCACCGGGTGGTGGCGCACGCGCGAGCGGCGCAGCACGGCCGCCACGCGGGCCACCACTTCGGCCGGATTGAATGGCTTGATGATGTAGTCGTCAGCGCCCACGCGCAGGGCGGCCAACTTGTCCGCATCCTGGTCGCGCGCCGTCAGCATGATGACGGGCGTTTCGCCGCGCCGCCGCACTTCCGCCAGCACGCCCCAGCCATCGACCCTGGGCATTTGCACGTCGAGCAGCAGCAGATCCGGCGCCAATGCCAGGTGCTGGTTCAGCGCTTCCTGGCCATCGTGCGCGAAGGCCGTGCGGTAGCCGTCGCGCTCGAGGTAACCGGCGAGGATGCGGGCGATTTGCGGTTCATCTTCGGCGATCAGGACGAGGGCGGAAGGCGGCGTGGTGGCAAGGAAGGAGGGCTGGCTGGCGCTGTGATGATAGTTCATGCAATTAGTCTAGCATTCTTCGCTGTCTCCATCGAATCTCCACATTTCTTTGACGGAACATCCACGCAAGGCTTTTATGCTGCGGCCTATCTGTCGACCGGACCGCCGGTTGGGATCTGCCATAGAGAAAGACCATGCATCCGAGCCACCTCACCAAGAAAAACATGTTGATCGCCGCGGCACTGCTCAGCCTTGCCGCCTGTTCCAAACCCGCGCCGGAAGAAGGCGCCGCGCCGCCCGCCGCCGTCACCGTGCTCAAGCTGCAGGCGGCGCCCGTCGTCCTCAGCGATGAATTGCCGGGCAGGGTGGCCGCCTTCCGCACGGCCGATATCCGCCCGCAGGTGGGCGGCATCGTGCTGCGCCGCCAGTTCGAGCAGGGCGCCGAAGTGAAAGCGGGGCAGAAGCTGTTCCAGCTGAACCCGGCGCCATTCCAGGCGGACGTCGATTCGGCCGCCGCCTCCTTGCAGCATGCGGTGGCCACGGCGAAGCGCGCCAGCAGCCAGGCCGACAGGTTAAAACCGCTGGTCGAGGCGGACGCCATCAGCCGCCAGGCGTATGACGACGCCGTGGCCCAGCGCGAGCAGGCCGTGGCCACCGTGGCGCAGGCGCGTGCCGCCCTGGCACGCCGCCGCCTGGACCTGGCTTTTGCCAGCATCGAGGCGCCGATTGCCGGGCGCATCGGCTCCGAGCTGGTGACGGAAGGTGCGCTCGTGGGCCTGGCCGATGCGACGCCGATGGCGCGCATCCAGCAGATCGACAAGGTGTACGTCGACGTGCGCCAGCCGGCTGCCGCGCTGGCCGCCTTGCAAGCCTCGGGCAACGGGGGAGCGGACAAGCTGCCCGTGACCATTTTAGGCGCCGATGGCCAGCCGCATCCCGTCACGGGGCGCATCCTGTTCTCGGGCATCAGCGTCGATGCGGGCACGGGCGACGCCGTCGTCCGCGTGCTGGTCGACAATCCGCAGCGCCAGCTGCTGCCGGGGATGTTCGTGCGCGCCCGCATCGCCCGCGCCGTGCAGGCAAATGGCGTGCTGCTGCCGCAGCAAGCCGTCTTGCGCAGTAGCGGCGGCCAGGCACAGGCCTGGGTGCTCGATGGCACGAACAAAGCGAGCCTGAAAACGATCGCCGTGGGCGACGTGGTCGACCACCAGTACGTGGTCAATGGCGGCCTGAAAACGGGAGAAACCGTCGTCATCGAAGGCCAGGAACGCTTGCAGTCGGGCGCCACCGCCGCGCCGCAACCGTGGAAGCGCGCCGCCGCCGTGGCCACCGCACCTGTCGTCAGTGCAGTGCGCTGACTCGTACATATTGAAAGTTTAACGACATGCCTCAATTTTTCATCAACCGCCCCGTCTTTGCGTGGGTGGTGGCGGTCTTCATCGTCCTGTTCGGACTGATCGCCATACCGCAACTGCCGATTGCGCGCTTCCCTTCGGTGGCGCCGCCCAGCGTCAGCATCAGCGCCAACTATCCCGGCGCCACGCCGCAAACCATGAACGATTCCGTGGTGGGCCTGATCGAACGCGAACTGTCGGGCGTCAAGCACCTGCTGTATTTCGAGTCGTCCACCGATACGTCGGGCTCGGCCTCGATCACCGTCACCTTCCAGCCGGGAACGAATCCGGAAATGGCGCAGGTGGACGTGCAGAACCGCCTGAAAGCCATCGAACCGCGCCTGCCGCAAGCCGTGCGGCAAAATGGCTTGACGGTGGAATCGGCGTCGTCCGGCTTCCTGATGATCGTCAGCCTGATTTCCGACAATGGCCAGCACGATGAAGTGGCGCTGGGCGACTACCTGGCGCGCAACGTGACGGAAGAACTGCGCCGCATTCCCGGCGTGGGCAAGGTGCAGCTGTTCGGTTCCGAGCGGGCCATGCGCATCTGGGTCGATCCGGCCAAGCTGGTGTCGTACAACATCGCCATGGGCGAGCTGACGGCCGCCATCGCGCAGCAAAATGCGCAGATCGCCCCGGGCCGCCTGGGCGATTCGCCCGCCGTGCACGGCCAGCGCGTGACCATCCCGCTGACGGTGCAGGGCCAGCTGCAAACGCCGGCCGAATTTGCGGCCATCGTGCTGCGCGCGAATGCGGATGGCTCGAAAGTGACGATCGGCGACGTGGCGAAAGTGGCGCTGGGCGCGCAAAGCTTCAACTTCAGCATCCGCGAAAACGGGCAAGCCGCGTCGGGCGCCGCCATCATGCTGTCGCCCGGTGCCAACGCCGTGCAGACGGCCAGTGCCGTGCGTGCGCGCATGGCCGAACTGGCGCATACCATGCCGGCCGGGATCAAATATTCGGTACCGTTCGATACGGCGCCGTTCGTGAAGATCTCGATTGAAAAGGTGGTCGTCACCTTGCTGGAAGCGATGGTACTGGTCTTCCTCGTCATGTATCTGTTCCTGCAAAAGATACGCTATACGCTGATTCCCGCCATCGTCGCGCCGATCGCCCTGATGGGCACTTTCACGGTCATGCTGATGGCCGGCTATTCCGTCAACGTGCTGACCATGTTCGGCATGGTGCTGGCCATCGGCATCATCGTCGATGACGCCATCGTCGTGGTGGAAGCCGTCGAGCGCCTGATGGCGACAGAAGGCTTGTCGCCGAAGGAAGCGACGTCGAAAGCGATGCGCGAAATCACCGGGGCGGTAGTGGGCATCACCCTGGTGCTGACGGCCGTGTTCATTCCGATGGCGCTGGCCAGCGGCTCCGTCGGTGCGATCTACCGCCAGTTCACGCTGGCCATGGCCGTGTCCATCCTGTTCTCGGCGTTCCTGGCCTTGACCCTGACGCCGGCCCTGTGCGCCACCATGTTGAAACCCATCGGCCCGCACGACCATGACAAGAAAGGCTTCTTCCTGTGGTTCGACCGCGGTTTTGAGCGCATGACGGCGCGCTATGAAAAGGGCGTGGTGGCGATGGTGAAACGCGCGGGCCGCTCGATGGTGCTGTATGGCGCCATCGTCGCGGCGCTGGGTGTGGCCTTCATGCAGCTGCCTTCGGCCTTCTTGCCCGAGGAAGACCAGGGATACTTCATCACCTCGATCCAGCTGCCGTCCGACGCGACGATGGAGCGCACGCTCGACGTCGTCAAGCTGTACGAGCAGCACGTGGCCACGCGGCCCGGCATCGAAGTGAACCAGTCTATTCTCGGTTTCAGCTTTTCCGGCGCGGGCCCGAATGCGGGCCTGGCGTTCACCATGCTGAAGGACTGGAAGGAGCGCAACGGCGCCACGGCGCAGGAAGAAGTGGCGCTGGCGCAGGCCGCCATGTCGCAGGCGAAGGAGGGCATGATCATGAGCCTGATGCCGCCCGCCATCGATGAACTGGGCAACTCGTCCGGCTTTTCCATGCGCCTGCAGGACCGCGCCAACCAGGGTGTCGCAGCTTTGCAGGCGGCGCAGAACCAGTTGCTGGGACTGGCCGCGCAAAGCGGCAAGGTGGCCGGCGTGTATCCGGACGGCTTGCCACCGGGCGCCAGCGTGCGCCTCGATATCGACCGCACCAAGGCCGAAGCGCTGGGCGTGTCGTTTACGGCCATTGCCGACATGCTGACGGCGGCCATGGGCTCGACCTATGTCAACGATTTCCCCAACGCTGGCCGCATGCAGCAGGTGATCATCCAGGCCGATGCGCCGTCGCGCATGCAGTTGAACGACGTGCTGGCCCTGCGCATCCGCAATAACGCGGGCGGCATGGTGGCGCTGGGTGAACTGGTGCGCCCCGTATGGAGCGAATCGCCGCTGCAGCTGGTGCGCTACCAGGGTTATCCTGCGGCGCGCATTTCGGGCAGCGCGGCGCCGGGCGTATCGAGCGGCGACGCCATGCTGGAAATGGAGCGCCTCGTGAAGCAGCTGCCACCGGGCTTCGCGCTCGCGTGGACGGGCCAGTCGCTGCAAGAGAAGGAATCGGCCTCGCAGGCACCGATGCTGATGGCGCTGTCGATGCTGGTGGTCTTCCTCGTGCTGGCGGCCCTGTATGAAAGCTGGTCGATTCCCGTCTCCGTGATGCTGGTCGTGCCTTTGGGATTGCTGGGCGCCGTGCTGGCCGTGATGTTGCGCGGCATGCCGAACGACGTGTTCTTCAAGGTGGGCATGATCACGATCATCGGCCTGTCGGCGAAGAACGCCATTTTGATCGTCGAATATGCGCGCCAGCTGCAGGCACAAGGCAAGGGGCTGGTCGAGGCGACGGTGGAAGCGGCCCGCTTGCGCTTGCGCCCGATTTTGATGACGTCACTGGCGTTCGCGCTGGGCGTGGTGCCGCTGATGCTGGCCACGGGCGCCAGCGCCGAGACGCAGCACGCGATCGGCACGGGCGTGTTCGGCGGCATGATCACCGCTACCGTGCTGGCCGTATTTTTCGTGCCCGTGTTCTTTGTCGTGGTGCTGGGCGCCGTCGACAAGATGGGCACGTACTTCAACAAACGCAGTAACCGCATCGCCGTCAAGGCGGTGGAAGGAGAGTTGTAATGCGTTTATTCTTTATCACGCCCCTGGCTGCGCTGGCCTTGTCGGCGTGTTCCTTGACGCCGCCGCTGGTCAAGCCGGCGGCGCCGATACCGGCCGCGTATGCCGAGGTTTCCGCGCCAGGCATGGGCGACACCTCAGCGGACCTGGGCTGGCGCCAGATGCTGCTCGATGCGCGCCTGCAGCGCCTGGTCGACATCGCGCTGGAAAACAACCGCGATTTGCGCGTGGCGGCCCTCAACGTGGAAGCCGTGCGGGCCCAGTACCAGATCCAGGATGCGGGCCGCTATCCGGCCATCGGCGCGAATGCGGGCGGCGTGCGCCAGCGCGGCGCCGATGCGGTCACGCAAAACCAGTTCACGGCCGGCATTGCCATGAGCGCGTTTGAGATCGACCTGTTCGGCCGCCTGCGTTCCCTGTCGGACGCCGCGTTTGCCCGCTATCTGGCCACGCAGCAGGGCCAGCGCGCCGCGCACATGGCCCTGATCGGCGCCGTGGCCGACGCCTACCTGGAACAGCGGCTGGCGGAAGAACAGCTGGCGCTGGCGCGGCAAACCCTGCTCGACTGGCGCCAGGCGCTGGTGCTGACGCAGCGCCTGCACGGCGCGCAGCAGGGCAGCGGTCTGGATGTGGCGCAGGCGGAAGGGCAGGCCGCGACGGCGGAAGCTGACGTGCAGGCGCGCGAACGGGCCAGTGCCCTGGCGCGCAACAACCTGGAATTGCTGCTGGGCGTGCCGTTGCCCGCCGATTTGCCGGCTGGCCGCGCACTTGATGGCCAGCCCGTGCTGACGCAGCTGCCGCCCGGCCTGCCGTCGGACTTGCTGGCGCGCCGTCCCGACATCCTGCAGGCGGAATATGCGCTGGTGGCGGCGAATGCGGAAATCGGCGCCGCGCGCGCCGCCTTCTTCCCGCGCCTGTCGCTGACGGCGTCGCTGGGTTTTGCCAGCCCGGAGCTCGGTGACCTGTTCCGCGGCAGCGCGCGCAGCTGGTCGTTCGCGCCGCAAGTGACGCAGCCGCTGTTCCAGGGCGGCCAGCTGCGCGCGGAATTGCAACTGTCGCGCCTGCGCAAGGACGTGGCCGTGCTGCAGTACGAGCAGGCGATCCAGGTGGCGTTTCGTGAAGTGCGCGACGGCCTGGCCGGCAGCGCCACGTATGCGCAGCAGATCGATGCCCAGCAGCGGGTGGTGGTGGCGGCGCAGCAGCGCCAGCGCTTGTCGCAGCTGCGCTACGACGCGGGCCAGGACAGCCGCCTGGAGTTGCTCGACGCGCAGCGCCAGTCGTATGCGGCCCAGCAAGCCTTGCTCGACGCACGGCGCGACCAGTTCAAGTCGGCCGTGGCCTTGTACAAGGCGCTGGGGGGAGGGCTGGAGGAGTAGGCGCCTTGTATGCTTAGCCCGTGAAGGCGCCGATCGGCCGGTTGCGCGCCAGGCTCCAGCCCGTCGTGTGTTGGGGGCCGGGCTTGCCGTCGGCCTGCTGCACGCTGTGGCTCCAGAGGATTTCCGTGAAATTCAGCTTGAACTGCTCGGTCGGCATGTCATCGGGATGGGTTTGCAGCTGGATTTCGCTGATGATGGCGTCGCGTAGCCAAATGGTCATGATGCTGGCCGTCTTGTCGCCCGAGTTGCGGGCAATGTGGAGCTTGGTTGGCTGGTCCGTGCCGGTGCCCAGCGGCTTGGCTCGCAGGCACAGGTCGTACAAGTTGACCGAGATCCGGTCGACATATTTGACGCAGGTAAATTCCGTGATCACGGGCCGCCCCGACGTGCGCGCCGAATTGCTGACGTCTGTCGTTATTTGCTGCTTCATGCCCTGGTGCAGCGAGACCAGCTCGATGCATGGTCCCATGCCCTGCAGCGCAGCGGCGTCGCGCCAGATGGCGTCGATGCCGCCGTTGCCACCATCCGGCGTCTTGCCGAACACGAGTTCCCCGTTGCCGGGTTCCAGCAAAATCAAATCCATGACGAGCTCCTCCGCTTGATGTCAGCTGCCGCCGTGCGACAGGCAGCCCTTGAGTCGATGTGGCCGGGTCCAACCCGCTTCGCTGGCGTGGTCGACAAAACTGATGGTCAGCTGCGCGAAGCCTTGCGAGGTGAAATACACGCTGGCCGTTGCATCCTGGCGCTCTCGGGTGATGAACCACTGTGCGTCGCCATGCGCCAGGCCCCAGCTGGCCACGCGGTGCACCAGCAAGTCGGCATTGCCACGCTGCGCGATGGCCACCCGCACGTCGGCTTCGCCCATGTTGTTGGTCTGATAGATGCGCGCCACTTTCCTGCCCCCAGTGTCAATCGTGCCTGCGACTATACACCGATTAAGTTGCCTAAACACAAGCATAAATTGCACCGAAATATTTTTTTTTGCATCACTGCATCCAAACGCGGGCACGGCGCGTAGTACAGGGGTGCGCTCGCCGCAACGGCGGCATGAGCGGCACCTCCACTCACTCTATCGGGACCACGACCATGTCACCACTGCCAACCTTGCCATACGCCAAGCTGCTGCTTGTTTCCGCCGTCGCCATGACCCTGTCCGCTTGCGGCGGCGGCAGCGACCACGACGATGTTGTCGTCACGCCACCGCCGCCCGTGGTGGTGGCTGGCGACGTCTTCGTGCTCACCGCCAGCAACAAGCTGCTGTCATTCGACCGCGCCACGCCGGCCACCATCCGCACGACGGCCACCGTCACGGGCCTGCAGGCCGGCGAAAACCTGCTGGGCATCGATTTCCGTCCCGCCGATGGCCAGCTGTATGGCGTCGGCAGCACGGGACGGATCTACACCCTGAATGGCGTGACGGGCGCCGCCACCGTGAAAGCCACCCTGGCGGCCGATGCGGCCGATGCGACGGCCCCGTACACGGCGCTGGCCGGTACGGAGTTCGGCGTCGATTTCAACCCCGTCGCCGACCGCCTGCGCATCGTCAGCAACACGGGGCAGAGCCTGCGCATCAACGTCGATACGGGCGCGACCACGACAGATGGCAATATCAACGGCGGCGCAGCGAATACGGCCATCACGGCGGCCGCCTATACCAACAGCTTTGCCGGCACGGCCAGCACCACTTTATTTGTCATCGATGGGGCCAACGCCACCCTGTACACGCAAAATCCGCCCAACAACGGCACCCTGGCCAGCGCCGTGCCGCTGGGCGTGGCGGCTACCGGCGTGGCCGGCTTCGACATCGATGCGCGCACGAATACGGGCTACGCCGTCATGACGGTGGCCGGCGCGCGCAACCTGTACACCTTGAACCTGGCCGCGGCCGCGGCGCCGGCGACCCTGGTGGCGGCCATCGGCGTGGCGGAAGAGCTGCGCGGCATCGCCCTGAAAGCGCCGGCCACGCCTATCGCCTACGGCTTGACGGACGACGCCCGCATCGTCACCTTCAAGACGGCCACGCCGAACACCCTCGATGCCAACGTGGCCGTGACGGGCCTGGCGGCGGGCGAGCGCCTGCTGGGCTTTGACATCCGTCCCAAGGATGGCTTGCTGTACGGGATATCGTCGACGGGGCGCATCGTCACCATCGACCCGGCGACGGGGGCCGCCACCGTCAAGGCGACGCTGGCCGCCGATGCCTTGGACGTCACCGCGCCGTACACGGCCATCGCGGGCACGGCCTTTGGCGTCGATTTCAATCCCGTCGCCGACCGCCTGCGCGTGATCGGCAACGCAGGGCAAAGCCTGCGCATCAATGTCGACACGGGCGCCACCACCACCGACGGCGCCGTCAACCGCGCGGGCGCGGCGCCTAGCGTGACGGCCGCCGCGTATACCAACAGCTTTGCCGGCACGACGGCGACCATGCTGTTCGATATCGACACGGCCAGCGCGGCGCTCGCCCTGCAAAGTCCGCCCAACGACGGCACCCTGGTCAACATCGGTACGCTGGGCGTGGCGGTGGCGGGCGACGTCGGCTTCGATATCGCCGGTGGCGCCAATGGCCTGGCCCTGGCGGCCTTGCGCACGTCGGCCACGGGACCGAGCTCGCTGTACCGCATCGACCTGGCGACGGGTGTCGCGGTGCTGAGCGGCGGTGCGGCCACGCCGGCCGCTTCCGCCATCGGCAACGGGGCGGTGGGGCTGGTCGATATCGCCATCGCGCTGAAGTAAGGAAGTACGCCGCAGCTTTGCTTTGATTCAATAATTCCAGTATTATAGAATTGTTGATGATATTCAATGGCTGCGGCGCATGGTGCCCGCGATGCCGCATCGAACGGAATCTCGCCCCATGCTCACCGCTTTCCTCATCTTTCTCGCCACCTTAATCCTCGTCATCTGGCAGCCGCGCGGCCTGGGCATCGGCTGGAGCGCCGTCATCGGCGCCTGTGTCGCCTTGCTGGCCGGCGTGATCCACTGGGGCGACATTCCCGTCGTCTGGCATATCGTGTGGAACGCCACGGGCACCTTCGTGGCCGTGATCATCATCAGCCTGCTGCTGGACGCGGCCGGCTTCTTCGAGTGGGCCGCGCTGCACGTGGCGCGCTGGGGAGGGGGCAGCGGCAGAAAACTGTTCGTGCTGCTGGTCTTGCTGGGCGCGCTTGTCTCCGCCGTGTTCGCTAATGACGGCGCCGCGCTGATCCTGACGCCCATCGTCATCGCCATGCTGCGGGCGCTGAATTTTTCCGCCAGGGCCACCCTGGCCTACGTGATGGCGGCCGGCTTCATCGCCGACACGGCCAGCCTGCCGCTCGTGGTGTCGAACCTGGTCAATATTGTTTCGGCCGATTTCTTCAAGATCGGCTTTGCCGAGTACGCTGCCGTGATGGTGCCCGTCAACGTCGTCGCCGTGCTGGCCACCTTGACCGCCTTGCTGCTCTTTTTCCGCAAGGATATCCCCCGCGACTACGAAGTCGCGCAACTGAAACGCCCTGACGCCGCCATTCGCGACGTTGGTACCTTCCGCGCCGGTTGGCTGGTGCTGGCGCTGCTGCTGGTGGGATTTTTCTCGCAGGAGCACCTGGGCGTGCCCATCAGCCTGATCGCGGCCGTGGGCGCCGCGCTGCTGCTGGTGGTGGCCGGCAGGGGCCACGTGATTTCCACGCGCCACGTGCTGCGCCATGCGCCGTGGCAGATCGTCGTCTTTTCGCTGGGCATGTACTTGGTCGTGTACGGCTTGCGCAATGCGGGCTTGACGGCTTACCTGACGGGCATGCTGAACCACTTTGCCCAGTACGGCGTGTGGGGCGCGGCCATGGGGACGGGCGTGCTGACGGCCTTGCTGTCGTCCGTGATGAACAACCTGCCGACGGTGCTCGTGGGCGCGCTGGCCATCGACCCGACGACGGCGCAGGGAGCCGTGCGCGAAGCGATGATCTACGCGAACGTCATCGGCAGCGACCTGGGGCCGAAGATCACGCCCATCGGCAGCCTGGCCACCTTGCTGTGGCTGCACGTGCTCGACAGCAAGAATATCCACATTTCCTGGGGCTACTATTTCCGTGTTGGCATCGTGCTGACCGTGCCCGTGCTGCTGGTGACCCTGGCGGCGCTGGCGCTGCGCCTCGGGTGATGGCGGAGTAGGGGATAGTTTACTAGACGACCGGTCAGATTTTTTGCTATACTGGCCGCATGAGCAAAAAATCCTCCGCTGACATGCGCCAGCACCTGATCGACATCGCCAAGGCCCTGATGGCCGAGAAGGGCTATACGGCCGTGGGCCTGGCTGAACTGGTGGCGGCCGCCGGCGTGCCGAAAGGCTCGTTCTACTATTACTTCAAGTCGAAGGAAGAGTTTGGCCAAGCCTTGCTCGACGATTACTTCACTACCTATCTGCAGACGGTCGACGCCTTGCTGGACGGCCCGGGCACCGCCCGCGAGCGCCTGCTCGCGTATTTTGACTACTGGAGCGCGACCCAGGCCGGCAGTGCGCCGGAAGGCAAATGCCTGGTGGTCAAGCTGGGCGCCGAAGTGTGCGACCTGTCCGTGGACATGGGCGCCGTGCTGCAACAGGGCACAGGCGCCGTCCTCGACCGTCTGACGCAATGCATCGAAGCGGGCCACCTCGACGGTTCCGTGGCGGCGGCAACGCCGGCGCGCGTGCTGGCCGAGTCGCTGTACCAGCTGTGGCTGGGCGCTTCCCTGATGGTCAAGGTGGCCAGGAACGGCGGGCCATTCGACGCGGCCATGTCAACCACGCAACGGCTGCTGGCGTAGCCGTTTTTTTTAACTATTTAATAGACGACCGGTCAGTTATTTTCGGCCTCTCGCACAATATGAAAGCAATACGATGACCGAGCAGCATGAAAACGATTTATTTTCTCCAGTCGAGCTGGGCGCGCTGGCGCTGGCCAACCGCATCGTCATGGCGCCGCTCACGCGCAGCCGCATGGGCGACGATGGCGTGCCGAACGCCTTGCACGCCGAGTATTACGCCCAGCGGGCCAGCGCCGGCCTGATCATCAGCGAGGCGACGAATATTTCGCCGCAGGCACGCGGCTATGCCCTGACACCGGGCATCTGGTCGGACGAGCAGGTGGCTGGCTGGAAGCTGGTCACGGATGCCGTGCATGCGGCTGGCGGCAAGATCGTTTGCCAACTGTGGCATGTGGGGCGGTTTTCGCATACGAGCCTGCAGCCCGATGGCGCCGCGCCCGTCGCGCCGTCCGCCATCCGGGCCGAGGGCAGCACCTACACGGCCAGCGGCATGCAGCCCGTGTCGATGCCGCGCGCGCTGGAGACGCAGGAAATCGCCGGCATCGTTGCCCAGTATGCGCATGCGGCCGCATGCGCGCTGCGCGCCGGTTTCGACGGCGTCGAGGTGCATTCGGCCAATAGCTACCTGCTCGACCAGTTCCTGCGCGATTCCACCAACCGGCGCACGGACGCATATGGCGGCAGCATCGACAACCGCGCGCGGCTGACCCTGGAAGTGACGCAAGCCGTGGTGGACATCTGGGGTGCAGCGAGGGTAGGCATCCGTTTGTCGCCCGTCACGCCCGACGCGGGCAACACGCCCGTCGACAGCGACGTGATGGCCACCTATGGCTATTTGATCGGACAGTTGAACCGCCACGGGCTGGCCTACCTGCACTTCGTCGAGGGCGCCACGGCTACCTCGCGCGACGTGCCCGATGGCGTCGACCTCGATGCGTTGCGGGCGCTGTTCGATGGCCCCTACATCGGCAACAACCATTACGACCTGGCGCTGGCGCTGGCGCGCCGCGCCGAAGGCAAGGTCGATGCGGTGGCGTTTGGCCGTCCCTTCATCGCCAATCCGGACCTCGTGGCCCGCCTGCGCCATGGCGTGGCGCTGGCCGTGGCGCCGCGCGCGGCGTATTACGGCGGCGGCGCCGTCGGCTACACCGACTGGCCCGCCAGCCAGTCCTGATTTTTCTTTTCACCCACCCAAGGAGCGCAACATGAACAACACCACTTATGTGCAGGATTACCAGGCCATCGTCGCCGTGCTGAATCAATACAATGCAGGCGGGGCGCAGGCCGACAGCAGCATCATGCGCCCCGCCTTCAGCAGCGAGGCCACCATTTTCGGCGTCGACGGCGAAGACAAGCTGACGGGCGGGCCCATCGAAGGCCTGTTCGAAATCATCGACAGCGCCTTCCGGCCATCGCCGCAGGCAAAGGCGGCCATCGCGCGGATCGATATCGTGGGCACGGCGGCCAGCGCGCGCGTCGACACGGACGAACTCTCGGGCTTCCGCTTCACCGACTTTTTCAATCTGCTCAAAGTGCAGGGCGAGTGGACCATCGTGAGCAAGATCTATCACACGCACGCGGGCGCCTGATGCACTGCCTGGGCGCCCGATGCTGTATCGTGTGGCGTCCAGCATGCGGGGAGAATGAATGAAACTGATACTGATAGGCGCCACGGGCCTGGTGGGCCGCGAAGTGCTGCGCCTGGCGCTGATGGATGCGCGCGTCAGCCGGATTGTCGCGCCCGTGCGCAAGCCCTTGCCGGCGCATCCCAAATTGGACGCGCCCCTCGTCGACTTCGACCGCTTGCCGGCCGATGCCCCTTGGTGGCAGGCGGATGCCGTCATCTGCACCCTGGGCACGACGATGAAGGTGGCGGGCACGCGGCAGGCGTTCCGCAGAGTCGACCATGACTATCCGCTGGCCGCGGCGCGCCTGGCGCTGGCGGCCGGCACGCGCACGTATGCGCTCAATTCCGCCGCCGGCGCCAACGCGGCCTCGCGCTTTTTCTACAACCGCGTCAAGGGAGACTTGGAACGCGACCTCGAAGCGCTGGGCTTTGCATCGCTGACCCACGTGCGGCCGGGACTGATCGGCGGCGAACGCGAGGAGGCGCGGGCGGGCGAGGGCGCTGCCCTGCGCGTCCTGCGCGTGCTCGGTCCCGTGCTGCCGCGCCGCTGGCGCATCAATCCCGCGCCGCGCATCGCCAGCGCCTTGCTGGAAGCGGCGCTGGCCGGCACGCCGGGCGTGCACGTCGTCGGCCCGGAACAGCTGGCTTGAGCGCGCGCCCCTTATAATTGCCATTCATGTTTTTTTAAGTACAAAAAATGCAAACAGTGCGTCCTTACCAGGCCGGCGACCGCGATGCCTGCCTGGCTCTTTTCGACGGCAATACGCCGCGCTTTTTCGACCCGTCCGAGCGCGCGGACTTTGCCGCCTGGCTGGAAAATTCGACACATCCGTATCTGGTCATCGAACGCGACGGACGCATCGTCGCCTGCGGCGGCCATGCGCTGGACGCGGGCGGCACTGTGGCCAGCCTGTGCTGGGGCATGGTGGCGCAGGATCTGCACGGCCAGGGCCTGGGCCGCGCGCTGACGCAGGCGCGCCTGGACGCCATCCGCGCCGTGCCGGGCGTGGCCAAGGTGAGCATGAACACCAGCCAGCACACGCAGGCCTTTTATGCGCGTTTCGGCTTTGAGCCAGTCAAGGTGACACCGGACGGCTTCGGGCCCGGCATCGACCAGTGGGACATGCTGCTGTCGCTAAATGAACGGGACCATATCGCCGCCGTGCCGCTGGAAAAAGCCTATCGCCTGCTCAATCACGGCCCGTCCATCCTCGTCTCGGCCCGCCATGGCGGCATCGACAACGTGATGGCCGCCGCCTGGGCCTGCGCCCTCGATTTCGCGCCGCCGAAACTGACCGTGGTGCTGGACAAGGCAACGCGCACGCGCGCGCTTGTCGAAGGCAGCGGCACGTTCGTCATCCAGGTGCCGACGGCGGCGCAGCTGCAACTGACCCACGCCGTCGGCACGCACAGCCTCGATGCGCAGCCCGACAAACTGGCGCGCGCCGGCGTGCGGCTGTTGCACATGGATGGCTTTGATTTGCCGTTCGTGGCCGGATGTTCGGCCTGGCTGGTCTGCCGTTTGATCCCCGAGCCGCACAACCAGGCCGCATACGACCTGTTCATCGGCGAAGTGGTGGGCGCCTGGGCCGACACGCGCGTGTTCCGCGACGGGCACTGGCATTTCGAAGACGCCGATCCATCCTGGCGCAGCCTGCACTACATCGCCGGCGGGCGCTTCTATGCGATCGGCGAGGCGCTCGATGCTGCCCCGAGCTGACGCGCTGGCGGGCCAGGCCGCCGCCACGCCGCTCGTCATCGTCGCCAGCAGCGGCACGGGCGGCGACATCCAACCGTTTATCGCGCTGGCGCAGGGTTTGCAGCAACGGGGCCGGCGCGTGCTGCTGCTGGTGCCGGGCTGGCAGGACGCGGCAGCGCAGGCATCAAGGCTGCCATATCACACCTTTGGCAGTGCGGCAGAGGGCCAGGCCATGCTGGGCGACCCGGGCCTGTGGGATGAACGCAAGGGCTGGGGCTTGGTGTGGCGCGGCCTCGTGCCGCACCTGGGCGCCGTGCGCGACGTCGTGCAAGGCTTGCCGGACGGTGAAGATTGCGTGGTGCTGTGCCACCCCTTTCTCGTGCCGATGGCCGCCCTGGCACGCTCTGCACGCCCGGGCCTGCGCATCGTCGCGGCGTATCTGGCGCCATCGAATTTGTGCAGTAGTCATGATTTCCTGGCGGCCGGTTCGCTGCGCGTTCCCGCCTGGTTGCCGCTGGCCTGGCGCCAGGCCCTGTGGCGGCTGATCAACCGCAGCATGGTCGACCCGGTGCTGCTGCCTGGCCTGAACGGGGCGCGCGCGCAGCACGGACTGCCGCCCGAAGCGCATTTTTTTGCGCACATGCTGACTGCGCCGGATGCCTCGCTGGGACTGTTTCCAGCGTGGTTCGCCGCCCCGCAGGCGGACTGGCCGCCGCATTTCGTGCAAACCGGTTTCATGGGCGCCGCCACGCATGGCGCTGCGGCTCTGCCGCCGGAGCTCGAGCGTTTTCTTGGCGAGGGCGAAGCGCCCATCGTGTTCACACCGGGTACCGGCCATCAGCACGCGCAGCGCTATTTCAGCATCGCCTTGGAAGTGTTGCGGCGGCTGGGGCGGCGCGGCTTGTTCCTCACGCCGCATGCGGCGCAAGTGCCGCAGGATTTGCCGGCCAGCGTCATGTGGCAGGCGCACGTGCCGTTTGCGGCCCTGTTGCCGCGCGCGGCGGCCGTGGTGCACCATGGCGGCATCGGCACCAGCGCGGACGCCTTCCGCGCGGGCATTACGCAACTGATCGTGCCGTTCGCGTACGACCAGTTCGATAATGGCTGGAGGGTCAAACGGCTCGGCGTGGGGGATGTCTTGCTGGCCAGGCGTTTGTCGGCGGGACGCATGCAGCGGCAGCTGGCGCGCCTGCTTGCCGCGCCCGGGGTCCAGCTGGCGTGTGGCGAGATGGCTCGCAGGATGGGGCAGGGACTCGAACCAGCGCGCCTGCTTGAGCAGGTCGAAGCGGCACTGGCCGCTGCTTAGCGACTGTCGTCAGGGACTGTCGTGCGGCGTATCGTCGAGGGCGATGACCCGGTCGTTCGCGCCGGGCACGCAGCCGTCGGCGATCGCATCCCAGCCCCGGTGCACCACCACCTGCTTGCCGTCGTGGCAGATTTCCACGCGCTCGCTGGCGGGCAGGCGCTGGCGCGCGAACGCTTCCAGGCTGGCCGGCAAGCTCACTGCCAGCTGCATCGTGCCGATGGCTTCCGGCGGGTGATCGTCCATGTGCACGAGGGGCACGAAGATGGAACCGAGCATCAGCCAGCGCGCACCCACGTCGACGGGGGCGGGCGCATACGGCGCGGCGCGCAGCCAGTCCTGGGCGCGCTCGCGCAAGTCGCTGCCCGCAGCCAGTTCGCCCCAGGCGGTGGCCAGCATTTCCGCTACCCACTGATTGCAATTCTGGTATTTCAGGCTGTAGGCATAGGCGTTGGCGCTGTAGCGGCCCGCCAGCAACTGCTGCACGCGCACGGGGTCGAGCAGGGCTCGGCGCAGGGGCGGCACGGTTTCGGCCGGCAGTTTCACGAGCGAGATATAGCCGAGCGATGGATTGTTCGTGCCCATGGCGAAACCGGCCGTGCCCTGGTCGAAGATGCGCGGGCGGCCTTCGTCGCAGGCGTAGTACAGCTGGCGCGCGGACCAGCCGCTGTCGTTATCGTGGCGCCAGGCCAGCGCGGCGTGCGAATAGCGGATGCCGAAACGGGCCAGGTCCAGGCCCGAGCGGCTGATCAGGGCCACGCTGCCTTCGCTGGCGGCCAGTTCTTCGCGCACGACGGCGGCAAAGCGCAACAGGCGATCCTGTTCCGTGGCCGTGAGTTCCTGCGCGCGGTCGCAAAAGCGCGACGAGGCGAGCGAAGTGCCCGCCTGCGCGGCGCCGGCGCTGAAGATGGCGCAAGCGCCCAGCAGCAGTGCCGGGCGGCGCGGGAGAAAACGAATCAAAGGCTGACGGGACGCGTGGCCATTTCGCCGTACCAGTCGTCGGCCAGCACGAGGAAGAAGGCGGCGCGCGTGTCGTTGCGCGAGAATTCGATGCCATAGGCGCGGTTTTGCGCATGCACCACGTCGCCCTGCGCCAGCTGCTGCTTGTCGAGCGCCGCTTGCGGCAAGTCCAGCACCAGCGGCGTGGCCGTGGCGTCGGCCTGCATGGTCAGGCGCGTCATGCCGTTGCGGCCCGGCAAGGCGGCCACGTCGATGATGCGGTAGGGGCCATTGGCCACCTTGTTGTCGCGCGAGGAGCTGTTGCTCGAACCGTTGAGCGAATCGGAAATGCTGCCGCTCGACTGGGAGCCGGCGCTGGAGGCCGAGGAAACGAAGCTGTCGGCGTTGGCGTTGCACGCCATGGTCAGAGCTGCGGCCAGGCCGAGCATGCGTAAGGAGGTAGTCAAGGCAGTTTTCCAGTGGACATCAATGAAAGCGGACCGGGTCCATCCCGGCCTGCGCCATCATAGCAGATCGGCCATCAACTGAGCAGCACCTCAATCAGGGCCTTCGCTTCGGCCGACGGCTGCGTGCGCAGCGCCTGCAGCACGGGATCATTTTCCAGGTAGGCTTGCAGCGGCGCGCTGACGGTGATGCCGGCCTGCGGCAGCGGCGAAGGCACGGGCGCCAGCGCCTTGGCCAGCAGCAGGGTGTCGCGCAAGCCTTCGGGCGGCAGCATGATGGTCGAGCCGGGCAAGGTATTGACGGCGTCGGCCACCGCCTGCGGCACGCCCAGCTGGCGCATCAGTGCGCGGCCGATCACTTCCAGGGCGGACGCCATCTGCGTTTCCAGGTGGGCGTACAGGCCAGGGGTCTTGTCGGCCTGGGCCAGCAGATAAAAGCCCGCCACTTCATGCACGATGCCGGCGAACAGCGCCGTATCGGCATCCGTCTGCGTGACGGCGCCCGCCAATCCATGCGCCAACGCCGCCACATGCACGGTGTGCGCCCACAGCTGGGTGGCGCGGGCGCGCAAGGCTTCGTCGCGGATGCCCGCGTTCAGCTGGCGGATGACGGCCGCCGTCGCCAGCGCATACAGATTGCGGTGGCCCAGCCGCTCGACGGCGGCGCGCACGCTGGTGATGGCGGGCGTGTGGCCGGACGCGAACATGGCCGAATTGGCCAGCGCCACGGCGCGCGCCGACAAGGTCGGTTCGCACAGCAGCAGCCGGCTGATGTCGGCCGAGTGGCAATCGGGGTTGGCCAGTTCCTTTTGCAGGAGCAGGGCCGTATTGATGCTGGTGGGAAAGGCCAGGGTTTCCGTTTCGGCGCTGGCCAAAAGTTGCGCAAGGCTGCTGAGCGTGTTGACGTGCATGGATAGGGGAGCGAGAAGTAGCAATATCCCATAGTATCAGGCAATCCGATCTGCATGGCGTCCGCCAGCCTTTTCAGTCATGCGGCTGCCAGGGGAGGGCAAGTTGTCGCGCGGCCGAAGCCGCGCTTGGCAATATCAGGGCAGCAGCAATGAATGCTGGCTGGCCGTATGGAAGTCGCGCCAGACGCGGTTGATGGTGCTGTCTTCGCGGGCCGCGTACAGGCCGCAGTACGGATACAGGCCATCGACTGCTGCGCGGCAGGCGGCGACCAGCTCCAGCGAACGTTCCTGCACGGCTTGCATGCCTTCCGCGTCGAGCGCCGCGCCGCCCGCTACCTGGGCCCAGCTGTCGTCCAGCACGGCATAAAAACGGGCACGGGCGGCCGTGCTGGCATCCTTTTTTCCTTGCAGCATGGCGGCCACTTCCGGCACGTCCAGCAGCGGCAAGCCGGCGCGCGCATGGCGGCGGTGGCGCATGCATTCCTCGGCCAATTGCATGAAATGCGCGGCCATGCCGGCCACGTTGGCGGCCAGGGTCACGTAGGCGAGCGAGTAAAACGGGTAGCGGTACAGGGGACCGCCGGCCGTCGCGGTGTCGGGACTGATCGTGAAGCCATGGTCGTTGCCGAGCCACTGTCCGTCGATCCGGTAACTGTGCGAGGCGCTGGCGCGCATGCCGATGCTGTTCCACGAAGGCACCAGCTGCACCAGCGCGGCGGGGACGAGGAAGGCGCGGATGCGCGGCTTTCCTTCGCTATCGAGCAGGGGCTGGCCATCGCGCCGCAGCAGGGCGTTCAGGGTGAAGTGGGTGGCCATGGGTGCGCCGCTGGCGTAGTCCCAGCTGCCCGTAATGCGGTAGCCGTCGCCTTCTTCCTCCGCGTAGCCGGTCGCCGCGCCGCTGCCGCCCAGGCAGACGCGCGGCGTGCCGATGATGGTGCGCGCCATGCCGAGCGCCAGAAAGCCCGTGAACCAGCCCGCGCCCGCGCACAGGGTCAGCACCCAGCCCATGCTGCCGTCGACGGCGGCCACGGCTTCTTCCAGACGCACCACCTGCGGCAAGGGCAGCTCTGCGCCGCCCGCGCTGCGCGGCGCCAGCATCGTCAGCCAGCCGCGCCGGTGCAGCAAGGCTTGCTGCACCGGATGCAAAAAGCGGGCCGCATCGGCCGCCTGGGCGTGGCGCGCGATACGGCGCGCGTCGCGTTCGGAAAGGGTAGCTATGGCAGCGTGCGGCATGGGCAAAGTCCGGCTATGGCAAAGGCGGGCATTTTCGCACAGCACGGCGGCGCTGTTGCCGTCAGCAGTGCGGCATGGTGATTTTTTCCATGACGGCGCGCAGCAGCATGGCATCCGGTATTGCCGCCGGGGCCGAGCGCCAGGCGATGATGCCGTCGGGCCGGACGATCACGGCGCCGTCATCGCCTGTGCCGAAAGTATCGTTGAAGGCCTGGTCGGCGGGGAAAACCACGTCGGCGCCGGCCAGCAAGGTGTTCAACGATAGGTGCGCGGCGGCGGCGGACCAGCGCGGATCGGCTGTCAGCAGCACGAAATCCTCGGTCAACAGGTCGATGCTGGAGATGCTGTTGCCGCGATGCCGTACCCAGACGTGGGGGGCGCGCGTGCCTGGCTGGCCGGCCCAGTCGCGCGGATGGGCGGCAGGCGGCAGGGCCGCGTCCGCGCCGAGGATGGCGCCGGAGCGCGTCAGCTGGCCCAGTTCCATCGCCAGGTTGCCATATAGTGGCTCTTCCTTGAAGCCGTCGCCGACCCATTTCGCGTAGTCCGGCCGGGCGAAGGTTTGCTGGTGCCGCAGCCAGGCGATGGGCCGGCGCTCATCCGTATAGGTGTCGAGCAGGGCGGGGCGCGATTGCCGCCGCACGACCCTTTGCAGCTTCCATGCCAGGTTGTAGGCGTCGTCGATGCCCGTGTTGGCGCCGTAGCCGCCGCGCGTGGGCGGCAATTGATGGGCCGCATCGCCGGCCAGGAAAATGCGCCCCTCGCTGAACCTGTCCGCGATCAGGCCGGCCAGCTCCCAGCGCCCCGTCGTGATCAGCTCGAAGGCCATGTCCTTGCCCAGGGCCTGGCGGACCAGCGCCCGCAATTGCGCGTCGGTGCTCTCGCTTTGCTCTTCAAACATGAGGAACCAGCGCCCATCGGAATACGTGCCCAGGAAACCCTTGAAGCCTGGCTGGTCTATGTCGAACTGGCGAATGCCCCGTTTCAGAAAGGCGTCCGCCTCCGCGCAGCGGAACAGCACGCTGCGCAGCACGCGCAGGGGACCGGCGCCCTGGCGCGCAATGCCCAGCTGTTCGCGGATGGGGCTGGCCGCGCCGTCGGCGGCGATCAGGTAATCGGCCGTGACGGCATAGCATGCGCCCGTGTCGCGCTGGCGCAGCTGCGCCGTGACGCGCTGCGCATCCTGCTGCACGGACAGCAGTTCCACGCCCGTGCGCAGGTCCGCGCCCCGTGCGCGGGCGGCCTCGCGCAGTATCGGTTCCAGCAAGTCCTGGGCGATGGCGGCACCGGCCATGGGCGAGGCCTTGCCGTCGCGCTCTTCCGGCTGACCTGGCGTCCACGGCAATTCCTCATAGTGCTGACCCGCCAGGCTTTCCACGCGGGCGCGGCGCACGGTGGCGCCGGGCGGCACCTGGGGGATGCGCTCGGCGATGCCGGCGGCGCGGAAAAATTCCAATGTATGTTCCGTAAAGCCCGTGGCGCGGGGATGCGCGGCGCTGCCGTGGTGTTTTTCAACGAGGATATGCGGCACGCCGCGCCATGCGAGGAAGAGCGAGGCTGAAAGTCCGACGAGGCTGCCGCCGATGATGAGTACAGGGGTGTGGATTGAAGCTGGGTTCATGATGTCGTCCTGGAGGTTGTGCAGAGCACACTTGGTCAAGGACGTGGTGATTTTTCGCGGCAGGCGGAACGCCGTTCAGGCAGCAGAGTGACGGAACGCACGCCGACGAAAAAACGGCGCACGTCCGCTTTTCGTCGTGGTCCGCGGCCCCCAGGGCTGGAATATGACCGTCCACAGGCGGACGGCTGACCGGGGCTCACCACGCCGGTCCACCTTTTTCGACGCCATGATCTTAGCACGGGACTGTCGCGCGCCGCCAGCCCGGGGAAACTCCATGCAACGGCGTTCAGGCGGCCTTGGCCAGTCCTTCCGCTTCCAGTGCCGCCTTGACGCTGTCGCGCTCGGTCATGCGGCCCAGGAATGCCTGCACATTGGCCAGCTGCGACAGGTCCACGCCCAGCTGCGGCGCCCAGCCTGTCACGGCGAACAGGTAGGGATCGGCCACGGTCATCGTGTCGCCGGTCAGGTAGGCCTGGCCTTCCAGGCGGCTGTTGATCCACGCATATTTCTTGCCCAGTTCCTCGATGAACAGGGCCTTGGTGGCGGCGTCGATGCGCGAATCGAACAGGGGGCTGAACGATTTGTGCAGCTCGGACGTGATGTAATTCTGCCATTCCATCACCTTGTAGCGGGCAAAGTCGCCCACGGGCGGCAGCAGGTCGTGCTTGCCGGCCTGCTCGGCGATGTACTGGGCGATGACGGGGCCTTCGCTCAAGGTCCTGCCATCGTCGAGCGCCAGCAGCGGTACCTGGCCATTCGGGTTGAGCTCATAGTAACTGCCGCCTTCCGGCGTCTTGTGCTGGCCCAGGTCGACCTTGACGAGTGTGAACGGCGTGCCCGTTTCGTGCAGGATGATGTGCGGCGCCAGCGAGCAGGCGCCCGGCGAGTAAAAGAGTTTCATGGCGGTCCTGTCCTTGAAAAGGTGGGGAGATGCCACTATAGACCTGCGCCGCCGCGCGGTAAACGCGTGTTCGTGTGGTGATCATTGGCGCCCGGTGTCGCCTTGCGCTGGCTCAAACCCCACGATTGCGCAAGGTGTCGAGCAGCAAGGTAAACGCGGTAGGAGGGGCCGCCGTGCGCAGCCGCTGTTCGCCCGCTTGCGTCGGCGAGACGCTGCGCGTGCTGTGCACTTGCAGGCGCAGGTCATCGCGCTGCGTTTTGCTGTTATTCTGCAAGCAATCTTGTCGGACTATCGCGTGATGAAAACTTTTCTTTATTCGCTACTGGGTTTTGTCATTGCCAGCGTCATCGCATGGGGTGCCATGTTGCTGTGGGGCGGTCTGGTCTTGCAGCTGCCGCCCGGCGACAGCTATTGGGACCGCACGCCGTATGCGGCCGATATTTTCCTGGCCTGCTGGCTATGCTTTGCTACCGGGGCGGCAGTGCTGGCGGTTCGGCTGGCCCGTTGATACTGGCTCCCCTCAATCATTAAGTTTGGCTAATAAGTTCATGCGGACTTTGGCATTTCTTGCCATCATCTTCGTCAGCCAGGGGATGATCGTGCTCGACATGTCCATGGTGCAGCTTTCCTAAAATCCACCAGGAACTGGGCTTTACGGATAAAGGTATGGCCTGGGTGCAAAGCGCCTACACCCTGACTAGGCGGTGCGGTTCACGGTGTCGTGGATGGCGCGGCTGCAAATATTCACGATCCGGCCCTACCGGTGCCGCTTCATCACCTCCATGAACTGCTGGGTCACCTGGATGGCGGCGCGTACGATCGCATGTATCGTGGCCTGGCGTTGCTGTCATGCCGCTGCGGCGGCTGACCATTCGCGCAGCAATTGTCCGAACGCTTCAGCCGCCGCCGTGGTGCTGGTGGCGCGCCAGACGAGCTGGAACTGGGCGGCGGGCAGGGCAGGCAAGCCATGCTGGCCATCGATGATCACCATGCCCGGCTCCAGGTCGCCTTGCGGCAGGGCCGTGATGGCCAATCCCGCCAGCACGGCGGCGCGCAAGCCCTGCTGGCTGGGCGAGGTGAACGCCACGCGCCAGTCCAGACCGGCGGCATCGAGGGCGTCGACGCCGACTTGCCGGTGCATGCACGGCGCGGGCGAAAACGCCAGCGGCAGGGGCAGCACGCCGTCGTGCCGGAAGTCGTGCGCCGCGGCCCAGACGAAGCGCGTGCGGCGCAGCACGGTCGGTTCATCCTGGCCACTGGCCAGGGTCATGACGACGGCCAGGTCCAGCGCATCGGCCGCTACTAGTTTCTGCAAGTCAATATAGGTGCCCACCGTCACATCCAGTCGCACGGCGGGAAACAAGTGCGCGAACTGCGCCAGCAGGGCGGGCAGGCGAGCGCCCATGAAATTTTCCGGCACGCCAAAGCGCACGGCACCCGCAATCGAGGAGCGCTGGAAGCGCCGCGACAGCGCATCCTGCGCGGCCAGGATCTGCCGCGCGTGGCGCAGGAAATCTTCGCCATCTTCCGTCAGGCGCAGGCTGCGCGTCGTGCGCAGCAGCAGCGCGCTGCCCGCTTGCTCTTCCAGGCGGCGGATCTGGTGGCTGATGGCGGACTGGCTCAGGTGCAGCCGTTCGGCGGCGCGCGTAAAGCCGCCCGTGTCCGCTACGGCGACAAAGGCGCGCAGCAGGGCGGTATCGAAGTCCATGGGTGACGCTCCTGCGATTCATGATGAAAATGAATGAATTGTACAAAATTTTATCATTTCCCTCATGAGTCGAGCTTTTCTAGAATGGCCGCTTGCAGTGCCCCGGCACCACGCATCCCTCCATGACTACCGAAAGCAAAGCTTCGATGCACCTGACTACTTCGCAACAAAACGTACTCACCCTGGCCGCCGTCTGCCTGGCCTCGCTCATGTTTGGCTTGGAAATTTCCAGCGTGCCCGTGATCCTGCCCACCCTGGAAACCGTGCTGCATGGCGACTTCAAGGACTTGCAATGGATCATGAACGCCTACACCCTAGCCTGCACCACCGTGCTGATGGCCACGGGCACCCTGGCCGACCGCTATGGCCGCAAGCGCTTGCTGCTCGCCAGCCTGATCCTGTTCGGCCTCAGTTCGCTGGCATGCGGCTGGGCCGCCAGCACGGGCGTGCTGATCGCCGCGCGCGCGCTGCAGGGCATGGCTGGCGGCGCCATGCTGATTTGCCAGGTGGCCGTGCTGTCGCAGCAGTTTCCGGACGGCGCCGCGCGGGGCCGGGCGTTTGGCGCCTGGGGCATCGTGTTTGGCCTGGGCCTGGGCCTGGGCTTCGGTCCCATCATCGGCGCGGCCATCGTCGCGCTGTCAAACTGGCAGTGGGTATTTCTCGTACACGGACCTTTGGCGCTGGCGGCGTTGCTGCTGGTGACGCTGGGCGTGAGCGAATCGCGCGACCCGCAGCGGCGCAAGCTGGACGTGGCCGGCATCGCCACCCTGTCGCTGGGCGTGTTCAGCCTGGCCTGGTGCCTGACGCAGGGGCTGGCGCTGGGGTTCAGTGATCCGCGCAGCGTGGCCAGCCTGGCCGTGGCGCTGATCAGTCTGATGCTGTTTGTCATGATCGAACGGCGCCAGGCCGAACCGATGATCGACTTTGCGGTGTTCCGCATCCGCCGTTTCTCGGGAGCGCTGCTCGGTTCGGCGGGCATGAACTGCAGTTTCTGGCCGTTCATGATTTATCTGCCCCTGTACGTGCAGTATGGCCTCGGCTACGGCAGCCTGGACACGGGCCTGACCTTGCTGGCCTACACCTTGCCCACCTTGCTCGTGCCACCGCTGGCCGAGCGCCTGGCGCTGCGCTACCGGGCCGATGCCGTCATTCCTGCCGGCTTGCTGGTCATCGGCGTGGGTTTTTTGCTGATGCTGTGGGGCAGCCGTGTGGATGCCGCCAGCTGGCTGACGATCCTGCCCGGCTGCCTGCTGGCGGGCATGGGCCTGGGCCTGACCAACACGCCCGTCACCAATACGACGACGGGCGCCGTACCGGGCGAACGGGCCGGCATGGCTTCCAGCATCGACATCAGCGCGCGCATGATCAGCCTGTCGGTGAATATCGCGCTGATGGGCTGTATTCTCGTCGCAGCCATCCAGTCCGCCTTGCGGATGCAGTTGCCCGGCGGACTGGACGCGGTCACCTTGCGCGCCATGGCAGAAGGCCTGTCGGCAGGCAAGGGTGCCGGTGCGCTGCCGGCCGGCGTGGCGAAGCTTGCATTGGCACAAGGATTTGGCGCCGTGATGCTGTACGGCGGCGTGGCCGCCTGCCTGTTTTCCGTGGCCAGCTGGCTGGTGTTTGGCGCCGGACGGACGCGGCAGGCAGCCGGGCTGCCGGTAAGGGAATAGCCAGAAGGCTATAATCTGGGCACGTTGACAAGTCTTGCTCAACGTCATTACGAGGCCGCCCATGCATAAACTGATTTCCGAACTCACCCGCCTGTACCTGTTCGAGGAACAGCAGCAATACATTGATGCGGAGGGCGGCGCGCAGCCGCTGACGCCGGCCGTGCTGGCGCGCCATCTGTCGGGCGAGCAGACGGTGGCCGTGCAACTCGTATCCGGGAGCGGCCTGACGCGCGCGCTGGTGCTGGAGTTTGGCGGCAAGGGCGGCGGCGAAGCGCACTGGAGCGTGCTGTGCACGATCGCCAACGCCGTGCAGCACGAGCTGGACTTGCCGGCGCCCGCCGTCAGCATCTCGGGCACGGCGTTCCAGCTGTGGCTGTCGCTGGCCACGCCCGTGCCCGTCGCCCAGGCGCGCCAGTTCGTGCAGCTGCTGCGTTCCACCTTTTTACCCGCTTCGACCGACATCCTCGCCACCGCGCCGCCCGCCGACGTGGAGCAGGCGGCGCTGCCGCCATGTCTGCAGCCATCGGGCAAGTGGGCCGCCTTCATCCACCCCAGCATGGGCGCCGCCTTCGTCGACGAACCGGGCCTGGACATGCCGCCGCCCCCGGCCGCCCAGCTGGGCTTCCTGGAAAGCTTGCGCAGCATCAACCCGGGACAATTCGCGCAGGCGCTGGCCAAGTTGCAGGGACATGCGGGGCTGGCAGATGCCGTGCCGGCTCCCGTCGCCGCTCCATTGCCAACGGTGGTGACCCAGTCGCCGACGCAGCCGGGCTTGCTGCTGCAGGACGCCACCCTGGAAGACATCGTGCGCTGGCTGCATGCGCGCAACATCGAGCCGACGTTCCGGCACCGGTTGCTGTAGCGGGGCGCTCCTTCTCCCTGACTGAAGGATACGTTAGACACCCAGGAGGCAACATGACAGTCAAGCGCATGGACAACGTCGGCATTGTGGTAGCAGACATCGATGCCGCCATTGCGTTCTTTACCGAACTTGGTCTCGTACTCGAAGGACGCGCCCCAATTGAAGGAGACTGGGCAGATGGCGTCACCGGTCTGCGCGGCATGCGCGTGGAGATTGCCATGATGCGTACGCCGGACGGTCACAGCCGTCTCGAGCTATCCCGCTTCCTCGCGCCGCCCGTGGTCGCCGATCACCGCAACGCCCCAGTGAACGCTCTCGGTTACCTGCGTGTCATGTTTACCGTCGAGAATATCGACGATACGCTCGTCCGGCTCGTCAAACACGGCGCGAAGCTGGTCGGCGAAGTAGTCCAGTACGAAAACATGTATCGGCTCTGCTATATTCGTGGTCCGGAAGGAATCCTCATCGGGCTTGCCGAACAGCTTGTGCAGAAGGCGTCCTGAGGCAATCCCACCGGATCGGTGTCCAGCCCTTTAGTGAAACGATGGCAACCGGCCAGCAGCAGTCGTTGAGTATCCAATCAATCTTGCGCAAAAAACAGGGAGAACCACATTGGGAGTAATTGCAGACTTCTTTATCGCTGATCCAGCCGAGGCCATCCGATATGCAAATCGGATTGAAGAGCCTGACGAGGGCGAGGAAATTGCGCTTTTGTTGAATCCGGTCCAATTCAATGGCATCACAGACCTGGAAATCGGTACTCTTTGGGCCATTTTGGAACGCAGCGAGTGGGATATCGAAAAACACATGCCTGAAGACATCTACGTTGAGGAAGATGGCGAGTCCTGGCTTCACCGTTTTCCGGACGAGCTGACGAGCCTTCTCGCAAATTCAAATGCGGACGGGTTGGAGAGCGCATCGGAGCAATGGGCAAAAACTGAAGAGATCGACTGTAATGCAGCAGATTTGCGGCCGCTCTTGAAGGATTTGCAATCGCTCGCACGGCAAGCCATCGCCACGGGGCAGTCCATTTATCTTTGGGGCTGTCTCTAAGGCTACTTCGTGGCAACCGCGTACCCCCGGCTGAAAGGTTCGCAATGGGGCGGGATCGGCCCTTTGTGACCGTTCGTGAATTTTGCCGCCTAGCAACCTACTATACTGTGCCGGACGGTCGAGTTCGGCCAAGACTTGACCTTGGGCCAATCGAAAAAACCGAGCATAGTCCATTTGTAGATGCAAGATGAGGAGTTTTCTGTGTTGAAGCCAAATATGGTCACACTGGCACGGTTCGGGATGGCGATCGCGTTGGCGAGTGCCGTGGCAGGAGCAACGGCCGAAAACCTCAAACGGTTCGAGTTTTCGACAAGCGACATGGCATCGGCGACGTGCGCGTTCACGTCGCCACTCCCGGCCGACTTTGTTGTTCTCGCTGCTGGCGAATACGGCGGTCGCCCTACCGATTTCCAGATCGATCAGTCCGGGCACGAAGCCACACGAATTGATGCCTTGGTCAACTCGAGCAACAAGCCCGTCATCCTGATGTTGGGGGCATACGAGCCCACTGTATGGAACATCGGGTGGACCCGCGGGACCGAAATTGTCGGCGTTCTCGTGAGCGGCTACCACCGGCAAGCGGTGGCTGGTCTGCCCAAGGGCACACCAATCATCAACAGCACCTACGACAACCGGGGTCCATGCGGTCATTTTTATATAAAAGCCGATCAATTGGACGGGCTCAATCCACTGGCCCGACGTGTGTTCGGGCGGGCTGTCGACAAGGTATATTTGTCGAGAAAGGGCAAAGTCGTGATCGGCGAGTCCTTTGATGATCAAACTGAGCTCCTTACATCGGCCGATGTGGCACCGGATTCGTTTCGCGATCAAAAGGCAGTTTTGGCTGGACCTGCCGGACTTGCGGATGCAGTCCGCAAAGGCATCCTGCGGGTCGCGACAGCAGCCGATGTCCGTGCCTGGGACGCGGCCACCAGGAAGGCGGCATCTGCCGACACTCCGCCAGTCGCGGGCGGAAACTTGCTCGCAACGCGCGAAATTCATAACGGTTACGTTGTGTTGAAAAGGTTTGAGCTACCAGCCGGCTTATACGGTGCACACTCGGCGACTTTTATTGTGCCGAAGGGAGTGCCAGTTCCGACGGGTAAACTGGGTCATTCCAGGATGCTTGACTACAATTCCATGCACTGCACCGGCGCTCTCTGTCGTGCCGGCCGATAACTTCCGAGCTCAGCAGCGCGAATACGGTCAGCGAACCAGCATTCGGAGACCTTCACGATATTTCGCCCCGTGGGCAAAGTGACGGCGGTCGACAGAATCGCCGATCACTTGATCCTCGCATGTCCGCTTCGGGGCGATACCTGGCAACGACGGCAAGCGGCCATTCCAGCGAGTTTGCATTAGCTGCGCGGGTGTTCGTCTGTGGCCTGCCAAGTGCCAGTGGCGCGGTTGGAGATGAGATTCGAATGCTCCGCACCTTTCTCCGCGCGCTTGCGACAACGCGAAGCATCGAAGTTCAGATTGTTTTGCACGATTAAACATGTAGCGCTTTCTCCCACTCTGGGGGCGACAGTTGCCGTACACTGTATGGCTGAGATTGGCCAGAAGCCGACCTTCCTAGCGACAGTTTAAACTGTTGACCCATTCACTGACCGCCCTGATCGGCCCACACCACTATGTTCTTCCGTCTCGCCTTCCTTGCCGCCACCCTGACGCTCGGCTTCGCCGATTCGGCCGTCGCCGATACCGCCGTCCTTGAAAAACTCACAGCTAGCCGGCTCGCTATCACTGTTGACAAAGGCACGTTATCGGGACCCGGTGCGGCACTGCTGCTGCAGGCTTCGCGCCAGGCGCAGTACGTCCTCCTCGGCGAGGATCATGGTGTCGCCGAGATCGCCCAGTTCTCATCCGCCTACTTCAATGCCTTGCCCCCTGCCGGCTTCACGACCTTGGTAACTGAAAATGGTCCAGCCGTGACGAGTGCGCTCGAAGGGATACTCAAGGGCGACGACGCGGTTGCTGCTATCGCCAGATTCGACGCCATCTATCCGGACTCCGTTGCTTTCTACACCATGCGCCAGGAAGCAGAGATGCTCGCCGGCTTTGCCCTGGCCGCAGGACCGCGCTTCCAGCACTGGGGCATCGATCAGGAATTCGTGGGTGCGGCCAAATACCTGATCACCCTGATGCTGGCCCAGCCGGTTAATCCGGCCGCCCGCACGAAGCTGGAAGCCTTGCGTCAAATGGAAGCTGTCGCGTCTCAAAAGGCGGTAGCCACCGGCAATCCCTTAGAGTACTTTATGCTGTCGGCCTCAACCGAGGAACTGACCTCGTTGCGCCCGCTACTTGCCGGCCCCAAAGAGCAAACCGCGCTAGGCCTGCTCGATGCATTGCTGGCCACACGCGCCATCTATCAGAAAAGTGCCTCTCAAGTGCCCGGCGATCGCGACCTATCCAACCGCTTACGTTTGACGCTGTTAAAGCGGACCCTGGAAACCCGGCTCGGCATGCAAGAGCAAAAGCTGGTGGTCAAGGTCGGCGCAAATCACGCATACAAGGGCATTAATCCACTCAACAATCGTGACATTGGCAACTTTCTGGCTGAACGCGCCGAAGGCCAGGGCCATACCACGCTGCACCTGATCGTGATGGCGGCGAAGGGGACGCAACTGAGATTTGCGGGAGCGGGCAAGCCATATCAGCCGGCACAAATCAAACTTGACAGCTCGGCCTTCAAACTGCTGGCCAGTGCAGGCGCCACCGACGGCAGTTGGTCTCTATTTGATCTGCGGTCACTGCGGCCAGGCTCGCGCAAACTGGCGGGGGGCGACATTGAAATGTTCAACCTGATCAACGGCTACGATTTTGCCCTGATTATCCCCGAAGGCAGCGCTTCTGCGCAGCTCTTGACACAGTAGAAAGGGGGAGGGTATTTCAATAATTGCAATTATGCAATTGTACTGACTCCCCGTTGCGAAACGGCCAAGCGTGGAACAAGCATATAAATTCTGAAGTTCACATAACATTTACCGCTGACGAAGCCCTTGTGTTATTTGAGCTTTTGAGCCGCTATTCTGATTCAGACCAGTTGAATATAATAGACCAAGCAGAACAAAGGGCGCTCTGGAATCTATGCTGCATTCTTGAGAAAAAATCAGTAGCTCCATTTAATATGGAATATGCTCAAACGCTGTCAGAAGCTCGGGCGCGATTGCGTGATGAGGAATAAGTTCGAACTTCCGCTTTGGGGCGGAACCTGGCAAGGACGGCAACCGGCCAGAAGCAGACGGACTACTGGACGTCGATATCATCTCAACTGTAGTGGAGGCGAGAATTCAAAGCTATCTATTCGCATCGTCAAACGAACCAAGTGCAACAGCGTCTTTGTCGATTGAAGCCTTAATGGCGGCGGCCTGTGCCGAGCTTTTCTCGGTTACGCTCGCCAGTGACGAAGAATTGGAGTTGCTGATGGGTTTGCTCGGCATTGAACCATTGCGCTCAATATTGTTGCGGCCTAACACTGAGTTCCTTGCGCTCTTTGATTATTCCGAAAAGTTTTTACCTCAAATGAATCAGGAAGACTTTGACGTATTTTATGAGAAATGGCTACGCTTGACTCACCGAGATTCAAATATGGATGAGTATGGACAGCTGTTATTTCTTCAAGAGCGGGCTGTTAGCTGGAACCAGATGGCGAGCAGGTTCATACTCCGCGAAGCCCCAATGACATTAGCAGAGTGACTCCAACCGGCCAAGAGCAGCCGTTCAATGATCGGTTCAATTATGAAATTTATGCAATACGATGTAGTTAAGATTGTGGCATTCAACGTGCAACAGGCCACATTTTCTGATGCATTCAATCTTCGGCGGCCTGCAATCGCTGACGTCGCAACCATCATTGAAATTTACTCATTACCTCCGGGTTACGAGTTGGAATGCAGTGATGCACACGGTATTACACAATGGCTAGTTGCGTTTCGACCTGAAGATGTAGTGCTCGAGTTGCATCGCTAATTCGACCGAGATCGGCCAGAAGCCGCCATTCGCCGATGTAAAAACTGAAACATCCTTCTTCCTAGAGCATCGATTTGGACAAGATGATTGTTTTGCGAATTTCCGATAATAGTGGCGTAGACTTGAATGGCGTCAAACTACATTCAACAACTGAGGTCGCGGAAGCTCTTGAGAAAATCTCCGTCGAGAACCCGGACATGGCAGTTTCTGTCGAGGCCACCGATTCCAAATGGTATGAATCTCTCGGGAAGGCCATTTACGGTAGCCACCGGGCGGGGTTTTCAGGTGAACGGTTTCGCGTACTTATCGATGGCAAGCCTCTGGAAGCCTGACATGAACCTCGGTTACTCCACCGCCTGCTACCGGCCTATCGTGTTGAAAAACGCGGGTAGGTTGACGTTTAGTTAGAAATTCTGACAGCCTAGACTGGCCAGAACCGCCGCTATTGAACGATCTCCGACTGTTTGGAGGTCTGAGACCTCCCGAAATTGTTGCCGATCGACTTCTTCAACACAATAGGCCAAAAGCGGACGGTCAGTCGCCGCGGTTTTGCTTGAGCATGTCCTCGATCAGGACGGCAGGATATTGGTCAGACCTGCCGCTTTATCCCCGGTATTGCAGCGTAGACGTGCAGCACATCTCCATCAATATGTATCACCTGCGCCGGTGTTCCTTCGAACACGGGCGCAAGCAGCAAGGGGCGCAGGTCGCCACTTGCCACTGCCGCATCAAGAAATACCAGCAGCTCAGTGACGCTGGCCTGCGCCACACGGCCCTGGAAGATAACGCGCTTGCCGGCATGTGCGACCAGCTTGTGGGCCACGTAATATGCTGGCGCCGTCAACTGCATCCGCAAGTCGGTCATCGAATCGTATGCGACCAGCGGGCCGCCGCGCAGGACAGGCGCCAGCATGCTGAAAAACAGCGCATCGGCATCCGGTCCCGGCGCGACTTCCTGCTTTGCCAGCGCCGCAAAAAGTGTACTCGTTCTTCATGCAGCCCTGGCCTGGTATGGGATGTGCCGACGAACGTCGATGTGTGCGGTTTTCATGGGCAAAGCATAGCACGGCGAGCAAGCATTCATTTGAATGCCGGTTGTGGCAGCCTTCAAGCATACGTGAGATCAAATGCTTCAATCCCACGCCAATTTCAACAGACCGCAAACGAACTTTGAAGGTCCGCTTGGGGGCGAAAGCGGACACTACTATGCGATCGCAGCGTCGAGCCAAGATCGCATGCGGCCAGGGGTTGCGTTGTCCTGGCTGCACGCGTGTCAGCGGCAGCCTGAAATCAGCGCGCCATTTCCCTGGCCAAGGTCAACACCAGTTCCTCCGCCCCCATTTCCCGCGCCAGCGGCGCCCCTTGGCCAGCCCACTGTGCGGCGAATTCGCTGTTGCCGTGCTGGCTGGCCAGCGCGTTTAATTGTTTGGCGGCATCGTAGGCGACCGGGTAGTCGGCTGGCGGCGGGCTGCCTGGCGCTTCGCCGTGTTCGATCAGACGGTTCACCATGCCGCGCGCCAGGCGGCCCGATAGCACGCTGGTCAGGCGCGTGCTTGCGGCACGTTCGCTTTTCAGGTTGGCGCGGTAGCCAGCGTTGGCCGACGATTCCGGACATAGCAGGAACGCCGTGCCCAGCTGGGCGGCTGCGGCGCCCAGGTCCAGCGCGGCGCGGATGCCTTGCCCATCCATGATGCCGCCGGCGGCGATCAGGGGCAGGGCGGTGCTGCCTGCCAGCAGGCGCAGCAGGACGCTGGTGCTGTGGCGCTCGTCCGGCGCTTGCGGGTCGAAGATGCCGCGATGGCCGCCCGCTTCCACGCCTTGCGCCACGATGGCGTCGACTCCCGCCTGTTCGATCAGCGCCGCCTCGTGCAGATTCGTGGCCGTCGCCAGCGTGTAGATGCCGGCCTGGCGCAGGGCGGCAATCTGCTGCGGCGTTGGCAAGCCGAAATGGAAGCTCACGACGGCGGGGCGCAGTTCCAGCAACAGCTCGAATGCCGCGTCATTGCCGATGAACGTTTCGTAGATTTCGTCGAGCGCCACGGGGGCGGCCGCGCCCAACTCCGCAAACAGGGGCGCCAGGTGGGCCAGCCAGGCCGCTTCGCGCTGCGCATCCCTGATCGCCGGCGCATGGCAAAACACATTCACATTGAAGGGACGGTCCGTCAGCGCGCGCGTGTCGATGATCATCTGGCGCGCCTGCGCCACGGTGCCAGAGCCGATGGCCAGCGAACCGAGGCCGCCCGCGTTCGAGACGGCGGCGGCCATGCGCGGCGTGGAGATACCGGCCATCGGCGCCTGGATGATGGGCAACTGCAAGCCGAGGCGGTCGAGGAAGGGCTGGAACGAGCTCATGATGTTTCCTTCACAAAGTTGAGGATATTGTGCAATATTCGTATTTGAGGAATATAATAGCACAATCATTTTCAAATAGAGAATACTATGGACATGGAATCCCTCACGATTTTTTGCGCCGTGGCCAGTGAACTGAGCGTCACCCAGGCCGCAGCCAGGCTGGGGCGCGCGCCGTCCAGCGTCACCACGCGCATCCAGCAGTTGGAAGCCGATATCGGCGCGGAACTGTTCGTACGCACGAATAAACGCATGGCGCTGACGGCGGCGGGCGAGCGCTTTCTCGAGTATGCGCAGCGTTTGCTGGCGCTGGCGGAAGAAGCGCGGCACGTCGTCACAGGCGGGAGAGAGGGCGGCACCTTGCGCGTCGGCAGCATGGAAAGCACGGCGGCCAGTCGCTTGCCGGCCTTGCTGGCAGCGTATCACGCCCGCTATCCGGCGACGCGCCTGGCGCTGAGCACGGGGCCGTCGCGGCCCTTGATCGAGCAAGTGCGCACGGGCTTGCTCGACTGCGCTTTTGTCGCCTTGCCGCCCTCGTTCGGCGGCGCCGCCGCATTGGCGGAGCTGGGCCTGGCATCGATGGCCGTGTGGCGCGAGAAACTGTGTCTGCTGCTGCCGGCCAGCGAAGGGCAGGCGCGCAGCGCCATGGACGTGCGCACGCGCTCGCTTGCAGCCTTCCCGCAGGGCTGCACCTACCGCGGCATCGCGGAAGAGGTGCTGGGCGTGGCAGGCAGCACGCAGTGGCAGGTGCAGGAAATGAGTTCGTATCACACCATGATCGCCTGCGTGGCGGCCGGCGCCTGCGTGACCTTGCTGCCGGCCAGCGTGCTGGCGCTGTCGGACGCGCCTGCTACCTTGACAACGCTGCCCGTAGGGGAGATTGACACCGTGCTGGTGTGGCGCGCCGGGTTCGACGTGCCCGCCTTCCAGCATTTGCTGGCGCAAGTGGGCGAGGCGGCGCTGTGAGCGCGCCGGCCAGGCTGCGCGCCGCCATCGCCGCGGCCGTCATTCTCGCCATCGGCATGGGCTTTGGCCGTTTCGCCTTCACGGCCATCTATCCGCACATGGTCAGGGAAGGCGTCTTGAGCTTGCGCGACGGCAGCCTGGCGGCCTCGGCCAACTATGCCGGCTATTTGCTGGGCGCCATTCTGGCCATGCGCGCGCGGGCCCACAGCGCGCACCGGCTGTGCCTGTGGTCGGTGGCCGGCACGGCGCTGTGCCTGGGCGTGCTGGCCTTGACTATGCCCGTCTGGCTCATCGTGACGGTGCGCGGCGTGGCGGGCGTCTTCAGCGCCCTGGCCATGGTCGCCGCCTCGCTGTGGCTGCTGGTCCAGCGCGGACATGGTCGCGGTGCGCCGCTGCTGTATGCGGGCGTGGGCGCGGGCATCGCCGTGTCGGCCGAATTGCTGGTGCTGGCGTCGCAGCTGGGCTGGCACAGCGCCGGCATGTGGCTGCTGCTGGCCGGCGTCACCGCGCTGGCGGGGCTGGCGGCCGCACCCGCCATTGCCGCCAGTGGCCAGGCAACCCTGGCTGCACCGGCGCAAGCCGTCGCATCATCGATCCTGGCGCCCGTCGCGCCGTGGCCGCTCGTGCTGATCTACGGGCTGGCGGGATTTGGTTATATCGTCACGGCCACGTATTTGCCCGTGCTGGTCGGCGCTGCCTTGCCCGGGCTGAACTCCGCCCATGTGTGGGCCGTGTTCGGCCTCGGGGCGGCGCCGTCGTGCTTCCTGTGGCACCGGCTGCACGAGCGACTTGGCACGTGCCAGGCGCTGAGGCTCAATTTGCTGCTGCAGGCGCTGGGCGTGGCGCTTCCCGTGCTGGCGCCCACGGCCGCCGGCTACCTGCTCAGCGCCATCCTCGTCGGCGGCACGTTTGTCGGCACGGTGACCATCGCCATGCCGGCCGCGCAGCGGGCCGCCGTCAAGGCAGCTAAGTTTGGCTCGAACATGATGGCCATCATGACGGTGGTGTATGGCATCGGACAGATCATCGGCCCCGTGCTGGCCGGCAGCCTGTATGCGCAGTCGCACAGCTTCAACAGCGCCTTGCTGGCGGCGGCTGGCGCGCTGTTGCTGGCGATTCTCGTCAGCCTGCGGCTGTGAAACTCAGAGAGCGAATGCGCCGCGCATGAAGTCGCGCCGGATGTCGTTGATCCTGGTGAAATCGCGCGTGTAATACAGCTTGTTCGTCAGCAGCACCGCATAGCGGCCGCGCCGGGGGCTGATCCACATGGCCGTGCCCGTGAAGCCCAGGTGGCACCAGACGTCGTCTTGCACCCCGGTGCCTGCCGCCGGATGCCAGAACAGGCCGCGCGAGGGCTGCAGCTCGCCCGTCTGTACCCTCAGCGATTCCCTCACCCAGGCGGCGTCAAACACATCGCCATGCGGAGTCAGCATCGCCCGCAGGAAGCGCTGCAGGTCTGGCACGTTGGAAAACAGGCCGGCAATGCCGCACACGCCGCCCAGCAGCCGGGTTGAAAAGTCATGCACCGTGCCGGCAAGATGGGCGCCTGCCTCGTCGCAGTATTCGGTCGGCGCGACCAGCTGGCCGTGCCGTGGCGCCACAGGACCATAGCCCGTGGCGGCCATGCCCAGCGGCTGCAGCACATGCTCGGCAAGGGCCACATCCAGCGGCATGCCCAGCAGCCGCTCGATGACCAGGCCGAGGATCAGGGCCGCGCGGTCCGTGTATTCGACGGCTTGACCTGGTATGCCTTCCAGCGGCTCGCGCAGCACGCCGCGCACGATATCGTCGTACACCTCGCCATAGCTGGCGCGCAGGCGGGCGCGCAGCGGCAAGCCGGCCGTGTGCGTGAGCAGCTGGAAAATCGTGATGGGCCCCAGCGCGTAGCCTGCCGTGCCGGGCAAGACGTCGGCCAGCCGGCTGTCCAGGCACAGGCGATTCTGCTTCACCAGCTGGCCGACCAGCGACCAGACGCTGATGATCTTGGTCAACGAAGCGATGTCGAACAAGGTGTCGACCTGCATCGCGGCGCTGGCGGGCTCGGGCGTGAGCCGCCCGGCCGCGCCCATTGCGTGGTGGTCGACGGTGCCCACGGCCCAGGCCGCGCCTGGAAAAACGTGTTCGCGGACGCCGGCTTCTGCCAGCGCTGTCAGTTGGTTTGTGGGGTTTGCTATTGGCATGATGATTGTGCTGTGTTTATCTTGTTATCGCCTGTCGCTGCCACGCCCAGCCACCTCGCCACCGATTGCGCCACCCATTGCCCCTCGTCGAGCGGCAAGTCGTGGCCCGCATCGCCGTGGATCAGGCAATCGGCCTGCCAGGCGCGGGCCAGGCGCTGCGAGCAGCGGTGGTCGACCAGTTGATCTTGCGCACCGGCCATCACCAGCACGGGCATGGGGGGGCGGATTGCCGGGGCGCGGTAGCGGGCGGCCGACAGCAGCTGGCGCAGCGCGTTGCGGCGGCTGACCGGGTATTGCTGCTGGTAACTGAGCCAGTCGGCCAGCAGGGCGGGGTTGCCATGGGCATGCCTGCGGCTGGTCAGACGCAGGATCAGCGCTTCCTGGCTGCCTGCGTCGCCCAGCAGCAGCTGGCGCAGCAGGGCGCCATAGTTCTGCCAGCGCAGGCGTTGATGGAAGGGACTGAACGGCCGCATGCTGGTGTTGATCAGTACGCAGCGGGCGATTTCTTGCGGGTAGCGGCTCGCCCATTCGACGGCCACCATGCCGCCCAAGGACAGGGCCAGCAAGTGGTAGGGCGCGGGGATGCCGCGCGCCAGCAGCTCCTGGCGGCAGGCTTCCACCATGTCGGCCACGCGGGTGGCGCTGTCCTGCGCGTGGCGCGTGCCGTTGCCGGGCAGGTCGGGCGTGACGATGTGGGCGCCGGGCAGGGCGCGCGCCAGCGTGGCGGGGAAGCTGCCCCAGTGGCGCTGTTCGCGCATCAGGCCGCGCAGCAGGACCCAGGTGGGCGATCCGCTCATGATTCGTACCATTGCGCCAGGGCGCGTCGGCGCTGGGCCTTGCGCAGCAAGCCTTCGGGCATCCAGCGGCCGTGGCTGCTGGCAGCGCGCATGAGGAAATCGAACCACACCAGGTGCCGGCGCAGCACGCGCTGCAGGCGGTGCGCGGCCGTGGGGTTGAAGATGCTGACCCGGTTGAACAGCTGGCGCGGGTTTTTCTTGACCCAGCGCCACGAGCCCATTTCCAGGGTCAGCGGCAGGAACACGCGCCCGCTGTAGCTGGTGCCGTTCAGGTACAGATAGTCCCACAGGTCGCCATGCGTGCGGTATTGCCGGCTTTGTGGCTCGAACACATAGTTGTGGTTCGGGTAGCTCTGGCTGAACAGTTCTTCCAGCGCGCCGATCTCGGCCAGGTGGGCTATGGGCACCTTGGTATGCGCATGGGGAAACCAGATGCGGTCGCGCAAGCCGAACCCGGAATGGCAATCGAGGGCGATGCTGAACTGGCGCGACAGCAGTTCGCGCTCGACAAGGTCGCACACGGCCTGGCTTTCCACCTCCATCGGTCCCTCCGCCGCACCGCGGTACCAGGGCAGGCGGGCACTGTAGCGCTGCCCACCGAGCATGAACGGCACCTTTTCGCGCGCGCTCAAGGGCGCGTTGCGCATCAGGTCCACGCCGCGCGGATTGCTGCGCGTCGCTTGCCACATGCCGCCCGGATTGACCAGCGGCATGAACACGAGGCGCATGGTTTCCAGCTGCTGGTGCAAGGTGGCGTCCCAGCGCAGGCGCGCGATCAGGCTTTCCAGGAACGACAGCAGCACTTGCGTGCCGATGCGTTCGAGGCCGTGGATGCCGCCGAAAAAGCCCAGCACGGGCACGTCGGGGCCGGGATTGCCCATGGCGATCGAGTACACGGGAAACTCGCGCCCATCCATGGCGATGCTGCAGGGCGCGGCCACTTCCAGGTGGCTGCCGCCCTCGTCGATGAGGCGCTTCAGCATGACCAGCTCGGGCAGATTCTTTTCGATCATCAGGCGTCTGAAAGGGAAAGTAGCAGCCAGTGTAGCCGAAATAAGCGCCACGCCCGACGTCCCGCATGGCGAAATTTATTGATGGCAAGCATGTCACGAAGCCGTCATTTTTTGTGTGTAGGCTATTGCAGTTGATGCAAGAATTGTTACTTGGCAATGCCTTGTTGCCACGCAGTTTCCCCTCACACGATAGCGACTCGATAGCGATATGACAGGCAGCCCGGCATCCGTCCATGTGCTTGCGCTGGCGGGATACCTGGTACTGCTGGGTTTCCTGGCCACGGTGGGGCCCGTGCGGGCCCAGCCGGCCGATGGCGCCGTCTTGCAGTTCGATATTGCCGCGCAAAACCTGGGCGACGCGCTGGACCTCTACAGCCGCCGCACGGGCGTCGCCGTGCTGATGGACCAGCGCTACGCGCAGCGCCAGTCGGCCGCCGTGCGCGGCCCGTATGCGGCGGGTGCGGCCCTGCAAGCCTTGCTGGAAGGTACGGGCCTGCTATCGCGCCTGTCCGACGCGCAAGCCGTCATCGTGTATGCCCCGGCCGGCGCTTCAGCAACTGCCGCGGACTTGCCGCAGTCTGCCGTCGTGGCCGCCGTCGACATCCCTGGCGCCACGCAGGGCGGCGGCGACCATGCGGCCTATGTCAGCCGCTTGCAGCATGTGCTGCTGGGACTGCTGTGCCGCGCGGCGCAGACGCGTCCCGGCGGCTACCGTCTCGCGCTGCAACTGTATTTGAACCGTGCCGGCGTGGTGGACCGCGTGCACCTGCTCGACAGCACGGGCTTGCGCGCGCGCGACACGGCGATTGCACGCGTCGTGCTGGGCATGCGCGTGGGCGCCGCGCCGCTGCCTTCGATGCCGCAGCCCGTCTCGATCCTGCTGCTGCCGCAAGGGCCGGGCAGCGAAGTCGATTGCGCCCCCAAGACCATGTCCGCGCCATGAGCATGCCCGACCTGCGCACCAAGCTCAAACGCCACCTCAGCTCGCGCTACGCCGTGCTGCGCTGGCGCCTTGAGCGCGTCGTCGGCTGCAAGCACCATGCGGCCGATGCGCTGCAGGAAACCTGGCTGCGCCTCGAAGCGATGGTGGCGCCTGGTCCCGCAGCCGCGCCCGTCCACAATCCCGACGCCTACCTGCTGCGCATGGCGGCCAATATCGCCACCGATGCCTACCGCCGCGACCGCATCATCGTCACCGAGCGCGAACGCGAAGAGCTGATGGGCATGGCCGACGAGACCGGCGACGACATCAGCGACCCGGCCCGCATCGTCTCGGCGCGGCTCGACGTGCAGGCGCTCGACGCGGCGCTGGCGGGCCTGTCGCCGCGCCGCCGCGCCATCCTGACGGCGGCACGCATCGACGGCATGCTCAATGCGGAAATCGCCGAGCGCTTCGGCATTTCCGTGGCGATGGTGAAGAAAGAATTGCAGGCCGCCATGCAACACTGTAAAACGTGCATGGCCGACGCCGATGCGGCCCAGCGCAGCGATGTGTCGGGCCGGCGTAAATATTGATGAATCCCATGACTGCTCCTGACCGCGATCCACGCGCCCCTTTAGATCATGCCGACACGGCCATTGGCCGGGAAGCCGCTGCCTGGTGGGCTCGGCTGCGTGCCGACGATTTTACGCAAGCCGACGCCGACGCCTTGCGCGCCTGGTGCGCGCTTAGCCCCGACCATGCGCGCGCCTGGCGCGAGCTCAAGCAAGTGTGGCAGGCGCTCGACCCCGCCTTGACCCGCGCCGCCGCCGCACCGCAGGGGGCGGCCGTGCTGGCGTTCCCGGCGCGTCCCGGACGCCGTGCTTTTCTCGGTGGCGCGCTGGCGGCCGGCGTGGCCATGCTGGCCTTGCGTCCGCCCTTGGGCGCCTGGCCGTCGCTGCAGGAGCTGAGCGCCGACTACCGCACGGGCACGGGCGAGCAGCGGAAAGTGGCCCTGTCGCAGCAGATGACGGTGCAGATGAATACGCAGACGCGCATCAATGTGCGGGCGCCGGAAGCGATCGAACTGCTGGGTGGCGAAGCGGAAATCGTTGCCAGCGGCGCGCGCCAGCCCGTATCGGTGGTGGCGGGCGCGGGGCGTTTATTGGCGCAGTCGGCCCGCTTCAATGTGCGCCACACGGACGACGCCGTGTGCGTCACCTGCCTGGCCGGCGCCGTGGACGTGGTCTGGCAGCAGCGCCGCCAGACTCTCGATGCGGGGCAGCAACTGGTCTACGACGACCGGGGCGTGCAGGCGGCCACGGCCGCGCCGGCAGAGGAAGCCAGCGCGTGGCGCACGGGCGCGCTGTCGTTTGCCGGCCAGCCGCTGTCCCGCGTGGTCGATGAAATCAACCGCTACCGTCCGGGCAGGGTCGTGCTGCGCAATGCGGAGCTGGGCCGGCGCCTCGTGCGCATGCGTTTTTCCATCACCCAGATGGATGGCGCGCTGGCGATGATACGCGACTTGACGGGGGCGCAAATGACGAGCCTGCCAGGCGGCATCGTGCTGCTCAGCTGAAGTGCGGCGCGTGCCAGGGTGCGCCGCAAAAAATATTTTACAAAAGTATTATCCCTTCCGCCGCCCAGCTACGTCATGGAGGCATGGACGCTTGCGCTAACGCCAGGCTCCATTCCCTTCTCTCTAGCCAGGAAACCATTGCCATGACCAAGCTTCACACTGCCCAGCGCCCAGTCCCCACGTCCACGCTGGGCAGCCGCTTGCGGCTCACGCCGCTCGCTTACGCATTGACCACCATGCTGATGGCGGGCGCCTTTACCACGCCGGCCCGCGCGCAGCAGGCGTTCAGCGGCGGCTGGTTCGCGGCCAAGGGCGCGGCGCAAAATACGGCGGCCACGTCGGGCCGCTTGCCGAATGGCCAGCCGCTGCCGCTGGGCAGCCGTCCAGAGGGCCAGCAACAGCAGGCGAACCAGCAGTTGCAGCGCTCGCTCAACAACCTGAATCTGGCCGCGCGCGCCATCGCCGCGCAGCAAGCGGCCCAGGCGCAGGCGCGCCAGGCAGCTGGTGGCGGTGTCAGCTTGCCGAACGGCCTGGCGCAGGGCGGCTTGCAGGTCGACACCAACAGCCTGACGGCCGGCTGGCTCAACGCCCAGGCGTCCGTGCAGACGGTAGCGGCAGGCAAGACGGCCGTGCTGGTGCAGCAGACGGCGGACAAGGCTGTTCTTAACTGGGAAACGTTTAATGTGGGCAAGGACACGACCCTGACCTTCCAGCAGCAGAAGGATTGGGCCGTGCTGAACCGGGTCAATGATCCGCAAGCGCGGCCCAGCCAGATCCAGGGCCAGATCAAGGCCGACGGAACGGTGCTGATTGCTAACCGCAACGGCATCGTGTTTACCGGCACGAGCCAGGTCGACACGCGCAGCCTGGTGGCGGCCGCGGCCCGCATCAGCGATACGCAATTCCAGAAGAATGGCATCTACAGCCCCGGCACGGCCGGCGCCGCGACGTTCACGGAGGCGGCCGGCAAGGTGCAGGTGCAGGCCGGCGCGCGCCTGGCCAGCAATGCGCCCAAGGGCAGCACGGAAGGCGGCGGCTACGTGATGCTGCTGGGCAAGGAGGTCCACAATGCTGGCGAGATCAATACGCCGAAAGGCCAGGCCCTGCTGGCCGCCGGCGACGGTTTTACCATCAAGAAAGGCGTGGGCACGGATGGCAATCCGCTGTCGACCACGCGCGGCAGCGAAGTCACGCCGCAGTTCGCGGCCGCCAGCACGGCGGGCAAGGTCGTCAACACGGGCCTGATCCAGGCGCGCGAAGGCGACATCACCCTGGCCGGGCGCGACGTGCGGCAGGACGGCGTGCTGCTGTCGTCCACCACGGCGGCCACGCGCGGCACGATACACCTCAACGCCCTGGGCGGCGACGCTGCCGTGACTCTGGGACGGGGCGCCACCACGGCCATCGTCGTCGAGGACGACGGCAAGACGATGGCGCTCGACAGCCAGCGCGACGCCATGCGCGGCCCGGCCGTGACGACGGAGCAGAATATCTCGCTCGTCAACGACCGCCGCGACCAGTCGCGCATCGAGATCGGCAGCGCCGGTACGGTGGAATTCCTTGGCGACTCGCTGACCCTGGCCACGGGCGGACAGCTCGCCGTCAACGCCGGCAGCCGCAGCCTCGTGCGCGATGGCGCCCAGCTCGACGTTTCCGGCGCCGTGGGCGTCAAGGTGGCGATGTCTGCGAATAATGTCGAGATCAACGTGCAGGGCAACGAGCAGCGCGATGCGCCCGTCAACCGCGACGGCAAGGCCCTGATCAACAGCAGCATCTGGGTGGACCGCCGCAAGCTCGTGTTCGTACCGAAAGGCACGAACGGCTATGACAGCGACCGCTGGTACACGGCCGGCGGCTTGCTGGAAGTGGCCGGTTATTTGGGCACGCAAGGCCACTCCGTCAGTGAATGGATGGCGCAGGGCGGCACGGTGAGTTTCGGCGGCAAGGATGTCGTCACGCAGCTTGGCTCCAGCATCAATCTGTCCGGCGGCACTTTGGACGTGCAGACGGGCGCCGTGCGCCAGACCTGGCTCAAAGGCGCGGACGGCAAGCTGCACGAGGCGGGCAGCGCGCCCGCCGACTTGCAGTATCTGGGCGTCTACAAGGGTTACGAGGAGGAACACGCGCGCTGGGGCAAGGATGCCAGCGCCTTCTACGCCAATCCCCTGATCGCCGCGCAACTGCGTCTGGAAAACGGCTACACGGCGGGGCGCGACGCGGGCAAGCTGGTGGTCGGCACGGGGTCGGCCGTGCTGGAAGGCGGCATCGCCGGCGACGTTTTCCAGGGCGAGCGCCAGGTACAGGCGCCGCAAGCGCTGCTCGACGGCTACCAGCAGTCGCAGTTCGCGGCCGCGCAGCGGGGACAATTGATCGTTGGCCAGTATCAGCCCATGTTCGACAAGCGCACGGGCGTGCTGCAGCATGCCTTGTCGGCCGTCATGGACGAGGTGCGCCTGACGCGTGTGCAGGACGGCATCGCCGCTGGCCTCGACGTGACAGGCATGCTGGACGCTGAACGCCAGGGCAAGCTGCTGCTCGACACAGGCTTGCTGAACAGCCAGCAGCTGGGCGCCATCCGCATCGCGGCCAAGGGCGCGGTCACCGTCGACAGCGCGCTGCAGGTGGCCGATGGCGGCAACATCACCTTGTTCGGCAATGACGTGGCCATCAACGCCAGCCTGCGCAGCCATGGCGGCAGCATCGCGGCCGGCAATGTGCTGAACCAGATCGGCGCGCTGGGCATGGTCGACACCGCCGTCATCCCGGGCGGGTCCGTGGGCAAGCTGGTGCTGGCCGATGGCGTGAGCCTCGACACCAGCGGCTTGCTCAGCAATGTGCTGCGCGACCCGCTGGCCGCCGCCGGCTTGCCGTACATGAATGGCGGCAATGTTTCGTTGCGGGCGAGCGGCGACGTGCGCATCGGCAATGGCAGCCTGATCGACGTGAGCTCGGGCGCAGCCATCCTGTCGCAGGCGAAGCAGCAGGGCGGCAAGGGCGGCAACGTGAGCCTGGCCAGCTATGGGCCGAAGGCCGACCTGGTGCTGGGCGAGGGCGCGCAAGTGCGCGGCCATGGCGTGGCGGGCGGCGGCAAGCTGGAATTGCAGGCGAACAAGATCGTGATCGGCCAGGCCGAGACGGAACAGAAAGGCGCCCTGCAACTGGACGGCGATTTCTTCGACAAGGGGTTTTCCAGCTACAGCCTGGTCGGCAAGCAGGGCGTGATGGTGGCGGACGGCACGCAGGTCGACGTGCGCATGCCCGTGTTGCGCGTGGTGGACAACGAGAAACTGGCCGTATGGATGCCGGAGCAGTATACGGAAAACGCGATCAAGGGCACCTTGACCCAGCGCAAGGGCGCCAGCCTGGCCTTGCAGGTGGGCGACGTGCAGTCCGATGCGGCCGACATGGCCAGCGCCGAACTGCTCGTTGGCAAGGGCGCCGTGGTAAGCGTCGATGCGGGCCAGTCCATCAAGCTGTCCAGCGTGGGCCAGCTGACGGTGGACGGGCGCTTGAACGCCTGGGGCGGCAAGATCACCCTCGGCGGCGTGGGTGTGGCCGTCAACGTGTCCGAAGCCGTGGAAGCGGCCGGCCATGGTCGTTCCCTGTGGATAGGCGAGAATGCCGTGCTCGACGTCGCGTCGCGCGCCGTCACGGCCACGGATGCGCAGGGCCGGCGCTACGGCAAGGTGGTCGATGGCGGCAGCATCGTCGTCGGCGGCGAGATCGACCATGCGCAGGGCAGTACCTCGGCGGCCAGCCTGTTCGTCGTCGTGCGCGATGGTGCCGTGCTCGACGCTTCCGGCGCGCATGCCGTGCTCGACGTGAACGGCGCGGCCGTCGACGTGGCCAGCGCGGGCGGCGGCATCGCGCTGGCGTCGAACAACGGCTTGTATCTCGATGGCCAGCTGCTGGCCAGGGCCGGTGGCGCGGGCGCGGCGGGCGGCACCCTGTCCGTGGCCACGGGGTCGCCCGAATACCTGAAAGTGCTGGCCACGGACAAGGTGCTGCAGGGGCGCCAGCTGGCGCTGACGCAACGCCAGGGCGCCAGCGACCTGGCCGAAAACGTGAGCGCACGGGACGCGGCGGCAACGCTGCAGTACGGCCACGGCCGGTTTTCCGTGGAGCAGGTTGAAGCGGGCGGCTTCGGCAGCCTGGCCCTGCTGGGCGCCGCGTCCTTCGATGGCGACGTGTCGCTGCATCTGCAGCAAAGCTTCCAGCTGTACGGTGCGCCCGTGCTGACACCAGGCAGCAAGCCCGGCGCGAAGGTCGGCATCGCGGCGCCGTACGTGCGCCTGGCCAGCATCAAGCCGGTCGGACGCGATTTCTATGTCACGCCAGGCACGGCGGGCGAGTCGCCGGTCGCCGGCCAGGTCAGCATGACGGGCGACCTGATCGACGTGCGCGGCCTGGTCAATATCGTTGCCGACGACGTGCGCCTGACCAGCCGCGGCGACTTGCGCTTCCTGCTGTCCCCGCTGGGCTGGGGCGGCGCGGAGGCGACGACGGTGCTGTCCTCTCCGGGCGACATGACCCTCAGCGCGGCCCAGCTGTACCCGGACACGGGCGCCGGCGCCGCCGTACGCGTCGGTTATGGCCGCACCGATGGAAAGTTCGGCTACGACCCGGCGCGCAGCCTGCGCATCGCTCGCACGACCGATGGCGTGCCGGCCATGCCGTATTCCGCCTTCGGCTCGCTGGAACTGGAGGCTGCGCACATCGAGCAGGGCGGCGTGGTGCGCGCGCCGCTGGGCCGCCTGGCGATCGGCGCGGCCCGCTATGACAATGACAAGAGCTTGAGCGTCAATCTGCTGGCCAACAGCATCAGCTCCGTCAGCGGCGCCGGCCTGGTCATGCCGTATGGCGGCACGGTCGATGGCCAGAGCTGGAACGTGGACGGCAAGCTGGCCGCCTTCATGGGCGTGGGCGGCTTCAATGCCCAGGGCGGCCTGCGCGTCGGCATGGAAATGGCCGGCGTGGCCGTGAACGTGCAGCCGGGCGCGCTGCTCGACCTGTCCGGCGGCGGCGAACTGACGGGCGCCGGCTTCATCGCGGGCCGCGGCGGTTCCACCGATGCGCGCACCCACCCGCTGGTGCAAGTGGGGGCGAACGGCGGTTTCATCCTGCCGGGCCTGGCGACGAATCCCGTGTACGCCATCGTGCCCGGTGTGCAGGCGCCGCAAGCGCCTTCGGGCGCCGCCGATGCGGTCATTGGCCGGCAGGTGACGATAGGCAGCGGCGTGCCGGGCCTGGCGGCCGGCACCTATATCCTGATGCCGTCGACGTACGCCTTGCTGCCGGGCGCCTTCCGCGTGGAGCTGAACGGCCTGGCAGGCCAGGGCGGCGCCGGATCGCTGGCGCAGCCGCTGCGCAACGGTTCCTGGGCCGCGCCCGGCACCCTGTCGATCGCCGGCACGGACATCCGCGCGCCGCTGGCCAGCCAGCTGATACTCACGCCGGCCAAGGTCTTGCGCACGTATTCCCAGTACAACGAAATGGACTATGCCGCGTTTGCCCTGGCCGATGCGCAAACGCGCGGCATTCCCCGCGCGATGCTGCCGTCCGATGCAAAAACGCTCAAGCTGACCATGGCGCCCGGCGGCGGCCTGGAGACGTTCCAGTTCCAGGGCGCCGGCAAGTTCGCGGCGGCCGAGGGCGGCTATGGCGGCACCGTGGTGCTGATGTCGAACGATAGCTCGACTGGCGAAATTGAAATCCTCGCCGACGGCGCGCCGGCCAGCGGCGGCGCAAAACAGGTCAGCATACGCGCTTCAAGCCTGAACAATATCGGCGCGGCCCGCATCGTGGTGGGCAATTCGCCCACGGTGGAATATGGCCAGGGCGGCAATTACGTGAACTTCGGCGTCCAGTCGGCGCGCGCCATCTACCTGCGCGCCGGCGCCGTCCTGTCGGCGCCCGAAGTGTTCCTGGTCGCCCAGGATCCGAGCAACGTGCAATTGGGTAATGGCGTGATCGATATCGCGGCCGGCGCAGGCATCAACACCCTGGGACGCGGCAAGGCCGCGTACGACGCCAACGATGGCTTTATCTACAAGAGCCGTCCGGACGTGCACGTGCTGGCCGCGTCGAACGGCTTGCTCAATGTGGCGCCCGTCAGCGGCGCGACGCGCGGCGGCATCCGCATCGGCATGTGCGCCGCCGCTTGCGCCGGCACAGGCACGGGTACAGCGAGCCTGTACTCGGAAGGCACCTTGCTGCTGGCGACCAGCGGCAGCTTCCAGCTGGACGACACGGCCCGCTACGGCACGCGCAACCTGAGCCTGGCCGTGGGCGCCATCAATATCGGCTCGAACGAGGCGCTGGCGGCGGCCCAGGCCAGCGGCACGCGTCCCGCCGGACTGACCCTGAACCAGGGCCTGCTGGACCGATTGCTGCGCGGCGACACCAGCACGGGCGCGCCAGCGCTGCAGGCGCTGATGTTGAACGCGGCCGACAGCGTCAATTTCTATGGCGACGTGGTGCTCGACACCTACGACAAGACGAGCGGAAAATCGAACCTGGAGCGCCTGGTGCTGACCACGCCGGCCATGTACGGCCAGGGCGATGCCGGCACGGTGGCCACCATCCGCACGGCCAATCTGATCTGGGGCGGCGCCCTGTCGCCGGCCGGCAATGTGATTGCGCGCGGCGCCGGCACGGGCAGCGGCACCCTGAACCTGGAAGCGGAACGCATCGATTTCGGCTTCGGCCCGTTCACGCAGCCGGCCGGCGTCGCCACCTTCGACCGCATGGCGCTGGGTTTTGGCACCGTCAACCTGAAAGCGTCGGGCCAGGTCACGGCCAACCACAAGGGCAGCCTGTCCGTCCACCAGGCGCAGGGCGCGTATGAGACGGGCAAGGGTTACCAGTACAGCGGCGGCAATCTGAACATCGTCACGCCGCTGCTGACGGGCGACGCCGGTTCCGCGCACAGCTACACGGCGGGCAGCGCGCTGACCGTGACGGCGCCTGCCGGCGCGGCGGCAGTCATTCCCGCCAAGAATAACGCCGCGCTGGGCGCCCAGCTGGCCTTGCACGGCGACAGCGTGAACGTGGCCACGGCCGTGGTGCTGCCGAGCGGCAAGCTCATGATCAGCGCGCAGCACGACATCACTGTGGCCGACGGCGCGCGCATCGACATGGCGGGCCGCAAGAGCACTTTCTTCGACGTGGACAAATACAGCTGGGGCGGCGACGTGACCCTGGACAGCCGCGCCGGCGACATCCGCGCAGCGAACGGCAGCGTGATCGACCTGTCGGCCGAGAACAACCGTGCCGGCAGCCTGAAAGCCGTGGCCCTCGATGCCGCAGCCGGCATGGTGGAGCTGCAAGGCAAGATATTGGGCGGTGCCAGCGGCAGCTACGACGCGGGCGGCACCATGCTGCACTATAAGAACGGCAGCGTGGACGTGCGCGCGCGCACCCTGGGCGCGGGCGGCACCGTGGACGGCCAGTTCGCCGCGCTCAACACGCGCCTGAACGAGGGCGGCGTGACGGGCGCGCGCGGCTTCCAGCTGAAACAGGGCGACTTGACCATCGGCAATGAACTGAAGGCGGGCGAGGTGCAGGTGGCCGTCGACAATGGCCGCCTGACAGTGGCCGGCGTGATCGATGCCAGCGGCGAGCGCGTGGGCAGCATCCGCCTGGCCGGCAAGCATGGCGTCACCCTGGCCAACAACGCCGTGCTCGACGCGCATGGCACCGTCCTGCGTGTCGACAGCTATGGCAAGATCATCGACAGCCCGAACCGGGCCATGGTGGAACTGAACGCGGGCGAGGGCTTGCTGGACCTGGCCGGCGGCGCGCAGATCGACGTGCGCCACGGCACGGCGGCTGTGGCCGGCAAGGGCAAGGGAGAATATGACGGCGCCGCGCGCGGCACGGTGGAATTGACGGCGCCGCGCCTGGGCAGCGGCGGTACAAGCAAGGACGTCGACGCCGCCACCTTTGGCGATATCGGCGTCCGTGCCGGTGGCGGTTTCACCATCCGCGGCGCGAAATCGATCGCCGTCAACGCCATGCAGCGCTATGACGATGCGGCCTACGCCACAGTGCCGGGCGCCAACGGGCAGCCCGTGCAAGACCTGTCGGCCAGCGGCCGCCCGTACCAGGTGATCAACCAGGCTTACCTCGACAGCAAGCATGCGGACAGCACGGCCTTCGTCGACGCGGCCCTGGCCAACACGAACTTGCGCAACGGCAAGCTGGCGGGCCTGGCCACGGCCGCGTATGCCGATGCGCTGCACCTGCGTCCCGGTGTCGACATCGTCAGCAAGACGGCGGACGGCGACCTGGTGGTGCAGGGCGACCTGGATTTGTCCGGCATGCGCTACGCGAGCCTCAATCCGCGTTTTCAAGTGACGAATGCGCGCGGCTCGGGCGAGGTGGGCAGCCTGCTGCTGCGCGCCGGCGGCGATCTGAGCATTTACGGCAGCATCAATGACGGCTTCGCGCCGCCGCCGTCCACGCAGGACGACATCGGCTGGAAATTGCTGCCGGGGCGCGACATCAACGGCAGCGACGTCATCGTGCCGGGCAAGGGCGTGACCCTGGCCGACGGCACCATCTTCCCGGGCGGCGTCACGCTCAATTACGACGTGCCAGTCAAGGCCCTCAGTTTCCGCGCCAACACGCGCCTGCCCGTGGATGTGGTCCTGAACCAGAAGCTCACCTTGCCGGCCGGCACGGTACTGGCGGCTGCCGTGCGCGACAGCGCCGGCAATATCGTCCACGCGGCGGGTACCTTGCTGGCCACGGAACAGACCTTTACTGCCGGCATGCGGCTCGACGCGGGCAGCGTGATCGGGCAACTGGTCAAGGTGCGCGCCATGACGTGGCCGAAAGGCGTTGCCCTGCCGGGCTTGCTGGGCGAGCTCAACGTGGTCACGCTCAGTGGCAAGGTGGCGCTGCCCGTCGGCGCGCTGATCCCGAACGGCACGGACGTCAAGCTGCTGCCCGGCGTGGATGCCATCGAGCTGCGCCCGGAAGTGGCGGGCAGCCAGGGCAAGCTGTGGGCCATCGCGCCCATGCTGGCCGAAGGTTCGCAATCATGGGGCATGCGCCTGGTGGCCGGCGCCGACCTGGACGCGGCCGACACGCGCAGCGTGCAGGCGCATCCGTCGCACGGCACCTTGCGCCTGGCGGACAGCCATTACGGCATGTATGGCGTCATGATCCCGCCGAAGGGCGTGCAGCACTGGACGCAGGCGGCGCAGGAGCTGGGCGAGCGCGAGGGCATCGTCGGCATCGTGGCGGGCGAACCGATCACCGAGGAATTCATCAGCCAGTTCGGCCAGACCGTGGCGGAGTTTTGCGCTGGCGACGCCAGCATGTGCGTGCTGAAGGTAGCCTATGTGTGGACCAAGGCCGGCGCGGAAGAGTTCGCCGACCCCAGCGTGAAGGCGGGCGACGTGGTCGACCTGGCCGGCCTGAACTGGCCCACCATGTGCGAGGAAAATCTCACCTGGTGCACCACGTCCAGCCCCACGTATGACTACAAGGCGTCCAGCCTGCGCCACAGCGTGCTGCGCACGGGTACGGGCGACCTGGACCTCGTCAGCGGCGGCGACTTGCGCGTGGACAGCCTGTACGGCGTGTACACGGCCGGCATGTCGTCCATGGCGACCACGGCCGGCGACCCGTACAACCTGGCGCGCGCGCGCAATCTGGACGGCAAGGTGCTGGCCAACCCCGATGGTGCGCATGAACGCCTGGTCGATGGCGGCGCCGACAGCATTTACCGGGCATGGTATCCGGACCAGGGCGGCAATCTGCTGCTGCGGGTGGCGGGTGACCTGAGCGGCTCGCTGGTCGGCGCGTCCGCCGCCACCAACGGGCGCCCCGTCAACACGGATGGCATGGGCGATTCGGTAGCGGTGGGCAACTGGCTGTGGCGCCAGGGCAGCGGTGGCGTGGCTACGGGCGGTCCGGCCCAGCCGACGGCGTGGTGGATCAATTTCGGCAGCTACGTAGGCCGCGATACCCTGGCCGATACCGTGCTGGGCTTTACGGGCTTCGGCACCCTGGGTGGCGGCAACGTGCGCGCCGACGTGGCGGGCGATGCGGGCGTGCTGGCGCCCAAGGTTGCCACCGTGTATGACATCAACATCAATCCGCGCTCGCAGGGCTTGCTGCTGGCCGTGGGCAGCACGGGCCGCGTGCTGGCCGATGGCAGCCTGCAACTGACGGGCGGCGGCGACCTGGATCTGCGCGTGGGCGGCGCCCTCAATCCCGCCAGCCAGTCAGGCGGCGGCCACTTGAATGGCGCGCTGGTCGACTTGCGCGGCCACGTGGACGTGGCCGCAACCCAACTGGGCAATGTCGCGCTGCAGTACGGCACGCGCTCGACCGACCACGTGCCGCTGGAAACGCGCGCCTTCGACGCCTTCCACGCCACGCGCGCCACGCCGCAGGGCGGCATGACCCTGGTGCCCGGCGACGCCACCGTCAGCGTGGCAACACTGGGCGATCAGGTGCTGCAGGACGTGGCCGACCCCGGCCGCGTGCCGATGTTCAACGCCGCGTCGTTCATCAGCGCGTCGGGCGAGCCGGGCGCCGGCTATAGCTGGTTCAGCCTGTGGACGCCGCGCACGGCGCTCGACCTGTTCTCCGCCGGCGGCAACATGACGCCGCTGACGGCGCCGATCGGCACGGCCACCGACCTGGCCGTCGTCTACCCGTCCATCGTGCGGGCCGCGGCCGCGAATGGCAGCTTGTACTATGGCAAGACCATCTCGGACTGGGGTGGTGCGACCGCGTATGCCGATCCTTTGCTGCTGGCGCCGTCGGGCTACGCCCAGCTGGAGTGGCTGGCCGGCGATTCCATCTATGCGGGCGGCTATGCCGTCAGCCAGTCCGGCGCGGCCGCCGACAGCATGGCCACGCCGTTCAAGCCGGCCTTCGAAGCCTGGAATCTCAGGCCTGGCAGCCTGACGTCGGCGGGCGGCAACGTTTCGGGCTCGGGCGTGCCGTCGTCGCAGTGGAACTTTCCGCTGTTCGCCTTCGGGCCCGATTCCGCCGCCGGTCCGGCCAACAGCGGCACGCAAGTGGCGCGTATCTATGCCGTGAAGGGCGATCTGATCGGCGTCAATAGCGGCCGCATGGTCGCGTTCTACGACGCCAAGCACGCGGGCATCACCTGGTACGAGGGGGCGCAACCGGTCTGGATGAGGGCGGGCCGCGATATCGTCGGCAGCGGCACGGCGCTGCTGGAAGCCATCGACGGCAGGGGCGGTAGCGACATGATGTTCAGCAATTACAGCAATCTGTTCGTGCATAACAACGTGTTCGACGTGTCGGTGGTGTCGGCCGGACGCGATATCCTCGGCAGTTCCTTCAACGTGGCCGGCCCCGGCACGCTCGACATCAGCGCCGGGCGCAATATATTGATGCAGGACAAGGGCAGCGTCGTCAGCCTCGGCCCCGTCGTCGCGGGAGACAAGCGCCCGGGCGCCGGCATCGCCATGCAGGCCGGTGTGGGCGCGGCCGGCCTCGACTACCTGCGCTTCGTCAAGCCCTATCTTGACCCGGCGAACGTGGCGAAGACGGGCGTGCCGCTGGCCGACCAGGCCGGCAAGGTGGTGAAAGCGTACGACGGCGAACTGGCGGCTTGGCTCGGTGAACGCTACGGCTTCAAGGGCACGGCCGCCGAAGCGCTGGCCTACTTCCTGGCCTTGCCCGAGCCGCAGCAGCGCGTGTTTGCCCGTAACGTGTATTTCGCGGAACTGAAGGCGGGCGGGCGCGAGTTCAACGATGCGGACAATGCGCGCTACGGCAGCTTCCTGCGCAGCCGCAACGCCATCGCGGGCCTGGCGCCAGCCACGGACGCGAATGGCAAGGCGATTTCCTATGCGGGCGACATCATCATGTACCGCGGCCTGTACGCCAAGCGCAACGACGGCGAGCAGCGCTGGGATTACTTCCCCCGCAGCGGCTACGTGCATACGAACTTCGGCGGCGACATCCAGATGCTGACGCCGGGCGGCAAGCAGGTGCTGGGCATCGAAGGCGAGGCGCCGCCATCGACGTCGGGTGTGATCACCAAGGGCGGCGGCAATATCGGCCTGTTCTCGCACGGCAGCATCCTGCTGGGCCAGAGCCGCATCATGACGACATTTGGCGGCGACATCCTCGGCTGGTCGTCGATGGGCGACATCAACGCGGGCCGCGGCTCGAAGTCGACCATCGTCTACACGCCGCCCAAGCGCGTGTATGACAGCTGGGGCAACGTGACCCTGTCGTCCGACGTGCCCAGCACGGGCGCCGGCATCGCCACCCTGGCGCCGATCGCCGAAGTGCCGGCCGGCGACGTGGACTTGCTGGCCCCGCTGGGCACCATCGACGCGGGCGAGGCGGGCATACGCGTGTCGGGCAACGTCAACCTGGCCGCGCTGACCGTGATGAACGCGGCGAACATCCAGGTCAAGGGCGAAGCCAAGGGCATGCCGGCCGTGGCGTCCGTCAACGTGGCGGCCATGACGAACGCCAGCGCGGCCGCCACGCAGGCCACGGCCGCCGCCCAGGACGTGGTGCAGCGCGAGCGCGCCGCTACCCGTTCGGCGCAGCCATCGGTGTTTACGGTGCGCGTGCTGGGGTTTGGCAATGACGCGCCGCCCGACAGCGCGCAAGCGGCGCCGCAGGATGGCGTGCGCATCGAGGCGGCCGACTACAACCCGCGCAGCGCCGTGCGCGTGCTGGGCCTGGGCCCGCTGCCGGAATCGGCCACGCGCCAGCTGACGGCGCAAGAGCGCAGCAGGTTGTCGCCATGATGGCCGGCCTGGTGAGTATGACGGCTGCCTTGCCCTTGCGCATGACGGGCATGGCTTGGTACCGCCCGGCCATCCGCCCCCGGCAGCAGGCGGCCAACGACGTGGCGCCAGGGCAGGGCGCCCGCCTGCAGGCTGTGCTGGAGGGCAATTACGCGGCCCTGCACCGGCGCCTGGCGCGCCACCTGGGTTGCGGCGAGCTGGCCAGCGACAGCCTGCACGACGCCTGGCTGCGCCTGGGCGCGCTGGCGGCCGGGGACGCGGACGGAGCTGCGCTGGCGCATAGCCCCGTCGCCTATGTGTTCCGCGTGGCGTGCAATGCGGCCATGGACAGCCTGCGCCGCAACCGCGCCTGGCTGTATGCGGACGACGGTGATGGGGGCGGTGCCGGCCTCGTCGATTTCCTTGCCGATACGGCGGCGGGGCCGGAACGCCTGGCCGAGCTGCAGGCGGACGTGCGCCGGCTGGCGCAGGCCGTCGATTTGCTGCCGCGGCGCCACCGGCAAGTGCTCGAAGCGCTGCGCGTGGACGAGCTGACCCGCCAGGAAGTGGCCGAGCGGCACGACATGTCGCTGCGTAACGTCGATACGGCCTTGCGCCAGGCACTCGACCACTGCGCTCGCCACACGGGCTACGCGGCGCAGGGCGGCGTCGGCACGTCCCGGCGCAGCCTCAGGCTGAACGTTCGTTTGCGTACAGACGCGTAGGAATCGGGCCGTCAGACTGCTGCTTCGGGCCTGCATGCGCCCACCCAGCCAGTCCACAGCCAGGAGGAAGCGCAAGATGACGGAATTCCATCAAATTAATGCCGGCAGGCGCGGCTTGCTGATCGCCGGTGCACTGTCGGCCACGGCGGCGGCCGTACCCGGCGTCGCGGGAGCGGCGCAGGCCGTCAGCACGGCCGGCCAGGCGCCACCAGTCCTGATGAAAGTCAGCCTCGACGTCAACGGCCGGCGCCACAGCCTGGAACTCGACACGCGCACCACCTTGCTCGACGCCTTGCGCGAACACCTGCAGCTGACGGGCACCAAGAAGGGCTGCGACCACGGCCAGTGCGGCGCCTGCACCGTCATGCTCGACGGCCAGCGCATCAATGCCTGCTTGACTCTTGCCGTGATGCATGACGGCGCCAAGGTCACCACCATCGAGGGGCTGGGTACGCCGGAGAAATTGCATCCGATGCAGGCCGCCTTCATCGCGCACGACGGCTACCAGTGCGGCTATTGCACCCCGGGACAGATATGCTCGGCCGTCGCCGCGCTGGGCGAGATCCGCCAGGGCATTCCCAGCCATGTCAGCGCGGACTTGAACGCGGCCCCGCAGGCGACACCGGAAGAATTGCGCGAACGCATGAGTGGCAACATCTGCCGCTGCGGCGCCTACTCCAACATCATCGAGGCCATTACCGAGGTGGCGGGGAGGCCGGCATGAGGGTATTCAGCTACCAGAAGGCCACTTCACCGGCCGAAGCGGCGGCGGCCGCCGTGAACACGCCGGGCGCCAGATTCATTGCGGGCGGGACGAATCTGCTCGACCTGATGAAGCTGGAAATCGAAACGCCGGCACACTTGATCGACGTCAATGGCCTCGCGCTGGATAAAGTGGAAGCAACAAAGGATGGCGGCTTGCGCATCGGCGCCCTCGTGCGCAACACGGCGCTGGCCGCGCACGCCACCGTGCGGCGCGATTATGCGGTGCTGTCGCGCGCCTTGCTGGCCGGCGCTTCGGCGCAATTGCGCAACAAGGCGACGACGGCGGGCAACCTCTTGCAGCGCACGCGCTGCCCGTATTTCTATGACACGAACCAGGCTTGCAACAAGCGCGTGCCGGGCAGCGGCTGCTCGGCCATAGTCGGCTTCAGCCGGCCGCTGGCGATTCTGGGCGGCAGCGATGCCTGCATCGCCACGCACCCGAGCGACATGGCCGTGGCCATGCGCGTGCTCGATGCCGGCATCGACACGGTGCGGGCCGATGGCAGCACGCGCAGCATCCCCATCGCCGACTTTTACCGCTTGCCGGGCAATACGCCGCACGTGGAAACCGTGCTGCAGCCCGGCGAACTGATCACCAGCGTCACCTTGCCCCCGCCCGTTGGCGGCACGCACGTCTACCGCAAGGTGCGCGACCGCGCCTCGTACGCGTTCGCGCTCGTGTCCGTGGCGGCCATCATCTTGCCGAACGGCACGGGCAGGCTGGCCCTGGGCGGCGTCGCGCCGCAGCCGTGGCGCGTGTCCGCCGCCGAGCAGGCCATGCCCGATGGCGCCGCCGCCGTGAGCGAACGTCTGCTGGCCGGCGCCCATCCCACTGACGACAATGGCTTCAAGGTGACCCTGGCGCAGCGCACGATTGCCTCGGTGCTGGCGCAAGCACAAGCGAAGAAAGGCTAGGGCCATGAAATTTTCGACACCTGCGACCACCAATCCCATCGACCAGCTGAAAATCGTGGGCCGCCCCACGGACCGCATCGACGGCCCCCTGAAAACCACGGGCACGGCGCCGTATGCATATGAACAGAACAAGGCCGCGCCGCATGCGGCCTACGGCCATGTCGTCGGCGCGGCCATCGCCAAGGGGCGCATCGCGTCGATCGACACGAGCGCCGCGCGGCGCGCACCGGGCGTGCTGGCCGTGGTCACGGCCGAGTCGGCTGGCAAGCTGGGCAAAGGCAAGATGAACACGGCGAAGCTGCTGGGCGGGCCGGACATTGAACATTACCACCAGGCCATCGCGCTGGTGGTGGCGGAAACCTTCGAGCAAGCCCGCTCGGCCGCACAGTTGCTTGACGTCAAGTATGTCGAGCAAACGGGTGTGTTCGACCTGGCCAAGGCCAAGGGCGGCGCCGCCAAGCCGAAAGATGGCAAGCCCGACAGCAAGACGGGCAACTTCGCCGGCGCCTATGGCCATGCCCCCGTGCGCCTGGACGCCATGTACACGACACCCGACCAGTCGCACGCGATGATGGAGCCGCACGCCTCGATTGCCGCCTGGGAAGGCGACAAGGTGACGGTGTGGACGGCGAACCAGATGGTGGACTGGGGCCGCAGCGATCTGGCGCGCACTTTGGGGATACCGAAAGACAAGGTGCGTATCGTTTCGCCGTATATCGGCGGCGGTTTCGGCGGCAAGCTGTTCGTGCGCGCGGAAGCCTTGCTGGCGGCGCTGGGCGCGCGCGCGGCCCGGCGTCCCGTCAAGGTCGCCCTGGCGCGGCCCCTGATGATCAACAACACGACGCACCGGCCCGCCACCATCCAGCGCCTGCGCATCGGCGCCACGCGCGACGGCAAGATCACGGCCATCGGCCATGAATCGTGGTCCGGCGACTTGAAAGGGGGGCAGCCGGAAACGGCCGTGATGCAGACGCGGCTGCTGTATGCGGGACCGAACCGCATGACGGCCATGCGCCTGGCCGTGCTCGACTTGCCGGAAGGCAACGCCATGCGCGCGCCGGGCGAGGCGCCGGGCATGATGGCGCTGGAAATCGCGATGGACGAGATGGCGGACAAGCTGAAAATGGACCCCATCGTTTTCCGCATCCTGAACGACACGAAAGTGGACCCGGAAAAACCAAGTAGGCCGTTTTCCCAGCGCCGCCTGATCGACTGCCTGCGCACGGGCGCCGTGGAATTCGGCTGGAAGGAAAGACCGGCGCAGCCGGGCATGCGGCGCGACGGCCGCTGGCTCGTAGGCATGGGCGTGGCGGCCGCCTTCCGCAACAACCTCGTCATGCAGTCCGCCGCCCGTGTGCGTCTGGACGGCAACGGCATCGTGACCGTGGAAACGGACATGACGGACATCGGCACGGGCAGTTACACCATCATCGCGCAGACGGCGGCGGAAATGCTGGGCGTGACCTTGAACAAGGTGGTCGTGCGCCTCGGCGATTCGGATTTTCCCGTCTCGGCCGGTTCGGGCGGGCAGTGGGGCGGCAACAGTTCCACGGCCGGCGTGTACGCGGCCTGCGTGCGCCTGCGCCAGGCCATCGCCGGCAAGCTGGGCTTCGATGAGAAAGAGGCGCGCTTTTCCGATGGGCAAGTGAGCCAGGGCGAGCGCAGCGTACCGCTCGCTGCCGCCGCCTACCATGGCGACGTCGTCGCGGAAGACCATATGGAATACGGCGACCTCGATAAAAAATTCCAGCAATCGACGTTCGGCGCCCATTTCGTCGAAGTGGGCGTGGACGGCGACACGGGCGAAGTGCGCGTGCGCCGCATGCTGGCCGTGTGCGCGGCCGGGCGTATTTTGAACCCGAAAGCGGCGCGCAGTCAGGTGATCGGCGCCATGACCATGGGCGTGGGCGCGGCCCTGATGGAAGAACTGGTGGTCGACCAGCGCCGCGGCTTCTTCGTCAACCACGACCTGGCCAGCTACGAAGTACCCGTGCACGCCGACATCCCGCACCAGGACGTCATCTTCCTCGAAGAAACGGACCCCACGTCTTCGCCCATGAAAGCCAAGGGCGTGGGGGAGCTGGGCATCTGCGGCGTGGCGGCGGCCATCGCCAATGCCGTCTACAACGCGACGGGGGTGAGGGTCAGGGAGTATCCCGTGACCTTGGATAAATTGCTGGAAAAATTACCGGATTTTCCGCTTCCTGCGCGATTTTCTTGATTGTTCAGGACCGGCCTTGCGCGCCGCGCACAGACATCACGTCCGTCACGGCCGCAGCGAAAACCATAGCTCAGCTCTTTGTGCAGGCTTGCGTCCATTCTTCCAGTACGTCGTTATTAATCGGCGCCTCTTCGCCATTGTCTTTGCGGAATGCGTCAATTTTTTTCGTCACACAGGCGTTGGTATCTTGCTGAGTGTTTGCCAGATTATTGACTTTGCTCACTTCTTCGCCATCTTTATAGAATTTTTCGCGATCGACATTGCCATTGGAGTAGATGCGTACGACGCCATCTAATTTTCCGTTGACATAATTCTCTTCCAATTCAATCTGGTGTTTGCTGCCGCTCATATTCGAGAACCGCCTATGCGATCCATGCAACAGGCCGTCCTTGAAAGTATATTGATCATAGAAATAAGATTGAATGACAGTCTGGACGCCGGTTGATTTGCCATCCTTGAATACCAAATCGGTAATCAGCTTTCCATCATCGTCGACACCCTTCTGGAAACCGCTTGCTTTTCCATCTACCCAGTTCAGATCGATAAGCAGGTTTTTCCCATCTTTACCCCAACCTTTTTCCGGACCGGATTTCACGCCGTTCACGACCATTTGCGTACCACGTATGTTGCCATTCTCAGGGTAATAGAATACCTGTTCGCCATCCAGTTTCCCATTTTTCCACAACAGCTTGCGTTCCAGTTTTCCGGCGCTATCGCGCAAATTTTCTACGCCATTTTTGACTGGCAGCTCCCGCATTGCTGTGGACATCAAGGCAGACACGACTTCAGTGACGTTGGCTTTGGTTTCCACTTTTCCGGAGTCTTCCAGATAGGCAAGTTCGTAATCGACATTGGCTTCGCGTTGTTTGCCATTGTATGTGTAGACGTAGGTTCCATTGCACTGGCTTTGCTTCAATTGTTCATTGTGCGATATCGTCTTGATGTTGATAAGGCTGACTTCTTCAGCAATGCCCATACTCATTTCACGATACCAGAGAGCTTTTCCCAGCTGTTCCTGGATGATCGTCACCACGTCGTCCTTGACTTCACTATTATTGCAATCCACTTTGTTTCCGCATGCTTGCAAAAAAGCCGCGGAAAAAATAAATCCTGCAAAAATTGACATTTTTTTAACGTATTTCATTCTCAAAATAGACCCCATACTGGTTTTTATCGCAAACGTGGAATGTGAACAGGCAATGCGCATGTTCATGCTGGAAGAGATGGATATTTGTGATGCGGGAAATATTATTTCCTTCAGAAAACTTTATTCATGTTATCAAGTGCTTGGTTTCTTGGCAAGGGCCATATCATTTCTTGCTGCCCTCAGGTTGTTAATCGGGCTAAATTGAAATGTTATAGATATTGTCCAGGTTCAGGATGTGCCGCCGCTGCCCGTTGACTGGCGATACCGTCCTTATTCCAGGCTGTATTGACGTCCTGGCGCGCGTGACAATGCGTGTATTTTTGGTAATTTTCAAGTGCTATGCTCGGAACGCATGTTGCGGGGAAATTTCCGGTCCGCAATGCCATGCCGCCAGGAGAATGCATGAACAGCTCATCAATGCCGCCGCGGTTACTGATCGTCGATGACGAGCTGGCGCATGTGCGCGCGCTGTGCGACACCTTGCGCGGCCAGGCATACGACACGACGGGGCTCGCTTCGGGCGAGGCGGCGCTGTCGCTGCTGGCCGCCGAATCGTTCGACCTGCTGCTGGTCGACTTGATGATGCCGGGCATGAACGGCATCGCCGTGGTGGAAGCGGCGCGCAAGATCGATCCCGACCTGGCCTGCATCATCATGACGGGCGAAGGCACGATCGCCTCGGCCGTGCAGGCCATGAAGGCGGGCGCGCTCGATTACGTCGTCAAGCCATTCAAGGTGTCGGGCATCCTGCTGATACTGGCGCGGGCCCTGGAAACGCGCCAGCTGCGCATCGCCAATGCGCGCCTGGAAATGCTGCTGCGCCAGCACACGGCCGAACTCGACGCCATGAACAAGGATTTGCAGCTGGCCCGCGAAGTGGCCGAGCGGGCAAACCAGGAAAAGACCAATTTTTTGTCCAGCATGAGCCACGAGCTGCGCACGCCGCTCAACGCCATCATGGGCTTTTCGCAGATGCTGATGTCCGATTCCATCCCCTCGACGGGGCAGGAAAAGAAAACCTTTGCCTCGCACATCTTCGGCGCCGGCCGGCATTTGCTGACCCTGATCAACGACATCCTCGACATCGCCAAGATCGAGTCGGGCAATATGTCGCTGTCGATGGAACCCGTGAGCCTGGCCGACATCTACCACGAATGCTGGCAAATGATGGAACCGCTGGCGCACAAGCGCGGCATCACCCTGACGTTCGTCGAAGCGGGCGGCGTGCATGTGCTGGCCGACCGCACGCGCCTCAAGCAGGTTCTGATCAACCTGCTGTCGAACGCCGTCAAGTACAACCGCGAACAAGGCGAGATACACGTCGATTGCCAGCCCGTCGACGCGCGCCAGCTGCGCCTGTCCGTGCGCGACACGGGCGGCGGCATGAGCGCCACGCAGCTGGAGGCGCTGTTCCAGCCCTTCAACCGCCTGGGACGCGATGCGCGCGACGAGGAGGGCACGGGCCTGGGCCTGGTGGTCAGCAAGCGCCTGGCCGAAGCCATGCAGGCCAGGCTGGGCGTGGCCAGCACGCCCGGGCGCGGCAGCACTTTCTGGCTCGATATCGCCAGTTGCCCGGCGCGCCAGCCGCCGCAGGAAAGTGCGCGCTTGTCGGCCATCGCCCGGCCCGCCGAAGCGCTACGGCTGCCGGACCGCAAGACGCTGCTGTATGTGGAAGACAATCCCCTGAATGTGACCCTGGTGGCGGGTTTGATCCATTTCCGCCCCGATCTCGACCTGCTGTCGGCCGGCGACGGGCAGACGGGCCTGGACATGGCGCGCCGCCACGTGCCGCAGCTGATACTGATGGATAGCGACCTGCCCGACATCAGCGGCACGCAAGTCATGCAGCTGCTGCGTGCCGATGCCCGCACCGCGCATATCCCCGTCATCGCCCTGACGGCCGTGGCCGGGCCCGGCGATATTCGCCAGGGGCTGGCGGCGGGCTTTTACCGCTATCTCACCAAGCCGATCGACGTAACGGCGTTTTCCGAGGCGATCAACAGCGCGCTGGAGTCGGCCACGGCGCAGTGCAGCGCATGAGCGGCCTTGCACCGGGGCGGTGGATGGCCAGGCTGGCGGTCATCGCGTTGTTGCTGGCGCTGGTTGCCGCGGCCATCTGGCAGTTCCATGCCCGTCCCGCGGCGCCGCCCGGCCCCGTGGAAGTGCTGCGCCTGGCCGTGAATGCGGAATACGTGGGCAGCTGCCCCGTCCTGGCCGCGCACGGGCAGGGGCATTTCGCGCGCGAAGGCATCGATGCGCGGCTGCAGCCGTATTCGTCGGGCAAGGCCTCGATGGAAGCTGTGTTGCAGGGCAAGGCCGACCTGGGCACGGTTTCCGATATTCCCGTCGTGCTGGCCAGCCTGAAGAAGCAGTCCGTCGTCATCATCGCCAGCATCTTCGAGGCCGAGCGCGACCACGGCATCGTGGGGCGCCTGGACCGCGGCGTGTCCACGCCCGCCAGCCTGAAGGGCAAGCGCATCGGCGTGACCCTGGGCACGTCCGGCCAATTCACGCTGGACGCCTTTTTGAACCGCCAGAAGCTGCAGTCTGCCGAAGTCACCTTGCGCAACTACGCGCCCGAGCAACTGGCCGGGGCGCTGGCGCGGGGCGAGGTCGATGCGGCGGCCGGCTGGGAACCGTTCCTGACGGGCATGACGCATGCCATCGCGGGCAAGGCGGCCATTTTCTATGGCGAGGATGTGTATGCGGGCCTGTTCAACGTGGCGGGCACGGGCGACTATGTGCGCAGCCACCCGGCCACTGTGCGCAAGGTGCTGCGCGCGCTGATCGCCGGCGCCCGTTTTTGCCAGGACGAGCCCGACGCCGCGCGCGCCCTGTTTGCCAAGGCATCGGCCAGCGAAACGGCGCGGCTGCAGGCGGCCTGGCACGGTTACCGCTTCGGCGTCGTGCTCGACCAGGGCTTGCTGCTGGCGCTGGAAGACGAGGCGCGCTGGGCCATCAGGAACCGGCTGGCCGAGCGCGGCGACATGCCGAACTTCCTCGACACCGTCTACCTGGACGGCCTGGAAACCGTGGCGCCATCGGCCGTGACGGTCATTCATTGAGAAGGCCACCGTGAAAATCGTAACGCGTTTCAAGCTGGCCGAACTGTTTTGCGTGGTGCTCGTGGCCATCATCGTCGCCATGCTGTTTTCCACCACCATGGCGATGCAGCGCGAACTGGCGAAGAACAAGGCGGCGGCCGATATCCTGCAAGCCGTCACGTCGCTGCGCTACCTGTCGATCGAATATGCGCTGCACCATGGCGAGCGCACGCGGGCCCAGTGGCAGCTGCGCAGCGAATCGCTGTCATCGGGCCTGCTGGCCACGTCCGCATTCAGCACGGACGAGGAGCGCGCGCTGCTGCTGAAATTGCAGGGCGACCTGGCCGGCGTGGGCGGCCTGTTCCACCTGTTTGTCGCGAACCACCGCGAGCTGGGGCAGGACCCGCAGCGGCGCGAAGTGCTGGACGAGCTGGAGTCGCGCCTGTCCGGCCAGATCATGGGCAAGGTGCAGGGCATGATTTCGGAGGCGATGCGGCTGTCCGAGTTGAGCCGGCAAGGGGTGCTGGAGGCGCAGCAGCGGGCCAACGTGGCCGTGGTGCTGTTTGGCGGCATGATCATCGCGCTGGTGGCCGGCCTGATTTACTTCACCATGACCAGCGTCACGGGACCGCTGGAAAAGCTGCGCCAGGGCACCCTGATCGTCGGCGCCGGCAAGCTGGACTTTTCGCTCGGCGTGCACACCAAAAATGAAATCGGCGACCTGGCGCGCGCCTTCGACGGCATGACGGAAAAGCTGCGCCGCACCACCGTCTCGCGCGACGAGCTGGCGCACACGAATGCCGCGCTGGAAACGCAGATACAGGAACGCCAGCTGGCCGAGCGCAAGGTGCATGAACAGCTCGAGCGCTTGAACCTGCTGCAGCAGATCACGCGTTCGATCGGCGAGCGGCAGGACTTGCGCAGCATCTTCCAGGTGGTGGTGCGCAGCCTGGAAGAGCAGCTGCCCATCGATTTCAGCTGCATCTGCCTGTACGAACCGTCGCAGCACGCGCTGCAGGTGACGTGCGTGGGCGTGCGCAGCGAGGTGCTGGCGCAGTCGTTCATGATGAGCGAACACGCGCATATTCCCATCGACGAGAATGGCCTGTCGAGCTGCGTGCGCGGCAAGCTCGTGTATGAAGCCGACATCGCCGGGGTGGCGTTTCCGTTTCCGCAGCGCCTGGCGCAAGGGGGGCTGCGCGCCCTCGTCATGGCGCCGCTGCTGGCCGAAAACACGGTCTTCGGCATCCTGATCGTGGCGCGCCGCGCCGCAAACAGCTTTACCAGCGGCGAGTGCGAATTCCTCAGCCAGCTGAGTGAACACGTGGCGCTGGCCGCCAACCAGGCGCAGCTCTACGGCGCGCTGCAGCGCGCCTATGACGATTTACGCCAGACGCAGCAGTCGGTGATGCAGCAGGAACGCCTGCGCGCGCTGGGGCAGATGGCCAGCGGCATCGCGCACGACATCAATAACGCCATTTCTCCCGTGGCCCTGTACACGGAATCGCTGCTGGAGACGGAAACCAGTCTCAGTCCGCAGGGCCGGCATTGCCTGGAAGTGATCGAACGCGCCATCGACGACGTGGCCGCCACCGTGGCGCGCATGCGCGAATTCTACCGCCAGCGCGAACCGCAACTGGCGCTCTCGCCCATCGACGCCAACCTGGTGGTGCAGCAGGTGCTGGACCTGACGCGCGCGCGCTGGAGCGACATGCCGCAGCAGCGCGGCATCGTCATCGTCCTGCGCACGGAGCTGGCCGACGGGCTGCCCATGCTGCCCGGCAGCGTGGGCGAATTGCGCGAAGCGCTGACCAACCTCGTCTTCAACGCCGTCGACGCCATGCCCGATGGCGGCACCCTGACCGTGCGCACGGCCAGCGTAGGTGCACCCGGCCAGCTGACGCGCCAGGTGCTGATCGAAGTGGCCGACACGGGCGTCGGCATGGACGAGAACACGCGCCGCCGCTGCCTGGAACCGTTTTTCACCACCAAGGGCGAGCGGGGCACGGGCCTGGGCCTGGCCATGGTGTACGGCATGATGGAGCGCCATGGCGCCAGCATCGACATCGTCACGGCGCCGGGGCAGGGCACGGCGGTGCGCCTGGCTTTTCCCGCCTGCGCGGCGGATGCTGGCGAGCCGGCGCCCGACGCGGCCCACGCCGTGCCGCCGCGCCTGCGCATCCTCGTCGTCGACGACGACCCGATGGTGCTCAAGTCCCTGCGCGACATCCTGGAAATCGATGGCCACGACGTGGTGTCCGCCGATGGGGGCCAGGCCGGCATCGACAGCTTCCTGGCCGCGCGCGACCGGCACGAGGATTTCGAGGTAGTCATCACGGACCTGGGCATGCCCCACGTGGACGGGCGCAAGGTGGCTAGCGCCGTGCGCCAGTGTTCGCCGGCCACGCCCATCATCATGCTCACGGGCTGGGGCCAGCGCCTGGCGGCCGACAGCGACTATCCCGAACACGTCAACTGCGTGCTGGGCAAGCCGCCCCGGCTGAAGGAGTTGCGGCGGGCCCTGAATACGGTCATCTCGACGGCATAGCCTGCTGCGGCATCCCTTGTCCTTCAAGACTGCTGCAGCGTTGTCAGTACCTGACAACAATAGCAAAATTGCGGGACATCCTCCAGTCCCTGCAATATAATGAGAATCATTATCATTAAAGACGCCGGATCCGCTCTTGTCTGCCTTGCCTTTCCCTTCGAATGACGCCACGCTGGCCGCCAGCCTGTTTACGGGCCACCAGGGCTGGCTGTTGCAGCGCTTGCTGTTGCGCCTGCGTAACCGGGCGGAGGCGGAAGATGTTACTTCGGAAACCTTTGTGCGCGTGCTGCATGCGGGGCGGCTGGCCGCCATCCGCGAGCCGCGCGCGTATCTCACGACGGTAGCGAAAAGCGTCTTGCTGCAGCAGTGGCGGCGGCGCGATATCGAGCAGGCCTATCTCGACACCCTGGCGCTGCTGCCGGACGCCGTCCAGCCATCGCCCGAGGAACGCGCCGTGCTGCTCGAAGCGCTGGAGCGGCTGTCGCGCGCGCTCGATACCTTGTCCGTCAAGGCGCGCAGCGCCTTTCTCATGAGCCAACTCGATGGCCTCACGTATGCGCAGATCGCCCTGGAACTGGGTGTGTCGGCCAGCATGGTGCGCCAGTACATGGCGCAAGGCTTGCGCTGCTGCCTGGCCGCCGCGGAGCCGGCATGAGCATGTCCGCTGCGGTACAGGACGCCGCCATCGGCTGGCTGGTCGAACTGAGTTCGGGCGAGGCGGACGCGGCCCAGCATCAGGCCTTCGCCCGCTGGCTGGCCGCCGATGCGCGCCATGCGGCCGCGTGGCACGCCCTGGGGCAGGCCGTCGAGCACAGCGTCGGCCCGCTGCAGGCGGCGGGCGGGGCGGGGACCGTCGGGCAAACCCTGGCGCGCGCCGCCCGGCACGATGAGCAGCGGCGCCAGTGGCTGCGGGGCGCTCTGTGCCTGGCGGGCGCGGCCTTTGGCGGCGCCTGGCTGTTGCGCGGCAGCCCGTTCTTGCCGGACTGGAGCGCCGACCTGCATACGGCCACGGCCAAGCGGGGCAGCTACACGCTGGCCGACGGCAGCGTGCTGACTTTGGATGCCCGTTCCTCGGCCGATACGGACGTCGCGCATGGACGTCGCCACGTCACCTTGCGCCAGGGCCAGCTGCTGGCGAGGGTGGCGCATGCGGCAAATGCGCCATTCCTGCTGCGCAGCGTGCACGGCACGGTGACGGCGCCGGGCGGCGAGCTGATGCTGCGGCGCGAAGCGCAGGGCACCGTGGCGCTGGCCGTGCGCGGCGATCTCGACGTGCGTCCGGCGGGCAAAGGACTGGCGCGCGTGCTGCGCCAGGGCCAGGCGGCGCGCTTCGACGCGGACCGGCTGACCCTGCTGCCCGGCCTGGTGCCAGGCCAGGCGACGGCGTGGGAGCAGGGCATGCTGGTGGCCGTCGACCAGCCGCTGGGCGAAGTGGTGGCCGCCTTGCGGCCGTACCGCCACGGCTACATCGACATCACGGCGCAGGCGGCGGCGCTGCGCGTGTCCGGCAATTACTCGCTCGACGACAGCGGCGCCACCTTGCTGGCGCTGGCCGAAACCCTGCCCGTCACCTTGCGCCAGGGGCCCGGCGGCTGGTGGACTGGCCTAGATGTGAAGCGGGCCTGAATTATTTTTGCGCCGGCACTGTCACTTTTGGCGCGCCGCGACTCATGCCTGGTGTAGCCCCACTTTTCCTTCACCACCAAGATAGAGTCCCAGCATGCCACCATTGTTGATGCGCCAGATTCCCCTGGCTGTAATGTTACTTTCCAGCGCCGCGCCCACCGTCCTGGCGCAAACGCCAGCGGCGCAAATAGCGCCAGCCACCGTGCGCTATGACGTGCCGGCCCAGTCCCTGAACGCCAGCCTGATCGCGATTGCCAGCCGTGGCGGCGTGCGCATTTCCATCGATGCGGATCTGGTGCGCGGCGCCAGCGGGGCGGCCGTGCACGGCGATTTCACGGCGGAGCAGGCCTTGCGCCGCGCCTTGCAGGGCACGCAGCTGGTCCTGCTCAAGACCGATAGCGGCGTCTATACCGTGCAAGCGGCGGCGCCACAGGCCGCAGCCCATTCCGAGGCAACGATGCCGGAAGTGGTCATCACCACCAATTACCTGGGCCAGGTGACGGAAGACACGGGTTCCTATACGACGGGCGCCGTCAGCACGGCGAACCGCCTGGTGCTGTCGCCGCGCGAGACGCCGCACGCGGTCAGCGTCGTCACGCGCCAGCAGATGGACGATTTCGGCCTGGTGCAGCTGAGTGAAGTGCTGAACCACACGCCCGGCGTGTACGTGCAGCACATCGACAGCGAGCGCACGATTTACTATGCGCGCGGTTTTTCGCTCGACAATTTCAGCTACGACGGCTTGCCGTGGACGCGCGACGCTTCGCTGAACCTGGGCGAGTCCCTGGCCAATATGGATATGTACGACCGGGTCGAGGTGCTGAAGGGCGCGAATGCGCTGATGAGCGGCGCCGGCACGCCGGGCGCCACGGTCAACCTGATCCGCAAGAAGCCCACGCGTGAACTGCGAGCGCTGGCCGATCTGGCGGCAGGATCATGGAGCAATTACCGCGGCATGGCGGACGTGGGCGGACCCCTGAACGACAGCGGCAGCGTGCGCGCGCGCGCCGTGGCGTCGTATCAGGACAAGCATTCGTTCGTCGACCGCTACCAGCGCCGTTCCGAACTCGCGTATGGCACGCTGGAGGCGGACCTGTCGCCGCGCACCTTGCTGACCGTGGGCGCCGACTACCAGCACACGGTGCCGCGCAATAGCGACTGGGGCGGCGCGCCGCTGTTCGACGCGGACGGCAAGCGTTTCTCCATGCCCCGCTCGTTCAATGGCGCGCCCACCTGGAGCACGCAGCAGACGCAAGCCAAATCCGTCTTCGCCTCGCTCGAGCACACGTTCGACAATGGCTGGCTGGCCAATCTGCGCCTGATCCACCAGGCCAACGCGCTGTATGCGCCCGTCGCCTACCTTGACGGTTTTCCGAAGGCGGACGGCAGCGGCACGTCCGTCACGGCGCGCCAGTACAACAGCGACGCCACCAGCAATGGCCTGGACGTGTACGCCAAGGGCCCGTTCACCTTGCTGGGGCGCACGCATGAACTGGTGGTGGGCGCGAACGCCTACCGCAAGCAGTCGGACGACGTTTTCAGCCCGTATTCCTTCATCAAGGTCGATAATATCTATACTTACCGGGGCATGGTCGCTGAGCCGAAGTGGGAACTGGATACGGCGCGCGAAGTCATCCGCCAGAAGGCCGTGTATGCGACGGGCCGCTTTTCGCTGCCGCAGGGCGTGCACCTGATACTGGGCGGGCGCCTGTCGTCCTACGTCAATCCCACGGCCGAGATCGATGAAGCGTCGATCTTCACGCCGTATGCGGGCCTGACCTGGGACTTCGCGCCTAACCTGACGGCGTTTGCCAGCTACAGCGACATCTTCAGTCCGCAAAACAGCCGCGACGTCGACAACAAGACTCTGGACCCCGTGCTGGGCAAGAATATCGAGGCGGGCGTGAAGGGCGTCTTCCTCAACGGCCGCCTGAACGCCAGCGCGGCCGCTTTCGAGGTGCGCCAGGATAATTTTGCGGAGTCTGTCGATGCCGTCAACAAGGTGACGGGCATGGACGCCTACCGCGCCATCGACGGCGTGCGCTCGCGCGGCGTGGAACTGGAAGTGTCGGGCCAGCTGATGCCGGGCTGGCAGTTGCAGGCCGGCTACACGCACAAGATCGCGCGCGACGCGGCCGGCAAGGTCAATACCTTGGCGCCCGAAGACCAGCTCAGCCTGTACAGCACCTGGCAGCCGATGCCGCGTCTGACGCTGGGCGGCGGCGCCCGCTGGCAATCGCACACCTGGCAGCAAACCCGGGCCGTGCGCGGCGGCACCACCACCGTGCACCAGGGCTCGTACGCCGTGTTCGACGCCATGGCGCGCTACCAGGTCTCCGATCGCCTGGCCCTGTCGCTGAACCTCAACAACCTGGGCGACCGCAGCTACTACGGCATCAGCACGGGCCGCAGGGTCAGTTACGGCGACCCGCGCAATGCGATGCTGAGCTTGAACTACCGCTATTGAGGCCGTGCGGGCCGGGCCGCCTTGACCCGGTCCGCATGGCGGTACAGCGAACATGGTCTTTCCGCTATACTGGCCCCCCGATATTGCCGTCATTTTCCGAAAACACCATGGACTTGAGTACCCACGCCGCCGTCGTCAATTGCGAAGCGTATCGCGACGGCAGGAAGATCGCCCACTTCGACATCGACAAGGTGGGCGACTTTCTCGGCGACCCCGATTGTTTCGTCTGGATCGGCATGGCCGGCCCCGACGCCACGGCCATGCAAGCGCTGCAATCGGCCTTCGGCTTGCACGAACTGGCCGTCGAGGATGCGCAGGGCGCGCACGAGCGGCCCAAGCTGGAAGAATACGGAGACACCCTGTTCATGGTGATGCACACGGCCACCCTCGATGGCGAGGCCATCGTTTACGGCGAAACCCACGTCTTTCTCGGCCCACGCTTCATCATCACGGTGCGCCATGGCCCCTCGGCCGGCTATGCGAAGCTGCGCGAGCGCAAGGAAAGCGTGCCTGATAAACTGGCCAGCGGCCCCGGCTATGTGCTGTATTCGATCATCGATTTCATCGTCGACCAGTACCAGCCCTGCATCGACCATTTGCAGGCCCGCTTCCAGCACTATGAACTGCAGCTGTTCAAGCCCAGCCTCTCCGAAGACAAGCTGCAGGATTTCTACCAGCTCAAGACGGAGCTGCTCAAGCTCGACGCGGCCGTCAACCCCCTGCACGACATCTGCACCCAGCTCATCCGTTTCCATGGCGACATCGTGCCCAAGGAAAACCGCATCTATTACCGCGACATTCTCGACCACGTCAAACGGGTCACGCATACGGCGGGGCAGATGCGCGAGCTGGTCAATTCGGCCATGCAAGTGGCGCTGGGGCAAATCTCGATCCGCCAGAACGAGGTCGTCAAGCGCTTGGCCGCCTGGGCCGCCATCCTGGCCGTGCCCACCATGGTCTTCAGCCTGTACGGCATGAACTTCGAATTCATGCCGGAACTGAAGTGGCGCGGCAGCTATCCGGCGGTAATCGCCATCATCATCGGCGGCTGCTTCTGGCTGCACCGGCGCCTGAAGCGCGAGGGGTGGCTGTAGCCAGCCCGCTTAGCCGCCCGCCACCGCGCTTGCCGCCTCGAGGATCAGCGCCGCTACTTCGACGGGGCGCGAAGCCAGCGAGGCGTGGCTGGCGTTGAGCGTGATGACCTTCCTGGCGCCCAGGCGCGCCGCCATGCGTTCCTGATTGACGGGGGAAATCATGCGGTCGGCGCTGGAAATCTGGTACCAGCTGGGTTTGTGCTTCCAGGCCGGGTCGCTGACGGTGTCGCCGAAGGTGCTGGCCAGCGGCGCTTTCTGCACCACGCCCAGCACGGCGCCTTCTTCCGCGTCGAGGTCCTGGCAAAAGCTGTCATGGTATTGCTCGGGCTTGACCCACAGATAGCCGTCGCTGTCGCCCTCGAGGCTGGCCGCGCCGATGGGCGGGTGTTCCTGCGTGATGCTGCCCGGGCTTTCGCCCGCGTCGGGCGCGAAGGCGGCGATGTAGACGAGGCCCGCCACATTCGGCGCATTGCCGGCCACGCTGATGACGGCGCCGCCGTAGGAGTGTCCTACCAGCAATACCGGGCCATCGACTTGCGCCACCATCTTGCACGTGCGCTCGGCGTCGTCGGCCAGCGACGTCAACGGCAGTTCGACGGCACGGATGGCCGTGTGGCCGTGGCGCCGCAATTCGGCAATGACGCGGCTCCAGTGGGCGGCGCCGCCCCAGAAACCGTGGACGAGGACGATGGTGGCTTGCTTGCTCATGCGAATACTCCTTGTGGCGGTAGCGCCGACGGGGGCGACACAGGCCGCGCGGCCCGTCAGCAGGCAGCCGCGCAGTGTCCAGCCTGGTTATTGTAGGCCGTTCCCCGGCCGCACGCATCGCTTATCGAATGAGCAATCCCGGTTAAAATATGATCTGGAGCGTTGCAGCGGCATTGACGGGGTCAGCTCTGATTCCGCTCCGATTGATATCCATAACAAACTACATGACAATGAAATTAGTATTTGCCGCTACGCTGGGCCTTTTATCGCTGCTTCACACATCGACCTCCTTCGCGGAGAACGTCAATGGAAAAAATCTCTACATGCAACGATGCGCGGTGTGCCACGGAGCGGAGATCAAGGGAACAGGGCCGTTGGCGAATAAAAGCAATCCCCGTACCCCCGATCTGACCACCGCCGCTTTCAAGAAACGGCTCAATGATTATCCGGGCGTGATCGTCTCGTCGGTCATCCTTCGCCCGAATGGCGACCTGATTCCGAAAACCCTGAAAGAAAATGGCGTCAAGATTGCGCCGCACGCCTGGAGCGTGAAGGATTTCCGCGATCTGAATCAATACATGAGTGGCGTGATTTTACAAAAACGATGACGCCGCACGGCATGCTGACATGACCGCGCTAGTGCGACACCAGCACCGGTAAGGTCATCTCCTGCAGCACCGTGCGCGTGACGCCGCCCAGCAGCGCTTCGCGCAGGCGCATGTGGCCGTAGCAGCCCATCACGAGCAGGTCGCAGCTGCGCTGGGACGCCATGGCCAGCAGGGCCGTGCCCACGTCCTGGCCCGGCGGCGTGTCGTGCTGCACCACCTCGACGTTGACGCCGTGGCGCGCCAGGTACAGGGCCAGGTCGGCGCCAGGCTGCTCGCCATGCGCGGCCGGCTGGGCGTGCGAATTGACGACGGCCAGGGTCACCTGCCGCGCCCCTTGCAGCAGCGGCAGCGCATCGGTGATGGCGCGCAGCGCTTCGGCGCTGCCGTTCCAGGCCAGCAGCGGATGCTGCGCGGCGCCCGCTGGCGCGGCGGACGGCGCGTGCGGCACCATCAGCACGGGCCGGCCGCAATGGAGCATCAGGTATTCGGGCGTGCCGGCGATGACGCGCGACGGCGTATCCTGTGCATCCGTCTGGCCCAGGATCAGCAAGTCGCAATAACGGGCCTGCAGCAGCAGCGCGCCTTGCGCGTCGTCGTCGACGAAGCGCGTTTCGTAGGTTCCCAGGCCTTCTTCGCGGGCGATGCGCTCGAAGTCGTGCAAGGCCTCGCTGGCCTGGGAGCGCAGCGCCTGCATCTGCGCCGGCGCAAATTGCAGCGCGTTGACGCCGCCGCCATACGCATAGCGCGAGATGCCGCTCATGGCCGAGCCGATCAGGTGCGCGCCTTCGGCAACGGCCAGGCGCACGGCCAGGCGGATGCGCTGGGCGCAGTGGCGGGAATTGTCTACGTGGACCAGCAGGGTGGTGTAGGGCATGGCGTTTTCCTCGGTTGTCGCTTGGTTGTCTGTGGTCAGGATTGCAGCACGTAGCGGCCCGGCGCATCGCCCAAGGCAGCCACCATGGGCGGTGGCGCCACTTGCGCGTCGGAGTGCTGCGCCAGCCACGCCTGCCAGGCGGGCCACCACGAACCGTCGTGGTGTGGCACGTCGCGCTGCCAGCTGTCCGCGTCGATGTAGGGCGCGTCGTGGCGGTGCGTGGCCAGCTGGTAGCTGCGGCGCGGCTGGCCCGGCGGCGAGACGACGCCCGCATTGTGGCCGCCCGAGGTGAGCAAAAAGGTGACGTCCGTGTCGGTCAGCAGATGCAGCTTGTACACGGAGCGCCATGGCGCCACGTGGTCGGTCAGGGTGCCGACGGCAAAGATGGGCGCATCGATGTCGGGCAGGGCGATGTGGCGGCCCGCCGTGCGGTAGCGGCCTTCGGCCAGGTCGTTGTGCAGGAACAGACGGCGCAGGTATTCCGAGTGCATGCGGCAGGGCATGCGCGTGGCGTCCACATTCCAGGCCATCAGGTCGCTGTCCTGCTCGTCTTGTCCCAGCAGATAATGGCGCAGCTGGCGCGACCAGATCAGGTCGTTCGAGCGCAACAGCTGGAAAGCGCCCGCCATCTGCTTCGTATCGAGGTAGCCCTGCTTCCACATGGCCGCTTCCAGGAAGCTGACCTGGCTCTCGTCGATGAACAGCGACAGTTCGCCCGGCTCCTTGAAGTCCACCTGCGACGCCAGCATGGTGAGGCTGGCCAGGCGCGCATCGCCGTCGCGCGCCATCGTCGCGGCGGCGATCGCCAGCAGGGTGCCGCCCAGGCAGTAGCCGGCCGCGTGCACCTGCGGCGCGCCCGTGATGCGGACAACGGCGTCGAGCGTGTCCATCACGCCCAGCTGGCGGTAGTCTTCCAGCGACAGCTCGCGGTCTTCTTCCGTGGGGTTTTTCCAGGAAATCATGAACACCGTGTGGCCCTGGCCCACCAGATAGCGCACCAGCGAATTGTGCGGCGACAGGTCGAGGATATAGAACTTCATGATCCACGCGGGCACGAACAGCAGTGGCGTCGCATGCACCTTGGCGGTCGTGGGCGCGTACTGTATCAATTCAATCAAGTCGTTGCGGTAGACCACCTTGCCCGGCGTGACGGCCACGTTCTTGCTCACCTTGTAGCGGCGCGTGTCGGGGGCATACGGTCCCATGGCGGCGCGCTGCCAGTCTTCGGCCAGGTGCTGCGCGCCGCGCGCCAGGCTGGCGCCGCCGCTCTCGAGGGCCGCTTGCTGCACCACGGGATTGGTCAGCATGAAGTTTGACGGCGCCAGCATGTCGAGCCACTGGCGCACGGTGAACGTGACGACATCCTCGTGGTGCGGCGCGACGCCGCGCACACCCGTGGTGGCGCGGTGCCACCATTGCCGCTGCAGCAAGAAGCCCTGGTAGACGAGGTTGTATGGCCAGCGCCGCCAGGCCGGATCGTCGAAGCGCCGGTCCTGCGGCAGCGGCGCGATGCATGGCGGCTCCGAGGCGCCGCCGGCCATGGCCGATTGCAAGGCATATTGCTGCCAGCGGCCGATCTTCTTCCACGCTTCTTCCAGCAGGGTTTGCTGCTTCGACGGCGCCAGCGCCAGGTGGCCGAGCCAGTCGGCATAGGCGTTGCCCAGCGCGGCCGGCGAAATGCCGCCCGTAAACTTGCCCAGCCAGGCGTTCAGCAACAGGTCCAGGGTGGCGCCTTCCGGCGCGCTTTCCGGATAGTTGGGCGCCGGCCCGCCTTGCCAGGCGCTGCCCAGGCGCTCATGTTCAACGTCGTGTTCCGCATGGCTCGGCTGCGTCTTGCTCATCCAGGGCTCCTGTCATTTTTTTACAGGATAGCAAGAGCTTGTTTAAAAAATTATGATCTACATCAAGTTTGGCCGGATGCGTGCAGCATGTGGCTTGCCGCCTGGATGGCCGTGTCCGTTTCCTGCACAAACAGCCGCAGTTGCTCGTCCAGCGCATCGAGCCGCGCCAGCAACGCGCCCTGCGGCGCCTTTGCCGCTTCGCGCTCGATGGCGGCGGCGATGGCGACGGCCGGTGCGGCGCGGAAATTGGCCAGCAAGCCGGCCAGGGTGTGCGCCTGCCGGCTGACGGTGGCCCGGTCGCCCGCCCGCAGGGCCGCGCGCAGGGCCTCCAGCTGCGCCGGCAAGCCGGTCAGGAACGATGCGCCGATGATGCCGATCACGTCGGCGTCGGCCTGGGCCAGCGCGGCGCCGTAGCCGAAGCGTGGCGTCTGCTTGTTTATCTGCAGCACATGCTGCTCGATCAGGCTGTGGAAGGCGGCCGTGCGGAACGGCTTGGACAGGTAGTCGTCCATGCCGCCGGCGATGCAGCGTTCGCGGTCGCCTTCGAGAGCGCTGGCCGTCATGGCGATGATGACGCTCCGCGGCATGCCTTGCGCTTCGCGTGCGCGGATCTGCGCGGTGGCTTCGAAACCGCCCATCTCCGGCATTTGCAAGTCCATCAGTATCATGTCGAAATGGCCGGCGGCCTGGCAATCGAGGGCGATGCGGCCGTTTGCCGCATGCGTGACGCGGTGGCCCGCATTCGACAGCAGCACGGTGGCCAGTTCGCGGTTCATGGCGTTGTCCTCGACGAGCAGGATGTCCAGGCCGGGCATGCTTTCGCGCACGGCCTGGCGCGTCGCCACGGGCGCGGCGCTGGGCATGCCGCGGCAGGTGCCCAGCACGCTCATGGCGACCGTCAGCAATTCCTCGGGGCTGGCAGGCTTGAGCAGGTAGCCGCCGATGCCCAGTTCGCGGCAGCGCGCCGCGTCGCCCAGGCTGCCGCAGGACGACAGCATGACGATGGGCGCCTGGCTCCAGTGGGGCAGGGCGGCCAGCGCCGATGCCGTGTCGAAGCCGTTCATGCCGGGCATGGCGAAGTCCATGATGATGCAGTCCGCCGGCAAGGCGCCGCGGCAGTGCGCCAGCGCCGCCTCGCCCGACTCGCAGGCGGTGACCGTGGCGCCGCTGTGTTCGAAGATCCGGCGCAGGATGGTCAGGCTGCTGGGATTGTCGTCCACCAGCAGGATGTTGCGTGCGGCCAGCGAGGCGCCGGGCGGCGGCGCCAGGGGCTGCTGTTCGCCGATGGGCAGGGCCAGGTCCACGGTGAAGCAGCTGCCCTTGCCCAGTTCGCTCGTCAGGCCGATGCCGCCATCCATCATCGTCACCAGGCGGCGCGTGATCGACAGGCCCAGTCCCGTGCCGCCGAAGCGCCGCGTCGTCGATCCGTCTTCCTGCTGGAAGGCGTCGAAGACGGCCTCCTGCATGTCGGCGGCGATGCCGATGCCCGTGTCGCGCACGCTCAGGCGCAGGCTGGCCACGCCATCGCCGCTGGCGCGCAGCCGGGCGCTGACGACCACCTCGCCCTGCGGCGTGAACTTGATGGCGTTGCCCGCCAGGTTGGTCAGCACCTGGCGCAGCCGGCCCGGGTCGCCGAGCAGGGTGTGCGGCAGCGCGGGATCGACGTCGAGCACCAGTTCCAGGCCGCTGGCCTGCGCCCGCATGGCGTGCGCGCGCATGGTTTCCTGCAGCAGCTGGCGCAGGTCGAAGGGGATGCTTTCCAGGGTCAGCATGCCCGCCTCGATCTTCGAGAAGTCGAGGATGTCGTTGATGATGCACAGCAGGGCGTCGGCCGAGGCCTTGACGATTTCCAGGTATTTGCGCTGGTGGGCATCGAGCTCGGAATCGAGCACCAGGTCCGTCATGCCGAGGATGCCGTTCATCGGCGTGCGGATCTCGTGGCTCATGTTGGCCAGGAATTCGCTCTTCGAGCGGCTGGCCGATTCGGCCACTTCCTTGGCCAGCAGCAGCGCGCGTTCGGCCGCCTTTTGACTGGAAATGTCGACGATGGTGCCCACCAGGCCGTGCAGGCTGCCGTCGGACTTCAGCAGGGCCGCCTTGCTGCACAGGACATCGACCTGCCGCGTGCCGACGGTCAGCCGGTCTTCATACGACTGGTTGCCCCGGTCCTGCAGCAGTGCCAGGTCGTGCTGCAGCGCTTGCTGCGCCTGCTGCTGCGGCAGGATGTCGGCCACCGTCAGGCCCGGGATGCGCGCCTGGTCGAGCTGGAAGAAGGCGCAGAAGGCGCGGTTGGCGCGCAGGTAGCGGCCCTGCACGTCCTTCAGGTACAAGGGGATAGGGATGGTTTCGATCAGCGCATCGACGAAGTTGAGGTTGTGGCGCAGCTCGCGCGCCGCCTGGCGCCGCTCCGTGATGTCCGTCAGGCTGCCCGTGATGCCGGCCAGCTGCCCCAGGCCATCGCGTTCGGCGCGCGCGCACACATCGATCCAGCGCACGTCGCCGTCGCGGGTCACGTAGCGCGCTTCATGGCGCATGCTGTCGACCTGGCCGCCCAGCAGCTGGGACAGGCCGGCCGCGGCGCGCTCGCGGTCGCGCGGGTCGACGAATTGCAGCACGCTCTGGCCCAGGCTGTCGGCGGCGCCGAAGCCCGTGATGGTGTGCCAGGCGGGGTTGAGGAAGGTCCAGGCGCCGTGCAGGTCCGTGCGGAAGACCACTTCATTGAGGCTGTTGACGACGTTGCGGTATTCGCGCTCGCTTTTCGCGATGGTCTCGGCCATGCGCTTGCTGTCGCTGATTTCCGTGCGGATGGCGATGTACTGATACGGCTTGCCGGCCGCGTCGAGGAAGGGCACGATGGTGGCGTCAACCCAGTATTGCCCGCCATCCTTGGCATGGTTGCAGATTTCGCCGTGCCACACGTGGCCGGCCGTAATGGTTTGCCACATCTGCGCAAAGAAGGCGTCCGGATGCGCGCGCGAATTGATCAGGCGGTGCGTCTTGCCGACCAGCTCTTCGCGCGCGAAGCCGCTGATGGCGCAGAACTTGTCGTTGACGTAGATGATGACGCCGGCCGTGTCCGTGATGCTGACGATGGCGTGCTGGTCCATCGCGAAGCGCTGGTTCTGCAATTCGATGCGGCGCAGTTCCTGCTGCGACACCAGCTCGGCCAGCAGCACCGACAGGCCTTCGATATCGTCTTCCTGCGGCAGGCGCAGGCCGGAATCGTTGTTGTCGAGCAGGCGCACGGCCGCCACGCGCAGTGACTGGATCACGCGGTTGCGGCTGGCCAGTTCCGTGCGCAGCAGGTCATTCGTCATGCTCAGTTCATTCGAACTCAGTTCCAGGCTGCGCGAGCGCAGGTCCAGGTCGCGTTCGGACTGTTCGTAGGCGCCGTCGATGCGCTGCAGCAGGGCTGGCAAGCCGGCCAGGAAACCGGCCAGTTCGGGTGGCGTGTCCGCCTGTCCGCACAGTGCTTGCGCCTGTTCCAGCAGGGCGGCGCAGGCCGCGTCCGAGTCGATATCGCAGACACGGTTCAATTGGCGTGCCAGGGTGCGGTTCATGCTTCGCTCAATACAGTCACGGTCATCGTCTGGTTGTGCAGCTGGCAGGCGCCATGCGGCTGGGCGATGCCGATTTCGCCGTTCGAGTAAAAGCCGGCGATGCAGGGCGCTCCGCCCAGCAGGTCGGCCACGGCTTCGACCTCTTCCTCGGCCCGGTCGCCCATCACCAGCTTGCGCCCCACGCAGCTGACCAGCAGGGCCAGCTGGTCGCCCTGCGCATCGGCGTGGGGGGCGACGCCGCGCGCGGCCGTCTCGGCCCCGTCGATCAGCCGGTTGGTGCTGGAATGCATCAGTCTCAGGTAGCCGTCGGCGAGGATGTCGCCGGCCAGGGTCAGCGAACCCTGCTCTTCATCGATGGCGAGGATGGTGCGAAAGACATTGCTTTTTTCATGCGCGGCCGTGAGCATTTCAAACGGGAACAGCAGGCCTGAAGCGGGCAGATCGCGCGCATGGTCGCCCAGGTACAGCTTGTAGATGTCGAGCGCCCGCGCGCCATCGAGGCCATACAGCACGTTGTCGACGCAGCGCGTCACCTTGCGCGCGGGGCCGAATGCTTCCCAGCCCGCATGGCTGCCGTAGCCGAGGCGGATGCGTTCGCCGTACAGGCCGACGGCGACGATGGTGTTGTCGGCCGCGCCGCGCGGGCCCAGGGTCCACGTCTGGCGGAAGGCGCCGCCATCGGCCGCCAGCCCGCCCGACACCGTCACGCCAGGCGGCAGGTTCGACTGCAGGCCCGCGATCAGGGCGCTGCCGTTGATGGCCACGCCCGTGCCCAGCATGAAGACGGCCGTCAGGCCATCGTGCGGCAGGGCCTGCGCCAGGCGCTCGCCCGTGTCGTGCGAATCGGCCATGTCGCAGATGATGGCGTCGGCAATCGCCACCGTGGTGTGGGCGAAGCGGATGGCCGTGATGACGCAGCTGTCGTCGTAGACGCGCTTGCCGGCGATCTCGCCCGCCGTGGAGCAGCCGGTGATGATGGCGCCGGGCAGCTGGCGGCGCAGCGCCGCCGTGAGGTCGGGCGTGGCAAAGTAGGGGCAGGCGCCGAAGACCAGCACCAGGTCGGGGCTCATGGCGGCCAGCGGCGCCAGGGCCGCATCGATGTCGGCACGGTTTTTCAGGATCAGTTGTTGCACGCGCATGGCAGGCTCCTCGCTTACAGTGGGTGGGCGTGTTGCTGGACGGGGTCGGGCAGGCTGTCGCGGATGGCGAGCACCTCGTCCCAGGCGCCCAGGAAGGCGTCGAGGCACAGCGGGCAGAAATGGCTGCCCCGGTTTTCCTCGAGGTACTGGCGTGCCTGCGCCAGAGGCCAGGCCGGCTTGTACGGGCGCTCCGAGCTGAGCGCGTCGAAGACGTCGGCCACGGCGACGATGCGCGCCGACAGCGGTATCTGCTCGCCCGCCAGGCCGTCCGGGTAGCCGCTGCCGTCATATTTTTCGTGGTGGCCGCAGGCGATTTCCTCGGCCAGGCGGATCAGCGGCGAATCGCTGCCGGCCAGGATATGGCCGCCGATTTTCGCATGCTGGCGCATGATGGCCATTTCATCGGGATCGAGCCGCCCCGGCTTGAGCAGGATATGGTCGGGCGTGGCCAGCTTGCCCACGTCGTGCATGGGCGCCGCCTTGAGCAGCAGGTCCTGCCATTGCGCATCCATGCCCAGGTTCCTGGCGATCAGCGCCGAGTAGCGCGCCATGCGCATGATGTGGGCGCCCGTTTCCGGGTCGCGGAATTCGGCCGCCCGCGCCAGGCGCGTGACCAGTTCCATCTCCCTGGCCGTGACGTTGGCGATGGCCTGGGCCACTTCGTGTTCGAGCAGCTTGGCGCGGTCGGCCAGCATGGTTTGCGCCGTGCGCAGGGCCAGCAGGTTGCGCACGCGCAGGCTGAATTCGATGGTGTCGACGGGCTTGGTGAGAAACTCGGTGACGCCCAGCGAAAAGGCCTGCTTGCGCACGGCGCGGTCGTTTTCCGTGGTTACCATGATGATGGGGATGTCGGCCATGCCGCCCATCTTGCGGAAAATGCTGAGGAACTCGTTGCCCGACAGGCTGGGCATGCGGTAGTCGAGCAAGACCAGGTTCGGCACGTGCGATTCGCACCAGTACAGCGCATCGACGGGATCGCTCATGCAGACCGTCTCGATGCTGCTGGCCTTGCACGCCAGGGTCGATAGCAGGCTCAGGTTGGTGTCGTTGTCATCGACGATCAGGATGCTCATGGTGTCTCCGGCGGATGGCGGTCAGGTGGCGGACGGGACGGCGGTGGCTGGTTCAGGCCGCCAGCTCGCCCGTGGCGTGCATGCCCAGGCCCGCCAGCAGGCTGTCCATGTCGAGCACGATCAGCATGCGCTCGTCGAGGGCGCCGATGGCCGTCACGTGGCCGGCCATGGCCGAGCCGTGCAGCTGCGGCGGCGGCTTGATCTGTGCCGGCGCCAGCGGCACCACGTCGGCCACGCGGTCGACCACGATGCCGGTGGCGCCATGCGCGAAGACGAGGATGATCACCACCGTCGAGGCATCGTACGCGGGCTCGGCCTGGCCCAGCGCGATGCGCAGGTCGACCAGCGGCACGATGCTGCCGCGCAGGTGGATGAAGCCCTTGAGGAAGGCGGGCGCGTTGGCGATGCGGGTGACGGCGCCGTAGCCGCGGATTTCCTGCACCAGGCCGATGTCGATCGCGTATTCCTCCTTGCCCAGTCCAAAGACCAGCAATTCGCGGGCGCGCGCTTGCGCCGGTTGACCCGCTGCCGCGGCATGTGTCGTCGTCGTTTCCATGTGCTTGCTCCTGTCAGGTGCTGCGTACTGCATGAGACTGCGAGGATCGCCGGGCGGGGTTCAAGCCTGCTCGACGCGGTTGCGGCCATTCTTCTTGGCCTGGTACAGGGCGGCGTCGGCCTGCGTGAAGCCGGCTTTCCAGTCGCCGTCCGCCGGCAGTGGCGCCAGGCCGATGCTGATCGTCGCGGCGATGGGCGCGTGCTCGAACTCGACCTGCGCCGCGGCCACGGCAAGGCGGATGCGCTCGGCCACCTGGCGCGCCCTGGCCAGGTCCGTATGGGGGAACAGCAAGCCGAATTCCTCGCCACCCACGCGGGCGACGACATCGGCGGCCCGTGCCTGGGCCAGGATGATGGCCGCGATGGCTTGCAGCACGGCGTCGCCGGCCGCATGGCCATGCTGGTCATTGACATGCTTGAAGAAGTCGATGTCGGCGATGCCAATGGTCATCGGGTGGCCTGAGCGCCTGGAGCGCGCCGCCGTGCGCACGGCGTCAATTTCGAAGGCGCGGCGGTTGGGCAGCTGGGTCAGGGGATCGCTGAGGGCGATGCGCTGCAACTGCTGCCAGCGGGCCGCGTTCTGCTGTTCGATGGCCAGTTCGCGGCGCTGGTCAATGAAAAAGGCGCCCATGAAGTTTTCATCGTCCAGGGTGCCCAGGTCCATGGCCTTGAGCACGATGGGCAGCATCGTGCCATCGCGGTGGCGAATGGCGAAATGGCGCTTGTGGCCCAGCACCCTGGACTTCGTGTAGCCGGCCAGATATGCGCCGATCTGCGCGCCATGCTGCTCGCGCACGGCGTCGGACAGCAGCGCCTCGATCGGCTGGCCTGGCAAGCTGCCCACGGCATAGCCGCTCAGCGCATACATGGCGTCGTTCGCATAGCGGATGCGCGAGCCCGCATCGATGATGACGGCGGCGTCATCGGCGGCGTCGAGCAGGCGCAAGGCCAGGATTCTGTTCATCTGCTTGTCCCCTACAAAGAAGGTGGAGATGCCGGGCGGCCGAGGCAAAGAGGTCTGCCGAACCGCCCTGGGCGCTCCTTTACATTCATCATACATCAAATAAAAATGATTTCAACGAATATTGTGATTTTCATGATTTTATTTGGATTTCCGACACAGGCAAATCCGGAGGCGGGTGGCATAAAAAGCAGGTGGCGCATCATTTCTCTCTATGATGAACAGAATTTTCGCCTTCGTTCTTCTTGCCGCCGGAAAGAAAAAACGATTTTTTCGTGAATTTATTTATTGTATTCGGTAAATTTATGTAGCAAAATGCAGTGAAGCAACACCATTCACTGTGGATAGAGGAGACGGACATGCATACGAAGATGTCGGCAAGAGGCAGCGTAGAGGCGGGCAAGGGCTATCCACACGGGGCGCAGGTGCGCCATTTATCCGTGCGGCGCCTCAAGGCGATCGCTTACCTGGCCCTGCTGCTGGCCGTGGTGCCGGCCGCGGCCTGCATCGCCACGGGACGCGCCGGCATGCCGGCGCCGTTCAGCGCCATGTGCGGCGTGGTGTCGTGCGCGGCAGGCGAGCATGGACTCTAGCGCGCGGCCTGCGCCTCCTCGCGGATCCATGCCATGAATGCCTGGACGGCAGGGCGCGTGGCCGCGTCGGGCCGCGTCACCAGGTAGTAGGCAAAGCGCGCGGGCCAGGGCAAGTCCAGCACTTGCACCAGGCGTCCCGCGGCGATTTCCTCCTGCGCGTACAGCTGCGGCACCAGGGCCAGTCCCTGTCCCGCCTCGGCCGCGCGTATCAACAGAAAATCATCTTCGAAGGCCGAGCCGCGCCGCGCCCGCGCCGCATCCGCGCTGCCGTCCTGGGTGCCATGCGCGGCCAGCCACAAGGGCCAGTCGGCGCGGTCCGTATCGTGCAGCAGCGGGTAGCGCAGGCAATCGCCGGGCGTGGCAATGGGCGGCTGGCCTGCCATCAGGGCGGGGCTGGCGACGGGCACCAGCACGGGTGCCATTAACCGCGTCACCTGCAAGCCCGGATACTCTCCCAGGCCGTGGCGCAAGGCCACGTCGACCCTGTCGCGGCGCAGGTCGACCAGCGCCGACGTGGCTTCCACGCGCACCTCGATTTGCGGGTGGCGCTGGTTGAAACGGCCCAGGCGCGGCACCAGCCACGCGGCGGCAAAGGTGGCGACCGTGCTGACGGTGAGCGTCTGGCGCCCAGCCATGTCTTCCAGCGCCTGGCTGGCGCCGGCGATCTGCGCAAAGGCACCCAGCAGGGTGGGGTGGACCATGGCGCCCGCTTCGGTCAGGCGCAAGCCCTGGCGTTCGCGCGTAAACAGGGGCATGCCGACCCGTTCTTCCAGCAGGCGGATTTGCTGGCTGACGGCGCCCGACGTCACGTGCAGCGCTTCGGCGGCGGCCTTGATGCTGCCGCGCTGGCCCACTTCGACAAAGGCGCGCAGTGCCTGGAGCGGTAAAGGATGCTTCATCGATATAGTTTTTCTATAGTAAGACAGCAAAAATCATCGTTTCCATTCTCCCAAAATAAGAGCGAGGATGGCGGTGTTTGCAACGCTTATTTTACTTCAGTAAAACTATATCGATAGGATACTCCATGCACAGCATCACCTCCCCCGCGGGTTCGCTTGAACTCTACACCGACAGCTCGCCCAACGGTTTCAAGGCCACGATTGCGCTGGCCGAACTGGGCTTGCCTTACCGGCTGCGCCATGTGCGCATCGACCAGGGCGAACACCGGCTGCCCGCATTCCTGGCCCGCAATCCGCACGGGCGCATTCCCGTGCTGGTCGACCACGAGACGGGCGTCACCGTGTTCGAGTCGGCCGCCATCCTGCTGTACCTGGCCGAGAAGACGGGTAGGCTGCTGCCCAAGGCGCCCGCGCAGCGCTGGGCCGCCATCACCTGGCTGCAATTTCATGCGGCCAGCATGGGGCCGGTGCTGGGCCAGCGCGTCCATTTCGAGGTCGAGGAGAGAGGCGCGAATGCGGCCGCCACGGCACACTTTCGCCAGCTTTGCGGCGTGGCGCTGGCCACCATGGATGGCCGTCTGGCGGGCAACGCCTACCTGGCTGGCGACGGCTATTCCATCGCCGACATCGCCAGCTTCGGCTGGCTGCACATCGCCCGCATCGTCGGCTTCGATTTATCCGCCTGGCCCCACGTCAGCAGCTGGTACGCCCGCGTGGCGGCCCGCCCGGCTGTGCAGCTGGGCGTCACTATCCCCGCGCCCGCCACGGGCGCCTGATTTTTATCGAGGAACAGCATGAGCAATGACATCACGGAAGGCGCCTCGTCGCAGGCCTTCACGCAGCACCGCGGCTACCGCCGCATGTTCGCGCCCGGCGCGCTTACCCTCGGCATTTACCTGCCGCTGCGTTTTTACCAGGGCGACATGCGGGCGCTGGCCGGCCAGGCCGACCTGGTCGCCGCCATGGACAGGCAAGGCTTCGCCGCCGCCTGGGTGCGCGATATTCCCCTGTTCGACCCGCGATTCGGCGATGCGGGCCAGCTGTTCGACCCGTGGACCTATCTCGCCTACCTGGCGGCGCGCACGGACTCGCTGGCCCTGGCCACGGGCAGCGCCATTTTTACCCTGCGCCATCCCATCGACCTGGCCAAGGCGGCCGCCAGCATCGACCAGTTGTCGGGCGGGCGCCTGGTGCTGGGCACGGCCTCGGGCGACCGCGCCAGCGAATTTCCCGCGTATGGCGTGCCGTACGATACGCGTGGCGAACGCTATGCGCAGGCCGTGCACCTGTTCCGCCAGTTGCTGCGCCCTGGCCCCGCGCATGTCAGCAGCCCGCTGGGCAAGCTCGATGGCCTCGAACTGCTGCCCAAGCCGGTGGCGGGCGCCATTCCCCTGATCGTCACCAGTTCCTCGGGCCAGCCGCTTGAGTGGATAGGGCGCCACGCCGATGGCTGGCTGACGTATCCGGAAGCGACCGATACGCCGGACGGGCCGCGCCGACTGGCGGAAAAGATCCGCGCCTGGCGCCAGTGCATCCCGGATGGCGGCTTCCGACCGCACATGTGCAACGAGTGGCTGGATCTGGTGGACGACCCCGACTATCCGCGCACGCCCGTGCGCAGCGGCTATGTGCTGCGCACGGGGCGCAAGGGCTTGATCGATCTGCTGGGGGAATGGCAGGAAGCGGGCGTCAACCATGCGGCACTGGGCATCCAGCATGGCCGGCGTCCGGCCGCCGAGGTGCTGCAGGAGCTGGCGCAGGAAGTGCTGCCGCATTTTCCGTCGCATGCGGCGCCGGCCAGCGCCGTGCCGCGCTGGTAAGTATGGCTAGAACGCCTGGCTGGCGGCATAAATGAGCAAGCCGGCCAGGCCGCCCACGACGGTGCCGTTGATGCGGATGAATTGCAGGTCGCGCCCGATGGCCAGTTCGATGCGTTCGCTCATTTCTTCCTTGCTCCACAGGTCCAGGCGGCCGGCAATGAAGGCGCCCACCTCGCCCCGGTAGCGGCGCACCAGCGAACCGCTGCCGGCGACGATGGCGCCGTTCAGCCATGCCCGCGCATGGTCGTCCGTGCCCAGCACCCGGCCCGTGTTGCGCGCCAGGCTGGCGATCGCTTGCGCCAGCACGGGCTGGTCCGCGTGCAGGTCGGCCAGCACGCGCGTGCTGATGTGCTTCCACACGTCACCGAGCATGGCTTGCACCGTATCGCTGGCGACCAGCTGCAGCTGGTAGCGGCGCACCGTGTCCTGCCACTGCGGGTCGGCCTTCAAGTGCAAGGCGCTGTCGGCGATCCAGCCGGCGATGCGCTGGCGCAGCGGGTGCTCCGGATCGAGGCGCACGGCGAGCGCGAATTTTTGCAGCGAGGCGATCATGCGCGGCTCGTACGCCTTCACGGCTTTTTTGATTAGCGCGTTCTCGATCTGGAAGGCGCCCAGCACGAAGTCGCCGATGGCCGCGTGGTGCGCCTCGTCGTCGAGGTAGGCGGCGCCGCGGTCGAGCAGGAAGTCCAGCAGTTCCTGCGGCTTGCCGTCGGCGATCAGCGCATCGATGCAGTCGGCCGCCACATCCGACAGATTCAATTGGCCCAGGTAGCCGCTGGCCTGTTGGCGCAGCAGCTGCCCCAGCTTGTCGTGGTCGGCCATCGCCAGCAGCTGCTTCGCCACGCCGGCGCTGGCGACACCCAGTTGCCGCGCATGGGCCTCGTCGGCCAGCCAGGCGCCCAGGCGCGCGGCGGGATCGGCTTGCGCGATGCGCTCGGCGATGCCTTGCTCGGTAATGAAATGGTTTTCCACGAAGGCGCCCAGGCTGCGGCCGATGTCCGCCTTGCTGTTCGGGATGATGGCCGTATGCCACAGGGGGATGCCCAGCGGGTGGCGGAACAGGGCGACGACGGCGAACCAGTCGGCGATCGCGCCCACCATGGACGCTTCGGCGAACGCTTCCACATAGCCCCAGGCCGGGTGGGCGCCGCGCTGCGAGCGGGCTATGGCGAATACCAGCGCGGCCAGCAGCAGCAAGCCGGCGGCCAGCCACTGCATGCTGCGCAGGCGCGCGCGCTTGAGCTGGTCCGTGCTGTGGTCCAGTTGTTTGATGAGGTCGGGGGAGCGTTGCATCGATGGCGGTCTGCAGGGTTGCGAGACCGCCATCTTACTGCGATGGCGCAGTGGAGGGATTACTGTTGCGGATGCAGCAGCGAACGGCGGCGCGCGTAGCCGAAGTAGATGGCCAGGCCGATCACGAGCCAGATGGAAAACGCCATCCAGGTGACCCAGCTCAGGAAGCTCATCAGGCCGACGCACAGGATCACGGCCAGCGCCGGCACGTACGGCACGCCGGGGCAGCGGAAGGCGCGCGGCAAGTCCGGGCGCTTCTTGCGCAGCACCACGACGGCGACGGAGACCATGGTGAAGGCGGCCAGAGTACCAATGTTGATCAGTTCAGCGAGGATGTTGAGCGGGATCACGGCGGCGATCAGGCCGAACACGATGCCGACGAGCCAGGTGGCGAAGAACGGCGTGTGGAAGCGCGGGTGCACGGTCGACAGGCGCTTGGGCAGCAAGCCGTCGCGCGACATGGCGAAGATGATGCGCGTCTGGCCGAAGGCCATCACGAGGATCACGGTAGTCATGCCGAGAATGGCGCCCAGGTCGACGAAGCCGGCGATCCAGTTTTCGCCCGCATACTGCAGGGCCAGCGAGACGGGATGGTCGACGCCGAGGAATTTTTGATACGGCACGATGCCCGTCATGATGGCCGACACCACCACGTACAGCACGGCGCACACGGCCAGCGAGCCGATGATGCCGATCGGCAGGTCGCGCGACGGTTTCTTGACTTCCTCCGCAGCCGAAGTGACGGCGTCAAAGCCGATGAAGGCGAAGAAGACGAGGGCGGCGGCGCTCAGCATGCCGTGATAGCCGAAGGGCATGTAAGGCTGCCAGTTGGCCGGCTGCACGTGGCGCGCGCCGAAGATGATGAACAGCAGCACCACGCCCACCTTGATGGCCACCATGATGTTGTTCAGGCGCGCCGATTCGCGCACGCCCCAGCCCAGCATGGCCGTCAGCAGCAGCATGATGACGAGGGCGGGCAGGTTGATGAAGGTGGTCACGCCAGGCAGGGCACCGGGTGCGGCCGTCAGGGCCACGGGCAGGGCGATGCCAAAGCCCGACAGCAGCGACTGGAAGTAGCCGGACCAGCCGACGGAGACGGCGGCCGCGGCCAGACCGTACTCGAGCAGCAAGTCCCAGCCTATCATCCAGGCGGCCAGCTCGCCTAAAGTGGCATAGCTGTAGGTATAGATGGAGCCGGCCACGGGCACGGTGGAAGCGAATTCCGCATAGCACAGGGCGGCGAAGCAGCAGGCGACGGCCGCCACGACGAACGACAGCGACAGGGCGGGCCCGGCCGTCAGGGCACCCGTGCCGGTCAGCACGAAAATGCCCGTGCCGACGATGGCGCCTATGCCCATGAGGACAAGGTCGAAGGGCCCCAGCACTTTTGCCAGACCTCCCGGTTTCTTGCTGTGGGCGATCATGTCATCCAAATTCTTGGTTCTAAATAAGCTCACTGTGTCTCCTGGTGGTTTTTGTCATGGCGCCATTGCCGCCTCGTGAGTAGCACGACGCAGCCAGATTCTAGCCCACGCGCCCTTGATTCCAGAAGGAAAACCGTACGGTGCCGTGCGCGCCAGCCCCGCAAACTTGTCCGGCAGGCAAAAAAACAGCCCCGGATGGTGGCCCGGGGCTGGAAAGGAGACTGCTACAGTTGGTTACTCTCGCTTACTTGGCAAAGTGCGCTTCGATCTCTTCCAGGGTCTTGCCCTTGGTTTCGGGGAGCAAAAACGCTGCCGCCAGGAAATACAGCACCGTGCAGCCGGCGCCAAAGAAGAACAGGGTCGAATAGCCGTGCAAGCCCACGGTGGGCAGGAAGATGGCGGCGATCACCGTCGAGACGAACTGGTTGACCAGCAGCGCGATGCTCATGCCGTTCGAGCGGATGCGCGTCGGCATCAGTTCGGACAGGGCCAGCCACACGCACACGCCCGGTCCCACGGCAAAGCTGGACACGAACACGCAGATGGCGATCGCCACCAGCCAGCCGTGTGTGGACGAGGGCACGGGGCCCAGGCTGGCCTTCTCGATGCGCAGCGGCGCCTCGCGCCCGGCGGCCGGGTCGGCGAACGGGTTCAGGTGCAGCTTGCGGAAGAACACGCCGATCACGCTGTCGGGCTGCACGGCGTCGTCGCGGGCGATCGTCACCTGGCGCAGCACGGGATCGTCGCTGCGCAGGCTTTTCACGTTCGTGAACGGGCCGTAGGCGTAGGCGATGGTCAGCTGTTGCGGCGTGCCGTCGGCCGCCGCACCCAGGGCCGTCAAGGCGGTCGCATCGAGGTTCAGGGTCAGGCTGTCCGCTTGCACTTGCGATGCGATGGCCGGGCGCACGTCGGCCAGGTGGGCTTCGGCGCTGCGGAACAGCAGGCCGGCCGCCAGCAGCGAGACGACGATGCCGCCCGTGCCCAGCATCAGCAGGAACTTGCGGCCCTTGCGGTCGACCAGCAGCACGGCCACCACCGTCATCACGGCATTGAGTACTTTCAGCAAGACGTCCGCCATGTTGGCCGAGGCGCCCGACAGGCCTGCCTGGTTCAGGATATTGACGACATAGGCGAGGATGGAATTGATGCCCGTCGCCTGCGTGCAGGCGAGGATCAAACAAGCGAGCAGGAAGGGCAGCACGTAGCGGCGGCTCAGCAGCGGGTCTTTTGCCTTGCCGCTGGCCTTGGCCGTATTCTCGGGCGTATCTTGCATCTCGCGCAGCTCGATGTCGGCGGCGGCGGGCAAACGCGTGCGCAGCAGCGACTGGCGCGCCTGCTCGATGCGGCCCCGTTGCGCCAGCCAGCGCGGCGACTCGGCCAGCAGCAGGGCGCCGATGGTAAACACGAGGCCCGGTGTCAGACAAACCCAGAAGATGCTGCGCCAGGCCTGGTCCTTGGCCGTGAAGATGGCGGCGACGCGGCCCGCTTCCGGCAACGCTTGCGCCGCCTGCGTGGCCGTTTCCACCGTCTGCGCCTGCATCAGGCCGATCAGGGCGGCGGCCACCAGGCCGATGGTCAGCAGCAGCTGGAACAGGGCGGCGCCGCGTCCACGCTGCTGCGCGGGCAGGCATTCAGCCAGGTACAAAGGCACGACGACGCCGATCAAGCCGCCACTGATGCCTTGCAGCAGACGGCCCAGCAGCAGCGGCGTGTAGCCGTCGGCCAGCGCGATCAGCGGGATGCTGGCGCTGAACAGGGCGCCGGCCAGGAACATCACCCAGCGCCGGCCCAAGAGGTCGGCCAGGGCGCCGGCGAACAGCGACGACAGGACGGAACCCAATAGCACGGCGGCGACGATAAAGCTCAACTGCTGGGCCGTCAGTTTCCAGGCCACGGAGGCCGTCGATTCCAGGTAGGGCAGGGCGCCGGCGATGATGCCGATGTCTATGCCGTACAGCAATCCCCCCATGCCGGCAATAAATAGCAGGTAGCGCATGGCCCACACGGGGGCCTTGTGTGACGTGTCGTGCATGGTAACTCCGGGACGGGGTTGAGGTTGTGGATGGTCTAGCGGGTGGAAAGATCGATGGCCGTGCCTTCGACGAAGACGGACACTGGCTGTAATTGGGAATCGAGGACGACGATATCGGCCCAGGCACCCGGCGCCAATCGGCCCCGTTCGGACTCGCCCAGGTAATCGGCCGGGTACAGCGACAAGCGGTTCGAGGCGTCGGCCAGGTCCAGGCCCAGGTCGACGAAATTGCGCAGGGCCTGGTCCATGGTCAGCACGCTGCCGGCCAGCGAGCCCGTGGCCAGGCGCACGCAGCCCAGGCATTTGTAGACGCGCTGCGTGCCCAGGCCGTATTCGCCATCGGGCATGCCGGTGGCCGAGGTGGCATCCGTCACGCCGTACAGGCGCGGGATGGCGCGCAGGGCCGCGCGCAGGGCGCCCTTGGCCACGTGCTGCAGGTCGGGGATGATTTCCGCATATTCGGCATGCGCGAGCGCCGCGCCGACCATGCCCGGGTCGTAATGCGTCATGCCCGTCATGCCGTTGTACAGGTGGGTAAAGCCGGACACGCCGGCGTTCAACGCGGCCACGCCTTCGTCATACGTGCCGGCGCTGTGGCCGATCTGCACGCGGATACCCATCGCCGCCAGTTGCGGGATCAGTTCCAGATGGCCGGGGATTTCCGGCGCCATGGTCAAGACCTTGATGGGGGCGATGGCGTGGAAGCGCTGCACCAGCGCCAGGCTGGCCTGCACGACGTCGGGCGGCTGCGCGCCCAGGCGGTGCAAATTCAAAAACGGTCCTTCCAGGTGCACGCCCAGCATGCGCGCGCCGTTGGCGGGGCGCTCGGCGATGACGCCGGCCAGGCCTTGCAGGGCGCGCAGAATCGATGGTTCTTTCGCCGTCAGGGTCGTGCCCAGCAGGGCCGTGGTGCCGTGGCGCGCATGCACTTGCGCCACGGTGGCGCCCGCGTCTCCGCCTTCCATGATGTCGACGCCGGCCGCGCCATGCACGTGCAGGTCGATGAAGCCGGGCAGGATGGTCAGCGCGCTGTCGGCGGCAGGGTCTTCTTGTATCTGGACGATGCGCTGGTCAAAGGTGATGGTGCCCGTGATCCAGCCAGATGGGGTAAGGATTCTGCCGCTCAGCATGTGTTATTCCGCTATAAAAAGTTCGATGCCCAGCTTTTGCAGCCCTTCGCGGTATTCCTGGCTGATGCTGGCATCGGTGATGACGGTATCGACCCGGTCCAGCTGCACGATGCGGTGCAGGCTGACGCGGCCGAACTTCGAGGCGTCCGTGAGGACGATGATTTTCTTGGCCCGTTCCACCATCTTGTGGTTCAGGCTTGCTTCCGCTTCGTGGTGGGTGGTCACGCCAAACTGCAGGTCGAAGCCGTCCACGCCCAGAAACAGCTTGTCGAAGCTGTAGGCCTGCAAGCAGGTTTCGGCCTGGCTGCCCTGGATCGACAGCGACTGCTTGCGCAGCAAGCCGCCCGTGAGGATCAGGTCCACGCCGGGCGCGTCGGCCAGTTCCCACGCGATGTTCAGGCCATTCGTGGCCACCGTCACGCCGGTCGCATCGCGCAGATGGCGCGCCAGCGAGATGGTGGTGGTGCCCGAGTCGATGATGATGTTGTCGCCCGGTTCCACCAGCCGCGCCGCATAGACGCCGATGCGCTCCTTCTGCTCGTGGTTGATGGCGTCCTTCTGGCGTATCGTGTGTTCAAGCGGGGGCGTGCGCGTCAGGGTCGCGCCGCCGTGGCTGCGCGTGGCCATGCCTTGCGCTTCCAGCGCATTCAAGTCGCTGCGGATGGTGACCGCGGACACGCCGAGCTTTTCCACCAAGTCGGTCACTTGCACCGAGCCCTGCTGGGCAAGCATTTGGAGGATGGATTCACGGCGTTGGCTGGTATTTCGCATGGTGGCGGGCTCGGTAAAAAGTGAAAATACCGAGCTTAACAGATTGCCGCTTCGGCAATGACGGGGACTGCCGCATTGCGGTTGCAGGCGCGCGCGTATTGCGCCAGCAAGCTGCCGATCTTGTGCTCGATCAGGTCCGATGCCTGCGCCGGCAAACTGCCCTGCACCACGGCCAGATACTGTTCCGGCAAATGCTGGCTCAGGAGCGGCAGCGGAATGGCCACCGTATCCAGGTTGGCCAGCAGCTTGCCGACGGCGGCCGCCACTTCCGGCTCGCCCCAGTAATAGCGGCAACGGTCGCTCAAGCCGTAGCGGCGCATCAGGCGCTGCTCGTCCGGCGTGCCCAGGTAATGCTTGATCCAGTTCTTCGGCTTGGCCACCATCACGTCGTCGAGCACCTGCATCAGCTGCGAGGTGGCGTGCGCCGGCAGCAGTTCCTCCTCGATCTGGCACAGGGCGAACAGCGCTTCGCGCAGCGCGAAGGTGGCGGCCGGGCCCACTTTCAGGATGGCGAAATGGTCGCGCACCATGGCGTGCAGCGCCGTTTCGCGCTGGTAGTCGGTGGAATGGGCTTCGAACACGAGGCCGGGCTGCTCGGCGACAAAGGCCGACAGTTCTGTGGCGGCATCCGCATCGTAATGCTGGATGCTGCTCTGGTCGAAATCGACACCCGGCTGCACCACCATGGCGATGACACGGCGCCAGGCGCCATGCAATTCCTTGTCGAGGAAGGCGCGGCGGTGCACGTCGAGCGTACGGCGCGCGGCCTGCGGGCTGGTGACGGCGCCGGCCTGCGCCAGCGACGCTTCGCCGCCGGGAACCGGTACTTCCGTGCCGATCACGTAGACGGGCGGCGCGAAGCCGGCGGCGGCCGCCGCTTCCTCGGCGACGATGCACAGGCGCGCCGAACGGGCGGCCACGGTTTCATCGTCGAGCTGCAAGGGATCGTCCGCACAGCGCATGCTGCAATCGAGGTGGATCTTATGGAAGCCGGCCGACGCATATGCGGCGATCAGGGTTTCGGCGTGGTTCATCGCGGTGGCCGCATCGAGGTGCTGCCAGGCGTTCGGGCCCAGATGGTCGCCGCCCAGCACGAGGCGGCTGGCGGGGAAACCCTGTTCGCGGGCCAGGGCCAGCATAGTGTCGCGGAAAACGGCCGGCGTCATGCCCGTGTAGCCGCCGAACTGGTCGACCTGGTTCGACGTCGCCTCGACCAGCAGCACCGTGTCGTACTCGCTGGCCACGCGCATGGCGGCGCGCAGCACGCTCGGGTGGCTGCAGCAGACGGCGTACAGTCCCACGCGCTCGCCGCGGCGGTGCGCCTTGATCACTTGCTGGATCGGGGACAGGGTAAAAGTCGGGTTTTCCGCTTGCTTCATCATGTTTACGCCTTTGTATGTTGTCGTATCAAAAGGGCCGCGCCGCGCGCGCCGCCGGCGTCGCCAAAGCGGGGCGGCAGAATGGGCGGCACGTGCACGCCGGGGAACAGATGGCGCTTCACGGCGGCCGGCAGCTTGTCGTACAAATGCGGCAGCTTGGACAAGCCGCCGCCGAGCACGATGACGTGCGGGTCGTAGGCCAGCACGAGGCCGGCCAGCGCGTGGCCCAGCACATCGAGGTGCACGGCCACCGTGCGCTGGGCCACGGCGTCGCCCATGTTGGCGCGCGCGACAATGGCCAGCGGTTCGGCGCCGTCGCCGCCAAAGTGCGCGTGGAGTTTGCGCATGGCGGGGCCGGAGACATAGCGCTCGAGGCAGCCCGCCTTGCCGCACGGGCAGTCGTAACCGGCCAGGCCATGCTGCGCCAGCAGGGTGGCGGGCAGGCTCCAGTGGCCCCATTCGCCGGCCACGCCGTTAAAGCCGCGCAGCAGCTGGCCGCCCACGCAATAGCCGCCGCCCGCGCCGGTGCCGAGGATGGCGCCGAACATGCTGGCGGCATTGTCGGCCGCGCCGCCTTGCGCTTCCGACAGGGCGAAGCACTGGCAATCGTTGCCGATGGCGACAGGGCGCTGCAAGGCTTGCTGCAGGGTTTGCGCCACGAGGCGGCCGTTCAGGGCCGGCACGTTGGAGCTGAGCTGGCGGCCGCTGGCGCTGTCGATCACGCCGGGCAAGCCGATGCCGACGGGCGCCGTCGTGCCCAGCGCCGCGTCGCCGCGTGCCACCAGGCCGGTGATGGCTTGCACGAAGGCGTTGAAATCGTCGCCGGGCGTGGCGACCCGTTCGCGGAACACTTCTTCCAGCGCGCCATCGCGGTCGGCAAAGGCGACCAGCTCTATCTTGCTGCCGCCGATGTCGATGCCGTGGTAGCCGGCTGTGTGATTAGAATTGGTCATGGCCATAGATGGTGACGCCTTGCACGACACGGTTGACGATGCCGCCGGCGAATGGATTGTCGGGGCGCAGTTGCAGCAGCGCGGACTGGTGCAGCGCATATTGCTGCGCCATCAGCAGCCACAATGGGGCCAGCCAGGCGTCGGGCCAGGCCGGCGCATCGGCAGACAGGTCGCCGCCAATGCCCACCGTCAGGCAGGCCTGCGCCACGCTGTCGCGCTGCAGCTCTTTCAATAGGTCGTCTTCGTACTGGCGCGCCAGCGGCTTGCTGCTGCGCAGCAGGATTACCAGCGACTCCGTGGTGACGGCCGATTTCGGGCCGTGGCGGAAGCCCAGCGGCGTATTCGCCATCGCCATCACTCTGCCGCCCGTCAATTCCAGGATTTTCAATGCGGCTTCCTTGGCCAGCGCTTCCAGCGGGCCGCTGCCCAGGTAGACGACGCGCCGCACCGGTGTCGAACCGAGGTCCGCCACGGGCGCCGACCAGTCGCGCAAGGCGTGTTCGCCCAGCTGCGCCAGGGTGTCCAGGCGAGACAGATCCGTGTCCTTGCCCAGTACCGACAGGGCCGCCAGCAGCATGCTGCTGAAACTGCTGGTCATGGCGAAGCCGCGGTCGCAGCTGCCTTCCGGCATCAGCAGATTATAGGTATTGCTGTCGTTTGCGCCCTGGCGCGCCAGCTTGCCGTCCGCGTTGCAAGTGATGTTCAGGAAGCGTGCGCCGGGCACGACCTGGCGCAGCAGTTCCACGGCCGCCAGGCTTTCCGGGCTGTCGCCGCTGCGGGCAAACGAGACGAGCAGGGTGGGCGCGTCCGCTTCCAGGTACAGCTCATGGTGCGTCAGCAAAGTTGTGGTGGCGATGGCGCGGATCTGCGCGGGCCAGGCCGCATTCAGGGTATCGACAACGATTTCGCCCACATAGGCCGAGCTGCCGGCGCCCGTCAGGATGACACGCTGCTGCGGATTGGACAGCGCGTCGCCAAGGAAGGCGGCCAGTGCTGCCTGCTCATTGCGCAAGATGCCGGCCAGCGCGCGCCAGATGGCCGGCTGATGGGCGATTTCCTCGGCCGTGTGCAGGCCGCCGATGTCGCGCCAGGTTTGAATGTCACGCTGAAGAAGGGTAGTCATGAGAGGTCAGTAAAGTGTTTGTTGTGAGAAAGCATAAATACTAAATTTCGAAAAGTCAAATACGAAAGTAAAACGAAAGTAAATAGTTGAGCGGCTTGCGAAATAATGTCGTTTTAACGGGGCTGAAGTGTGCTGCAGTGCAGCGTAAAAGCGTGTGATGGGGCGGCCTGTCGCTGAAATGCCACGATAACGAAAGTATGTTTTGTGAAATTTTGGTGAAACGTAAGAAAAATGCGCCAATTCTGGGCATTTTATTAATAAATTGCCGCTTTAACTTTCTTTTGATTGACGATATTTATTTTTCTTCTTAAAGTATTTCCATCACTTCGATTTTCTGAAAGCCGCCTGATGAAACCTCTCCCGCTTCCCCGCCGCGCCCTTGCCGCCTGTGTCCTGGCCGCCCTTGCCACTCTGGCCGCACCGGGCCTGCAGGCCGCGCCTATCGGTAACCTGGCCAGCTTGAGTGCCGTGCATGCGGCCGACGTGGCCAAGGGCGAGGCGCTGGGCTGGGATGTGCGCAGCGACACGGGCATGCAACTGCGTATCAGCCTGCCGCAGGTGGACGTGCTGCGCATCCAGGCGGGAGGCAAGGCCGGCTTGACGGGGCCTGGCGACAAGGCCGCGCCCATCGTCGTGGGCCAGCCTGCCGCGCAGGTGGTGTACCAGATCAAGGAACAGCCCGACCATATCCTGATCAGTACGGATGCCCTGAGCCTGCGCATCGACCGCAAACCGCTGCGCTTTACTCTTTTCCGCAACGGTGATGCGGTGCCGCTGTGGCGCGAGGTGCAGCCGCTGTCGCTCGACGACAAGCAGGGCGTGCAGGTGCTTTCGAGCCTGCCGGGCGAGCGTTACTTTGGCGGCGGCCAGCAGAATGGCCGCTTCGAATTCAAGGGCAAGCAGGTGCCCGTATCGTATTCGGGCGGCTGGGAAGAGGGCGACCGGCCGAATCCCGCGCCATTCCTCATGAGTTCACGCGGCTGGGGCATGCTGCGCAATACCTGGTCCGACGGGAATTACGACTTGCGCGACAAGGAGCAGATCTCGCTGCAGCATGCGGAAGGCCGCTTCGATGCGTATTTCTTCGTCGGCAAGGACTTGCGCGACGTCGTCGCCCGCTACACGGACTTGACGGGCCGCGCCCGCATGTTGCCCCGCTGGGCGCTGGAATACGGCGACGCCGATTGCTACAACGATGGCGATAACGTGAAAAAGCCCGGTTCCGTGCCGAAGAACTGGACGGACGGCCCCACGGGCAAGACGCCGGACGTGGTGGAAACGGTGGCGCGCCAGTACCGCGAACACGACATGCCAGGCGGCTGGATACTGCCCAATGACGGCTATGGTTGCGGCTACACGAACTTGCCGGAAACCGTGAAGGGCCTGGCCCGCTATGGCTTCCGCACGGGCTTGTGGACGGAAAACGGCGTCGACAAGATCGCCTGGGAAGTGGGCCAGGCGGGCAGCCGCGTGCAAAAACTCGACGTGGCGTGGACGGGCAAGGGCTACCAGTTCGCCATGGATGCGAACAAGTCCGCCTACGACGGCATCCTGAACAACTCCGACAGCCGCCCGTTTTTATGGACGGTGATGGGCTGGGCCGGCATCCAGCGCTACGCCGTGGCGTGGACGGGCGACCAGAGCGCCAGCTGGGATTACATCCGCTGGCACATCCCGACCCTGATCGGCTCGGGCCTGTCCGGCCAGGCGTATGCATCGGGCGACGTGGACGCCATCTTCGGCGGCAGCCCGGAAACCTATCTGCGCGATCTGCAGTGGAAAAGCTTTACGCCCGTCCTGATGGGCATGTCCGGCTGGGCTGCGGCCGAGCGCAAGCATCCTTGGTGGTTCGATGAGCCGTACCGCGACATCAACCGCCGCTATCTGAAACTCAAGATGCGCCTCACGCCGTATATGTATACCTTGGTGCGCGAAGCGGAGCAATCGGGCGCGCCGCTGGTGCGCGGCCTGATGTGGGATTATCCGCAAGACCCGGCCGCCTACACGGAAGCCTATAAATACCAGTTCCTGCTGGGCCGCGACGTGCTGGTGGCGCCCGTCTACCGCAGCCAGGCCGTCAGCGGCGGCTGGCGCAAGGGCATCCACCTGCCGCAAGGCACGTGGTACGACTACTGGGATGGCCGCCAGGCCACGGCCGGCGCGAAAGGGCGCGACCTCGACCTGCAGGTCACGCTTGATAAACTGCCCGTGTTCGTGCGCGCCGGCGCCATCCTGCCCATGTATCCGGAAATGCTGTACGACGGCCAGAAGCCGAAGGACCAGCTCACCCTCGATATCTACCCGCACGGCGATTCGCAGTACACCCTGTATGAAGACGACGGCAACACGCGCCAGTACCAGGGCGGCGCCTTCAGCCAGCAAGTCATCCGCATGCGCCAGACGGGCGGCGACGTGCAGGTCGACATCGGCGCCGTCGATGGCCGGTACCAGGGCCAGGAAGCGCGTCGCGCTTATGCGCTGCGCATGCTGGCGGGCCAGGCACCGGCCGCCGTGCGCGCCGGCGAACGCCTGATCGCGGCAGCCGCCGACCGCGCCGCCTATGACAAGGCGGCAGAGGGCTGGTATTTTGATGCGGCGGACAGGCAAGGCACCTTGCACGTGAAAGTGGTGGCGCAGGACATCCGTCAGCCTTTAGCTTTGCAGGTCGCCGGCGCGCTGGCCGTGGCGAGAATCGACGCCGACTTCCCGGCCGCCCCCGTGCCGGGCCGCGCCTTGCCGGCCGACGCCATGCAGGTGGTGGCGCGTCCTGCAGAAGAAAGCGGCTATCCGCTGGAAAACGCTTTCGATGGCAAGCCGGAGACGTGGTTCCGCACCGTGCGCAGCCCGTCCGTGAAAAGCGGCCCGCATGAATGGGTGATCGGCTTTACGGAACGGCGTTTGGTGGACGGTATCGAACTGGCGCCGCGCAACGACCAGCACTGGAAGCATGGCCAGGTGCGCGACTATGAAATCTACATCGGCGACAACAATGGCGAGTGGGGCGCGCCGCTGGTGCGCGGCACCTTGAAGCTGCAGGAAGGCACGCAGACGATCAATTTCCCCGCCACGGCCGGGCGCTTGCTGCGCTTCCGCGTCATGAGTACGCAAAACCCGGAAGGCGATGGCGCCGCGTCCCTGGACCCAATGGTGACGGCGGCGCAGGCCGGGCCGGTGGCGCGCGCGTTCGACGTGGCGCTGGCGACCGACGTGGCGCCCGTCACCTTGTCCGCATTCCGCGTGCTCGAACACCGCGTGGCCGACGGCGAGGAAGTGCAGCGTTATCTGTCGGACCTGGCGCTGCCGAAGACTATCGCGAAAGACCGGCCAGCCGGCAAGGCGGCCGAAATGCGCATGAACGGGCTGTGGTTCCGCAAGGGCCTCGGCGTGGGACCTGCCAGCCGCATCGACTTGCAGCTGGCGGGCAACTGGAATTTGCTGCGCGCCGACCTGGGCGTGGACGATAGCTGCCGCAGCGCGGGCGGCTTGCAATTCCAGGTCTGGAGCGGCGAGAGGCTGCTGTACGACAGCGGCCTGGTCACGGCTCCCGGGGTGGTCAAACCCGAAATCGACGTGCGCGGCCTGAGCCAGCTCAGTTTGCGCACCCTGGGCGCGCGCGGCGCCCACCCGGCCCAGGTCTGCGGCAACTGGGCCAACGCCGTACTCACCGGCACGGAAGGCGCGACAGTCAAGCCGCGCTAACTACTTCAATCATTTCACTAGAAAAGAACCCCTCTTCGGATCGGGGAGGGGCTCTTGCAACCTGACGAAAACAAATCACTTATAAAAAGGGAGTTGAGAATGCACTTGAAAAAACTGATGGCCGCGATGGTGGCGGTGGGGTTGGCGTCGACAGCGCTGGCGGCGGAGGAGGAGAAACTGCAGCGTGTCGAAGTGACGGGTTCGAGCCTGAAGCGCATCAACGCGGAGACGGCGTCGCCCGTGCAGGTGATCAACGCCAAGCAGATCGAAAACATGGGCGCGCTCACCTTGCTGCAAGTGCTCGACAACCTGCCCGCCGCCCGCCCGGCGCAGCAGGACTTCCGCTCGATGTTTACGGGTTCCGATGGCGGCTCGCAAGCGAACTTGCGCGGCATGGGGGCGCAGGGCACCCTGGTGCTTTTGAATGGCCGCCGCCTGTCGTTCTATGGCGCGCCGGCGGGCTTCCAGACCATGTTCGTCAATATCGACGCCATTCCCGCCGCCGCCATCGAGCGCATGGAAATCCTCACGGATGGCGCGTCGGCCGTGTATGGCTCCGACGCCGTGGCCGGCGTCATCAACGTGATCACCAAGAAGTCGTACCAGGGCCTGGAAGCGCGCGCCAATGGCGAGTTTTCACCGAGCGTGAAATCGTATGGCGAGCGCCAGGCCAGCGTGCTGTATGGCCTGGGCGACCTGGCCAGCGACGGCTACAACATCTATGGTTCCGTGAACGTCTACCAGCGCGATCGCATCGCGCTGGCCGACACCTGGCGCAAGCGCCCCTCGTATTTTTATGTGAACAATCCCAATTTCATCCCGAACATGCGCGTGGGCGTCGGCAGCGAACCGGGTGTGATGAATCCAGGGACCTTCTTTGTCTTCGACAAGGCGAAGAACAATGCGCGCACCCAGCGCGCCGTCAATGGCTGCAACACCAGCATCACCGAGGCGTCGGGCACGCGCTGCGTGTGGAATGCGCTGCCGAACCAGCTCGACACGGGCCCCACTTCGGAGCGCGCCACGGCCTACGTGAGCGGCCGGCTGAAGCTCGGTGGCGACATGGAGGCGTTCGCGGAAGGCGCTTTCACCCACATCAAGATGCGCGGCGAGAACGGCCCGTCCAGCTTCAATAGCGGCAGCACGAACAACTGGTTCGCGCGCAATACGGGCAATACCCTGAACACGTTTGCCACGCCTTTCCTGAGCCCCAACAACGCCTACCTGAAAGGCAAGCTCGATGCCGACATGGTGGCCAAGATGGGCGGCGCGGCCGGCTTGAATTACCTGCTGCAGGATGCACAAGGCCACTTCGGTCAGAAGAACGTCGATGAAAACTACCGCGCGCTCGTCGGACTGCGCGGCAGCATCGGCGGCGGCTGGGATTTTGAAACTGCGCTCAGCGTGGCGGGCAGCCATTCGACCCTGTTCCAGACGGCGAACATCAACATCAAGGGCTTCGAGCAGGCATTCGGGCCGTTCACGAAAGACCCCGTCAGCGGCCGCACGTATATCTCCGACAATCCCGCCTACCAGTTCGGCGAAATCAGCGAGGCGAATGCGGCGCTGGTGCGCGCCGCCTATCCAACGTTTGCCATCGAATCGTGGACCAAGCTGATGACGTGGGATGCGAAGGTGGAAGGCACCCTGTTCAAGCTGGGCGAGCGCGAAGTGCGCGCCGCCGTGGGCACCAACGTGATGCGCGAGAGTTTTCTCACGCCCGGCAACGCGGATGCGGCCAATGGCCTGATCACGCAGCAGGGCGGTTCCTGGTTCGACGGACGGCGCACCATCGCCGCCGTGTTTGGCGAAGTGGTGGTGCCGCTCAGCGACACCCTGGAAGTCAACGCGGCCGCGCGGCTGGACAAATATCCGCATTTCTCGGCCAACCTGGCGCCCAAGCTGGGCGTGATCTGGCGCGCGCGGCCCGACCTGATGCTGCGCGGGACGTATTCGGAAGGCTTCCGCGCGCCCAACCTGGCTGAATCGGGCACGGGTGGCGTTTTTGCGCAGGTGGGCGGCATCCGTGACACGGTGCGCTGCGATGAAACGAACGCGATGGCGCGCGCGCTGATGAAGTCCACGGTGGCGACGGATGCTGACCTGGGCAAGAGCCTGCTCAATTCGAACTGCTCCACGACGGTGGGCGGCCTGACGCCGCCGAACCAGAACCTGCGTCCGGAAAAGGCGAAGATATCAACCGTGGGCCTGGTGCTGCAGCCGGCCAAGGACGTGAGCATCTCCATCGATTACTGGTTCATCAACCGCCGCGACGAAATCGTGCGCCAGGACTTCAACGAGCTGTTTACGGAACTGGTGGACAAGTACGGCCCGACCCTGGCCGGCACGTCCAGCGCCATCCGCAACGACTTGACGGATACGGACCGGGGCAACGTGGCGGCGGTGGCGGCCATGTGCGCCAATCCTGCCAACGCGGGCGTGTGCGCGGGCGGCGTGCCCGGCTACTCGGTGGGCAACCTGGGCGGCTTGATCAACTCGTATTCGAACCGGGGCCGCACCCTGATGGATGGCGTGGACATCGATGCGCGTACGCGCTTTGGGCTCGGTGACTGGGGCAAGCTGAGCACGGGCATCGCGGCCACCATCCGCAAGCGCGACACCCACGACAGCGAAGACGGCAGCGACATCAAGGGCAATACCGTCGGCTACTACGATTCGCCGCGCTACCGCGCCACGGTCAACGCCGACTGGAGCTACCGCAACTTCGTCAGCAGCGTCTTCGTCAACTACTCGGGCAAGACGCGCTGGGCGTATGGCCCGTGGGACAAGGACAACACGCCGGAAAACTGCACGGCCGCCTCGGTGGCGCTGCCGGCCGGCCAGTGCAAGGGCGCGCCGTCGTACACGACGGTCAACCTCGCCTTCAGCTGGAAGCCGGTGAAGAACCTGGACGTGGGCCTGAACGTGAAAAACGCGTTCAACAAGAAGCCGTACTACGACCCGAACGGCTGGGAAGGCTACAACCATAGCCAGGACCTGTTCGGCCGCCAGTTTGCCCTGTCGGCCAGCTACAAGTTCTTTTAAAGCGTGACGCTGCCCCGGCCCGTCTATGCGGGCTGGGGGATTGCCATGAAAAGAAAAAGATCATATTCCGAAATTCGCAATACGAAAGATAAACGTAAGCGAAAGCAGAGGGTCCTGGCTGCTTTCGCGTTTTTCTCGCCATTTTTTTGGGCCGGTTCGCCGTTTCTGATCACGTCCATGCATAGGTGTGTATCCGTCGCGCCACGATAACGAAAGTTATATGCGACATAGTCAAGTCAATCGAAAGATAAATTGAGGTTATTTTCCCAATTTCTCGATTAATTGCCGTTATAACTTTCTTTTTGTTGACGATACTTATTTTTCTTTTTAAAGTAATCCCAAGAAAACGAAAATCAGCCGATACGGACTGATTTCCCGGAAGGTGCAACTGCCTGGAGCTACCTTCCGACGACCACCATAAAAATTGCGTCCCCCGGCTTCGCCCTGGAGCGGGGAGGGCGCGCATAACCCTCGATATAGACGGAGAGACACCATGCATACCACCCGACTCAAATTGCGCGACATCAGCCGCGCCGCCGCGATCGTGATCGCCTTGGCGGCCGGCGTGCCAGGCCAGGCCTGGGCACAGTCGAACGCCACCAGCACCATTTTTGGCGAAGTGAGCGCACCGGCCGGCGCCACCGTGGTGCTGGAAAACCTGGCTACGGGCGTACAGCGCACCTTGACGCCCGATACGTCGGGCCGCTACGTGGCCAATTCCATGCCGCCAGGGCGCTATGCGGTACGTGTGCTGCGTGCCGGTTCGGTGGAAGCATCGCAGGAAGTCGAAGCGCTGATCGGCGCGGGCGCGGAAGCGAACTTCGGCCCGGCCAGCGCGGCCGGCACCGTGGGTCAGGAGCAGACCGTCGTGGTGAAGGCGTCGCGCAATCCCATCGACGTGTCGAACACGAACAATGGCGTGATCTTCACGGCCAAGGAATTGAAGGCGCTGCCGGTCGGCAATGACGTCGCTTCCATCGTGCAGCTGACGCCGGGCGTCTCGCGCGGTACCAACAGCGTGTACGGCAATGCGCCATCGATCGGCGGCTCGGGCCAGTCGGAAAACGCGTTCTACGTCAACGGCTTCCCCATCACGAACATCCTGACCCAGGTGGGCGCGTCGGAGCTGCCGTTTGGCGCGATCTCGAACCTGCAGGTACTGTCGGGCGGCTACGGCTCGGAATTTGGCCGTTCCACGGGCGGCGTGATCAACATCACCACCAAGAGCGGCGGCAACAAGGTCGAATTCGGCGGCAAGGTCTCGATCATTCCCCGTTCGCTGAAGGGCGAGCCGGAAAACACCTATTACCCGAACACGGGCGCCAATCCCAAGACGGACGGCAATCTGCTGTACTGGAACCGCGACAATGGCAGCACCAGCAAAGTGGTGGGCCTGTACGGCAGCGGCCCGCTGATCAAGAACAAGCTGTTCGCCTTCGTGGCGCTGGAACAGACGCGCACGGACAGCCAGTCCGTTGCCGCCGCCGCCGACTCGGGCACGGCCCTGGCGCGCGGCTGGAGCACGAGCCAGAGCAAGGTGGACCGCATGATGGCCAAGCTCGACTACAACCTGACGGACGACCATCACTTCGAATACACCAAGCTGTATGACCGCACGAAAACAGACAGCCAGGCGTACGGCTACAGCTACGCCACGCATGCGAGCAATGGCGTCCAGGCAGGCAAGGGCGAGACGACAGTCAACTGCTGCGGTTCATCGGCCGCGCCGGGCGCCAACATCGACATCTTCAAATACACGGGCTACCTGACGGACAACCTGACCGTGACAGCCATGATGGGCGAGTCGCGCACCTCGCACACCCGCACGCCGAACGGCTACAATCCGCTGCTGGCGCAAACGTCGTCGAATACCTCGACGCAGGTGCCTGGCCTGACGTACGCCAATCCGCAAACGGTGACGGGCACCCTGGTCGACCCGTCGTCGGAAGACCGCCAGAAAGCCAAGCGCCTCGATCTCGAATACAAGCTGGGCAAGCACTCGCTGCGCGGCGGCATCGACCGCATCGACGTGGAATCGAAAGTGGGCCTGAGCCTGGCCGGCGGCTACCGCTGGAGCTATCAGCGCGCGACGGATCCGAACCGGGCCATCAACGGCGCCTTTGAGACGCCGGCCCAGGGCGGCGGCGACGGTGCGCAGGGCTATTACGTCAGCAAGGACTTGAACGCCAACCTGGCGCGTCCGACCAGCGTGCAATCGGCGCAATACATCCAGGACCATTACCAGGTTACGGAACGGGTGCTGCTGGACCTGGGCCTGCGCCGCGAGCAGTTCACCAACTACAGCACCGATGGCGTGGCCTTCATTTCGCAGCGCAACATGATCGCCCCGCGCGTGGGCGCCACCTGGGATTACCTGGGCGACGGCACGCTGAAATTCTTCGCCAACGGCGGCCGCTACCACTTGCCCGTGCCGTCGAATTTGTCGAGCAACATGGCCAGCCCCTTCCTGGCCACCAGCGAGATGTACACCTACACGGGCGTCGATCCGGTCACGGGCGCGCCGACGGGCCTGCACGCGATCAGCAAGCCGTATTCGGCAAACAATGCGTATGGCCAGAGCCGCGATGCGCGCGAAGTAACGGCCGTCGGCCTGAAACCGCTGTCGCAGGATGAATTCTCACTCGGCTTCGAACGTGCCCTGAGCAAGAAGCTGGTGGTGGGCGCCAGTGTCCTGTACCGCAAGCTGAACGACACCAACGACGACACCTGCGATGCGCGTCCGCTGCAAGCCTGGGCCACGCGCAACAGTGTCGACACGAGCAACTGGGGCGGCTTCCAGTGCGCCATCATCAACCCGGGCCGCGACAACAGCCTGATGGTGGACTTCGACGATGGCAAGGGCTTGCGCCGCGTGGATATTTCGGCGGCGGAGTGGGGCAATCCGAAACCGGCACGCACCTACCGCGCCTTGAACCTGTTCATCGAGCACCCGTACACGAATGGCTGGTACGGCAAGCTGACCTACACCTTGTCCGGCTTGAAGGGCAATATGGAAGGCCAGACGGACAGCATCGGCGGCGGCGACGTGGGCCTGACGGTCAGCGACGACCACAAGGAACTGATGTACAACGCGTATGGCTATCTGCCGGGCGACCACCGCCACGCCTTCAAGGCCTACGGCTTCATGCAGGTCATCCCGGACGTGACGGTCGGCGCCAACCTGTCGCTGACGTCGGGCGCGCCGCGCAACTGCATCGGCGCGCTGCCCGACAACCTGAAGTTCGAGAACGACTACGGCGATTCCTACTTCTATTGCGATGGCAAAGCGGCGCCGCGCGGCAGCCAGGGCCGCCTGCCTTGGCAAGCCCAGCTGGACATGAATCTGGCCTATACTCCCAGCGCCGTCAAGGGCCTGAGCCTGAAAGTGGACGTCTTCAATGTGTTCAACAGCCAGACCGTGACCCGCTACAACGAGACACGCGAAGACCATGGCGCCATCGCCCGCAGCTATCTGCAGGTGGCCGGCCGCACGGCGCCGCGTTCCGTGCGCTTCACGGCGGAATACACCTATTAAACTGCAGCCGGCCTGCCGTGCGGCGGGCCGGCGACGATCATTACCAATGGAAGCGAGAAGAGACCAATGACGACACAAATCAATCGACGCAATTTCCTGTCCGCCAGCGCCGCGCTGGCCGGTGGCGCCATGGCCGGCAGCGCACTGCTGCCTGGCGAGGCCAACGCCGCACCCGCCGCTGGCCGCGACAAGGTCCGCCTGGGCCTGATCGGCACGGGCATGCGGGGCCAGGTGCTGCTGGCTGAACTGGTGCGCCGCGACGACGTGGAAGTGGTGGCCCTGTGCGATATCGAACCGATCATGCTGAAACACGCGCTGGGCCAGGTGGCCAAGGCCGGCAAGCCTCGTCCGCGCACGTATGGCGAAGACCGCGACCAGAAAGCCTACAAGCGCATGCTGGACGCGGGCGGCCTCGATGGCGTGATCATCGCCACGCCGTGGGAATTCCATGCGCCGATGGCGATCGCCGCCATGCAGGCGAAGATCGCCGTCGGCTGCGAAGTGGTGGCCGGCATCACCCTGCAAGACCACTGGGATGTGCTCAATACCCAGCTGAAAACGGGCACGCCGTACATGTTGCTGGAAAACGTGTGCTACCGCCGCGACGTGATGGCCGCGCTGCAGATGGTGCGCGCGGGCCTGTTTGGTGAACTGCTGCACCTGCAGGGCGGCTACCAGCACGATTTGCGCGCCGTGAAATTCAACAGCGGCAATCCGGCCAAGCCATATGGCGGCGGCGTGGAGTTCGGCGAGAAGGGCTGGTCCGAAGCCCATTGGCGCACGCAGCACTCGGTCGAGCGCAATGGCGAGCTGTATCCAAGCCACGGCATCGGTCCGTGCGCCATGTACACGAACATCAACCGCGGCAACCGTTTTACGCGCATCAACGCCTTCGCCACCAAGGCGCGCGGCTTGCACGACTACATCGTCAAGCAGCCGGGCGGCGCCCAGCATGCGAACGCCAAGGTGAAATTCAAGCTGGGCGACGTCGTCACCACTACGCTGGCGTGCGAGAACGGCGAAACCATCATCCTGCAGCACGATACGAGCTTGCCGCGTCCGTATTCGCTGGGCTTCCGCGTGCAAGGCACGGACGGCCTGTGGATGGACTTGAACAATTCGATCCATATCGAAGGCGTCAGCAAGCCGCACCAGTGGGACGACTTCAAGGCTTACCAGGACAAGTATGAGCATCCGGTGTGGCGCAAGTACGCGGCACAAGCGGAAGGCGCTGGCCACGGCGGCATGGACTTCTTCGTCATCCACGCCTTTGTCGAAGCGCTCAAGGCCAACGCGCCGATGCCGATCGATATCTACGATGCCGTGACGTGGAGCGCCATCACGCCGCTGTCCGAGCAATCGATCGCCGCCAACTTCCAGACCCTGGACTTCCCGGACTTTACGGGCGGGCAGTGGAAATCGCGCAAGCCGATCTTCGCCCTCGACGGCAAGTATTAAGCCCCATCCGCCCGCTACCGCACCAGTTGCCGTAGCGGGTTTTTTCTGTCCCGATCCGTTTTTCAACCGCGGCGCAGGTGCGCAGGCCCGTGTTCGCCCGCCGCAAAGCCTCACCACCAGGAGACGTCGATGAAACACAGAAATGCAGTACTCTACGCAGTTCTTTCCACCGCACCGTTGTTGCTGGCCGCCTGCGGCAGCGGTGGCGGGGGCAGTGCCGGCGCCACCGCGATCCATGCAGCGAGCAGCCTGCCGTCCGTGACGGGCACGCCGGCCACCGTGGCCCTGGCCGGCAATGCCTTCATCACCAGCGCCGACGCCAGCGCGCAAGAAATCATCAATGACAATGGCTTGGCTAACTGGACCAGCCCGAACACGGTGACCAGCGCGTATTTCCGCGTCGGTGCAGCCGGTCCCGTGACGGTGGCGCTCGACGCCAGGCTGGCCGGCAGCACCAGCAGCGTGGTGCGCGTGACGGTCAACGGCCAGCCCTTTGACGTGGCCCTGGCGGGAACGGCCAGCAAGACCTATGCGGTGGGCACGGTCAACGTGGCCGCGCCAGGCTATGTGAAGGTGGACTTGCGCGGCGTGAGCAAGGCGGGTGGCTATTTTGGCGACGTTTCGGCGCTGAAGGTGACGTCGAACGCCACGCTCAATTACGCGAATGACTCCGCCAATTACTACTGGTCGCGGCGCGGTCCGTCCGTGCACATGGGTTATACCGTGCCGGCCAATACCGAGTATTTCTATAACGAGATGACGATTCCCCAGGGCCAGGACGCCATCGGTTCCTATTTCATGGCCAACGGCTTTGGCCAGGGCTACATGGGCATCCAGGTGAAATCACCGAGCGAGCGCTGGATATTGTTCTCCGTGTGGGACGCCGACAATGGCGCCAGGACCACCCTGGTCAGCAAGGGCGCCGGCGTGGTCGACAATGCGTTTGGCGGCGAGGGCACGGGCGGCCAGACTTATCTGTCGTATAACTGGGCGGCCGGCACGACATACCGCTTCATCACGCGCGCGCGGCCCGACGGCAATGGCGGCAGCGATTATTCGGCCTGGTTCTTCGCGCCCGAGACGGGCAAGTGGCGCTACATCGCCACCTGGAAGCGGCCGGCGATATCCACGTATCTGACGGGCGTGCATTCCTTCCTTGAGAACTTCATCGACACGAAGGGCTACACGGAGCGCCGCGTCCAGTTTGGCAACCAGTGGGCCAGGAACGTTTCCGGGACATGGACCGAAGTGACGGCGGGAAGGTTCACGGGCGACGCCACGGCCACGAATGCGCAGCGCATGGATTATGCGGGCGGGCTGGAAAACGGCAAGTTCTACCTGCATAACGGCGGTTTCTTCGCAAATTACGTGCAGACCAGCCAGAACTTCACGCGCCCGGCCACGGGCCAGGCGCCGGCCGTCGATGTGAGTACCTTGCCGATGCAATAGGCGTTGGCCCTTAGCCCGGTGGCTTGCCTACCATCGCGTCGATGCCGCGATAGTAGGTGAGCGGCCGGCCTATCGTCACGCCCATCAATGCCGCCGCCTGGATGATGTCGTCCGTGTCGCGCCGGTACACGATCAGCGCATCCATTTCGTCGGAGCCGTTGCCGTCGATCTGGATCAGGTCATAGCCGCCTTCTTCCACGGCGCGCTGCGCCAGTTCCGTATCCAGCCACTCGAAATAGGGCAGCACGCTGCCGCCGCTTTCCTTGAGCAGTGCGTACGGGAAGTCGGGGAATTCGTCGAACATGTCCTGTATCTGTTCGTGCAATTCATCGATCTTGTCGCTCGACGCCATATGGCCGCCCAGCTGCGAGAGGAGTTCCAGCGCGTAGGCTTGCGCATCGCTGTCGACCCATTCCTCGCGCGGCGCGGAGGGAGCTTCGGTGATGGCGGCGACGGCGTCGTCGAGTTCCTCGCCTTCCAGATCACCGCAGGTCAGCTTGGTCAATAGTTCGGATAAGAGCATGGTTGCCTTTCAGGGGAGCGGCACGGCCACGGTGGCTGCCTTGTCGATGAAGTTGCCAATACTATCATTGCCGTGCAGCTTGCCGCGTTCCGCAGAAGTCGTATGGCGTCCTTTGACTACTTGTCAACTAGACATTTTCGTGCCAGGCGGATACACTGAAAATATTTCCAATTAGCAATATTTATCTGGACTCATGCAGGCACAGGCGCGCTTGCCGTCCTTTGCCCTTTGCCCATCACTTGTGACCCATTTCTTCATTTTATTCAGGATCATCCATGTTTGTCCGAACCACCATGCTGCGCGCGCTGGCGTGCGCCGTCTTGCTGCCTGCGCTGTTGTCGGCCTGTGTCACCGGCCGCAATAGCGCGCCTGCGTTTACCTACACGACACCCGACCTTGCCAAGGGCGTTGTCGTCGGCACAGTGTTCGAGAGCTCCGTCTTCGAGGCGCATGGCGCCAGGTTCGGCATCGTCAGCAGCGACCCTGCCGCCCTCGAGGGAAAAAGTCTGTGGTTATCCAGCCATGCTCCCGCCGGCCAGGTCGCCTTGCAGAATGTCTTGCCAAAAGTACCTACGGGCAAGGGCAGCACCTTTGCGCTGCAGCTGACGCCGGGACGCTACAGCGTCATCATCTGGCTGCTTGACTATGGATTCAGGTCCAGGTACTCCGAATCGTCGCCGAAGCCGATCGAGTTTGACGTCGTTGCTGGCAAGGTCATCTACCTGGGACGTCTGGATGCCAACCGTTTCCTGCAAGTGGCTTCGATACACGACAATTTCGAGGAAGATATCGCATACCTGAAGAAAAATCCCTTGCTGGCCAATGCCAGCATCGAGAACAAGGCGCTCGAGGTGCGTGAATGGTGGCTAGAGGACGCCCTTGGCAAGGAAATTCAGGAAAGAAACCGCGCCAAATAAGCACCTGCAGGTCGCGCCGCGCACGCGTCACTCTGTACTGCAGGCGCGACCCTGCGCTACATTTTTTGCTGCATCAGAGCGGCCAGGCCTGTTTGGTCACGGCTACGGCGACGATGTAGGCGAAGACCAGCACGGCGAGCGCGAAGGCGGCGCCGCGCACGGCCGGCGTCTTGCCCCGTTTCAGCGCGATGGTGCCCAGCACGATGTAGGCCACCAGTGCGCACAGCTTGGCGGCCAGCCAGGGCTGGCTGCCCGGCGACTGGCCGCTCCATACGGCCAGGGTGATGGCGCTGGCCAGCAAAGCCGTGTCGACCAGGTGCGGCAGGATTTTTACCCAGCGCTGCTGCAAGGCGGGCGAGGCACGCAGCATCCATGCGCCGCGCAAGAGGAAAAGCAAGCCGCTCGCGGCGGCGCAAGCCATGTGGAAATGCTTGAGGCTCAGGTAGTCCATATGTCCCTGCGGTCGTTATTCAAAGTAGCGCCAGCATAGCCGCCTTTGGCGCGCCGCGCCATACGCCGTCGGAGGGGCGCGCAATCAGCGGCACCATTTCATGTACACGAGCTCCGGGTCTCCCTCGTCGAGATGGTCGATCTGGCCGCTGCGCACGAATCCCGCGCTGGAGAACAGCCGTTGCGCGGCAAGATTGGACTGGTTCGTCGAGGTGAATAGCTTCGCCGTCGTGCACGCGGCTTCGGCGGCGGCCAGCAGGCGCAATCCCACGCCGCGCCGCTGGTGGGCGGGCGAGACCACCACCAGCGAGACAAAACCGTAATCGAAGAAATCGTCGCGCGTGAGAACATAGCCTGCCACCTGGCCAGCCCGGATGGCTACCTGGCAGTGCCTCTGGCCGACGGCGGCGCGCACGGCCTCGCCCCGGCTGGCGTGCGCCTGCGCATAGGCATCGCAGGCCAGCATGGCGTCCACATCGCCCGGCAGCGCCGCGCGCGTGATGATCCCGTCTGTTTCGTCTCTGTTCTGCATGGCGTTCTTTTTCTCCAGGCGCCGAGTGTGCCAAAAATGCGTCCGTTTGTAAAACACCCGCCATCCAGGCTAGGTTCATACCCCGCCATCTAGTCACTTTTGCCGATACGGCTATCCAGATTGCCTTTCCAGAATCACCCTGTGGCCGATAGTGCCTTTCCCCTCTGCCACGTAAGCTGGTCGGGACGGCTGGCCAGACGGCCAGTGCATTCATGGAGAAACATCGTGGCTACCCTAGATGGCACTAAGAACAACAGTAGTAACAAGGCAGTCGAACCCGGCATGCGGCGCAAGCAGGCGTCCGTGCTGATCAGCAGCACCTTCGCATTTACCATCTGCTTTGCAGTCTGGATGATGTTTGCCGTACTGGGCATCCCCATCAAGACCAGCCTGGGCTTGACTGAAACACAATTCGGCCTGCTGGCCGCCATGCCCGTGCTGACGGGCTCCCTCGTGCGCGTGCCCTTGGGCATCTGGACGGACAAATACGGCGGACGCCGCGTCTTCTTCTGGCTGATGCTGGCCAGCGTGGTGCCGATCTACCTGATCTCCTACGCCACCGCCTATTGGCACTTCCTCGTGCTGGGCATGTTCGTGGGTCTGGCGGGCGGCTCGTTTTCCGTCGGCACGCCCTACGTGGCGCGCTGGTATGAAAAGGAGCGCCGCGGCCTGGCGATGGGCATCTTCGGCGCCGGCAATTCCGGTTCCGCGCTGACCAAGTTTGTCGCCCCGGGCATCGTCGCCGCCTTCGGCTGGCAGATGCTGCCCAAGGTGTATGCGGTAGCCATGCTGGCCACGGCCATCATCTTCTGGCTGTTTTCGTACACGGACAAATCGCATCTGGCGCCCTCGGGCGAAAGCTTCAGCGCACAGATGAAGGTGCTGAAGGATCCGCGCGTGTGGCGCTACTGCCAGTACTACTCGGTGGTGTTCGGCGGCTACGTGGCGCTGGCGCTGTGGATGACGAAGTACTACGTGGCCGAATACGGCTTCGACCTGAAACACGCGGCGCTGCTGGCCGCCTGTTTCTCGCTGCCGGGCGGCGTGCTGCGCGCCGTGGGCGGCTGGATCTCCGACAAATACGGCGCGGCGAAAGTCACCTGGGCCGTGATGTGGGTGTGCTGGGTGTGCTTCTTCCTGCTGTCGTATCCGCAAACACAGATGGTCGTGGAAACCGTCACCGGTCCGCTGGCCTTCCATATCGGCCTGTCGCCGCTGTGGTTCACCGTGCTGCTGTTCATCGTCGGTATCGCCATGGCCGTGGGCAAGGCGTCCGTCTTCAAGTTCATCGGCGATGATTTTTCCGACAACATCGGCGCCGTTTCGGGCGTGGTCGGCCTGGCCGGCGGCTTGGGCGGCTTCATCCTGCCCGTGATGTTCGGCGCCCTGGTGGACTTCACGGGCGTGCGTTCGAGCTCTTTCATGCTCCTCTACGGCACCGTTTGCGTCTCCCTCATCTGGATGCATTTCTCGTTCAAGCCGCTGCGCGCGGCGACTATCAATCAACCTGCAGGAGCAAAAGCATGAGCCGCTACATGATCAATACCTGGGAGCCGGAAACCCCGAGCTTCTGGCAAAACACGGGCAAGGCCACGGCCGCGCGCAATCTGTGGATCTCGATCCCCGCGCTGCTGCTGGCATTCGCCGTGTGGATGGTGTGGAGCGTGGTGGTAGTCAACCTGCCCAACATCGGCTTCACCTACAGTAACAACCAGCTGTTCTGGCTGACGGCCTTGCCTGGCCTGTCCGGCGCCACCTTGCGCATCTTCTATTCGTTCATGGTGCCGATCTTCGGCGGGCGCCGCTGGACGGCCATTTCCACGGGTTCCTTGCTGATTCCCGCCATCGGCATCGGCCTGGCCGTGCAGGATGTGAACACCGGTTATCCGACCATGCTGATCCTGGCCTTGCTGTGCGGCTTCGGCGGCGGCAATTTCGCTTCGTCGATGGCCAACATCAGCTTTTTCTATCCTAAGGCGAGCAAGGGCTTCGCGCTGGGCATGAATGCGGGCCTGGGCAACCTGGGCGTATCGGTGGTGCAGTTCGTCGTGCCGCTGGTGATCACGTTTGCCGTCTTCGGCGCCTGGGGCGGCGATTCGCTCACCTGGGTCAAGAATGGCGTGAGCAAGGACATGTGGCTGCAAAACGCGGGCTTCATCTGGGTGCCTTTCATCGCGCTGTCGACCTTGCTGGCCTGGTTCGGCATGAACGATCTGGCATCGGCGAAAGCGTCGTTTTCCGAGCAGGCAGTGATCTTCAAGCGCAAGCACAACTGGCTCATGTGCTGGCTGTACACGGGCACCTTCGGCTCCTTCATCGGTTATTCGGCCGCGTTTCCGCTGCTGATCAAGATCCAGTTCCCCGACGTGAACCCGCTCGATTACGCCTTCCTCGGCCCCCTCGTCGGTGCGCTGGCGCGCGTGGCCGGCGGCGTGATTTCCGACAAACTGGGCGGCGCCAGAGTCACCCTGTGGTCCTTCCTGCTGATGATCGGCGCCGTGCTGGGCGTGCTGTACTTCATGCCGCAAGGCGGAGTGGGTGGCAGTTTCAACGGCTTCTTCTGGATGTTCATGCTGCTGTTCGCCGGCACGGGCATCGGCAATGCGTCGACCTTCCGCATGATTCCCGTGATCTTCCTGACGGAACACCAGCGCGCGGCGGCCGGCAAGGGCAAGGCGGCGCAAGAGCAAGCCATCGTCGACGCCAACAAGGAAGGCGCGGCCGTCCTGGGCTTCACCTCGGCCGTGGCCGCGTATGGCGCCTTCTTCATCCCGAAAAGCTATGGCACCTCGATCGCGCTGACGGGCAGCCCCGACGCGGCCCTGTGGTGCTTCATCGGCTTTTATGTCAGCTGCATCGCGATCACATGGTGGTGCTATGCGCGCAAGAACGCGCCGATGCCTTGCTAGTCAGCGTCAGAACGCCGGGCGAGTCCTGCTTGCCTGGCGTTGAACACAGTAAGAGGTAGTCATGGAAGAACTGGAAAAATTCGTCAACGGCTTCAGCCTGTTTCAGCAGCAGTATTTCAGCGAGCCGCAAACCCTGTACGACAGCCTGCGCGACGGGCAGCGGCCCTCGACCCTGCTGATCGGCTGCTGCGATTCGAGGGTCGACCCCATGCTGCTGACGGGCAGCGACCCGGGCGACATGTTCGTCGTGCGCAATATCGCCAACCTGGTGCCGCCGTGCACCCCGGACGCGCCGCCCGGCGTCAGTTCGGCCATCGAGTTCGCCGTCTGCAAGCTTGAAGTGGCCAGGGTCATCGTGCTCGGCCATGCGCGCTGCGGCGGCATCCGCGCACTGCTGGAACCGCAGCCGCGCGCGGAAGGCCAGGAAACGGACTTCGTGGGCCAGTGGATGCGCATCGCCGAACCGGTGGCGCAGCGCGTGCGGCGCGAACTGGCGCACCGTTCGTCGGCGGAACAGCACCACGCGTGCGAGCTGGCCAGCATATTGCAGTCGCTGGACAACCTGCTCACCTACCCGTGGCTGAAGCGCCGGGTGGAGCAGGGCGTGTTGAAATTGCATGGATGGTATTTCGACATCGACAGCGGGGCGCTGATGGCGTATTCGGCGCGCCAGCAGCAGTTTTTGCCCCTCGTCTGTCCAATAGAAAGGGCGCGCCATTTGCATGAGCGCCCTTGGCCGGATGCAGGCAAGTAGGTTGGATTAGCGTAGCGTAATCCAACAGGGCGCCGTCAACAATGTGTCGGATTACGCGTGGCGTTGCCTCGCTAATCCGACCTACCTTGCTCTACATTAATCACGTAGGTCGGATTAGGCCGCAGGCCGTAATCCGACAAGTTCCGTCAACTAAAACGTAACAAATCCCCGCTGCGGTCAAACGCCAGCAGGCTGTCGATGCGGCCTTGCTCGATGGCCGTCACCATGGCGCGCAGGGGCGCCTCGCATTCCTGCGCGGCGGGCGGCTGGCCGTCCGTGCCTGCCAGTCCCGCCACGAAGACCACGTCCCAGTGCGTCTGCATCTGTTTCGACTCCTCCTTCAACGTCTCGAAGCTGTCCAGTTCCTCGGGCAGCTTGTCGGCGCACATCACGGGCGTGAGGGACTTTCCCTGGCCGCCAGGCTGGGCCTGCGCCTGGGTAAAGGTGAACAGCAGGCGTTGCGGCTGCTCCTGGTTGCGGGCGCTGCTCAGCAGGCTGGCGTAATCGGTAATCGGCATGATGCTCTTTCTCTGTGTTGAACGATGACGACAGGTATACCGCAGCTCCGCCGCGCCGCCCATAGGCAATAGTGACTATCCGGGTGACTACGCGCCTATGCATTCCTGGTGCCGGAAACCGACTTCTTGCCAATACCGCCGGGCACGGCGCATCGATAGACTGTTTGTATCGACGCTTGAGCCATCGTGCTTGCAGCGTTTTTTAAGACCTGGCGCCGCTGTCGGCGGCGCAATGTGGAGGTAGCATGAGTCACTTTCTGGACCGCCTGAAATTTTTTAGCAAGTCCGCCGAGCCGTTTTCAAACGGCCACGGCACCGTGGTCGATGAAGACCGTACCTGGGAAAACGCCTACCGCCAGCGCTGGCAGCACGACAAGATCGTGCGCTCCACGCATGGCGTGAACTGTACCGGCTCGTGCAGCTGGAAGGTGTATGTCAAGAATGGCCTGATCACCTGGGAAACCCAGCAAACCGATTACCCGCGCACGCGGCCCGACCTGCCCAACCACGAACCGCGCGGCTGCCCGCGCGGCGCCAGCTATTCCTGGTACGTGTATTCGGCGCAGCGCGTGAAATACCCGATGGTGCGCGGCCGCCTGATGGAAATGTGGCGCGAAGCGCGCAAGACCATGGACCCCGTCACGGCCTGGGACTGGATCAGCCAGGACCCCGTGCGCTCGCAGCAGTACAAATCCATCCGCGGCCTGGGCGGCTTCGTGCGCGCCACCTGGGAAGAATCGAATGAAATCATCGCCGCCGCGAATGCGCTGACGATCAAGAAATACGGCCCGGACCGCATCGTCGGCTTCTCGCCGATTCCCGCCATGTCCATGGTCAGCTATGCTTCCGGCACGCGCTACCTGTCGCTGATCGGCGGCGTGGCCCTGAGTTTCTACGACTGGTACTGCGACTTGCCGCCAGCCAGCCCGCAAGTGTGGGGCGAGCAGACGGACGTGCCGGAATCGGCCGACTGGTACAACTCGACCTATCTGATGGTGTGGGGCTCGAACGTGCCGATGACGCGCACGCCGGACGCCCACTTCTACACGGAAGTGCGCTACAAGGGCACGAAAACCGTCGCCATCTCGCCCGACTACGGCGAAATGGTGAAGTTCGGCGACATCTGGCTGGCGCCGAAGCAGGGCACGGACGCCGCGCTGGCGCTGGCCATGGGCCACGTCATCCTCAAGGAATTCCACTCGGAAGGGCAGAGCGCCTACTTCCGCGACTATGCACGCCAGTACACGGACTTCCCCATGCTGGTCCTGCTCAAGGAACATAACGGCACCCTCGTGCCCGACTACTTCCTGCGCGCTTCGCACCTGGACAACAACCTCGACGAAACCAATAACCCGGAATGGAAAACCCTCGTCATCGACGAGACCACGGGTGCGATCACCGCGCCGGCCGGCTCCATCGGCTTCCGCTGGGGCGAGTCGGGCAAGTGGAACCTGGAACAGAAGGCCGGCGGCAGCGGCGCGCCTATCGTGCCGATGCTCTCCATGATCAACGACAGCGACGCCGTCACGGAAGTGGGTTTTGCCTACTTCGGCGGCAAGGACGCGTCCGACATGTTGCTGCGCAAGGTGCCGGTGAAAACCATCCGCCTGGCCGACGGCACGACGGGCCTGGTGACCACCGTGTTCGACCTGACCCTGGCCAACTACGGCATCGACCGCGGCCTCGGTGGCGAAAACGTGGCGGAAAGCTATGACGACGACGTGCCGTACACCCCTGCGTGGCAGGAAAAGCACACGGGCGTCAAGCGCGCCGACGTCATCACCGTGGCGCGCCAGTTCGCGGAAAACGCGGACCAGACGCGCGGCAAGAGCATGGTCATCGTGGGCGCCGGCCTTAATCACTGGTACCACATGGACATGACCTACCGCGGCATCATCAACATGCTGATGATGTGCGGCTGTATCGGCCAGTCGGGCGGCGGCTGGGCCCATTACGTGGGCCAGGAAAAACTGCGTCCGCAAACAGGCTGGACGCCATTGGCCTTCGCCCAGGACTGGGTGCGTCCGATGCGCCAGATGAACGGCACCTCGTTCTTCTATGCCCACACGAGCCAGTGGCGCCACGAAAAGCTGGAAACGGGCGACATCGCCTCGCCATCGGCGGCCGGCGGCACGGGCGACCTGACCCTGCTCGACTACAACGCCAAGGCCGAGCGCATGGGCTGGCTGCCATCGGCGCCGCAGCTGCAAACGAATCCGCTGGAAGTGGCCAAGGCCGCTGCCGCCGCAGGCCAGAAGCCGGCCGCGTATGCGCTCGACCAGATCAAGGCGGGCCAGCTGCAGTTCTCGTGCGATGACCCGGACAATCCGGCCAACTTCCCGCGCAATATGTTCGTGTGGCGCTCGAATATCCTCGGCAGCTCGGGCAAGGGCCACGAGTACTTCCTGAAATACCTGCTCGGCACGCAAAACGGCTTGCTCAGCGACGAAGAAGATTGCCTCACGCCGAAACAGGTGAAAGTGCGTCCTGCCGCCGAAGGCAAGCTCGATCTGCTGGTGGTGCTGGACTTCCGCATGTCGACCACGTGTTTGTATGGCGACGTGGTGCTGCCGACAGCCACCTGGTATGAAAAAGACGATCTGAACACGTCGGACATGCATCCGTTCATCCACCCGCTGTCGGAAGCCGTACAGCCGCTGTGGCAATCGAAGTCGGACTGGGAAATCTACAAGGGCATCGCCGAGAAATTCTCGGAAATCGGCGGCGAACTGCTGGGCACCCAGCAAGACATCATCCTCACGCCGCTGATGCACGACACCCCGGGCGAACTGGGCCAGCCTTTCGATCCCAAGGACTGGCGCGCCGGCGAATGCGAAGCGATTCCCGGCAAGACCATGCCGAACATGACGGTGGTCGAGCGCAATTACCGCGACGTGTACAAGAAGTTCACCTCGATCGGCCCGCTGCTGGAAACCATCGGCAACGGTGGCAAGGGCATTTCCTGGAAAACCGGGCATGAAGTCGACGTCCTGCGCGGCATCAACCGCACGGTGCTGGACGAAGGCGTGTCGCAGGGCCAGCCGCGCCTCGATACGGCCATCGATGCGGCCGAGATGATTTTGTCGCTGGCGCCGGAAACGAATGGCCACGTGGCCGTGAAAGCCTGGGCCGCGCTGTCCTCCATCACGGGACGCGACCACACGCATCTGGCATTGCCGCGCGAGCATGACAGCATCCGCTTCCGCGACGTGCAGGCGCAGCCGCGCAAGATCATTTCCTCGCCCACCTGGTCGGGCCTGGAAAGCGAAGAAGTCAGCTACACGGCCGGCTATACCAACGTGCATGAACTGATCCCTTGGCGCACCCTGACGGGCCGCCAGCAGTTCTACCAGGATCACCTGTGGATGCGCGATTTCGGCGAGGGACTGTGCGTCTACAAACCGGCCATCAACACGAAGACGACGGAAGCGCTGCTGGGCACCAAGCCGAACGGCAACAAGGAACTGGCGCTGAACTTTTTGACGCCGCACCAGAAGTGGGGCATCCACTCCACGTATTCGGACAACCTGCGCATGCTGACATTGTCGCGCGGCGGACCGCACGTGTGGCTGTCGGAGACGGACGCGCAAGCTGCCGGCATCGTCGACAACGACTGGATCGAAGTCTTCAACGTCAATGGCAGCCTGACGGCGCGCGCCATCGTCAGCCAGCGCATCCCGGCCGGCATGACGATGATGTACCACGCCCAGGAAAAGATCATCAACGTGCCTGGCGCGGAGATGACGGGCAAGCGGGGCGGCATCCATAACTCGGTGACGCGCGCCGTGCCCAAGCCGACGCACATGATCGGCGGCTACGCCCAGCTGGCGTACGGCTTCAATTATTACGGCACGGTGGGCTCCAACCGCGATGAATTCGTATTGGTGCGCAAGATGAACAAGGTCGACTGGCTCGAAGGCCCGTTGCAGGAACAAGGAGCATAGTATGAAAATCAGAGCGCAAATCGGCATGGTGCTGAACCTGGACAAGTGCATCGGCTGCCACACCTGTTCCGTCACCTGCAAGAACGTATGGACCAGCCGCGACGGCGTCGAGTACGCATGGTTCAACAACGTGGAAACCAAGCCCGGCATCGGCTATCCGAAGCAGTGGGAAAACCAGGACAAGTGGAACGGCGGCTGGCGCCGCACGGATGCGGGCAAGATCGAGCCGCGCCAGGGCAGCCGTTTGAAGATCCTGGCGAATATCTTCGCCAACCCGAACCTGCCCGCCATCGACGAGTACTACGAGCCGTTCACCTACGACTACGAGCACCTGCAAAGCGCGCCGCTGTCGCAGACGCCGCCGACGGCCCGTCCGATCTCCGTGCTGACGGGGAAAAAGATGGAAAAAATCGAGTGGGGTCCGAACTGGGAAGATGACCTGGGCGGCGAGTTTGCCCAGCGCAGCAAGGATAAACTGTTCGACAACATGCAGAAGGAGATGTACGGCACGTTCGAAAACACCTTCATGATGTATCTGCCGCGCCTGTGCGAGCATTGCCTCAATCCGACGTGCGTGGCGTCTTGCCCGTCCGGCTCCGTGTACAAGCGCGAAGACGACGGCATCGTGCTGATCGACCAGGACAAGTGCCGCGGCTGGCGCATGTGCATCTCCGGTTGCCCGTACAAGAAGATTTACTACAATTGGTCGTCCGGCAAGGCGGAGAAGTGCACGTTCTGCTTCCCCCGCATCGAAGCTGGCCAGCCTACCGTGTGCTCGGAAACGTGCGTGGGCCGCATCCGCTACCTGGGCGTGCTGCTGTACGACGCCGACAAGATCGAGGCTGCCGCCTCCGTGCCGCAGGAGCAGGACCTGTACCAGGCGCAGCTCGACCTGTTCCTCGATCCGCACGACCCGGCCATCATCGCCGAGGCGCGCCGCCAGGGCATCCCCGACCTTTGGCTGGAAGCGGCCGTCAAGTCGCCCGTCTACAAGATGGCCGTCGAGTGGAAAGTGGCGTTCCCGCTGCATCCCGAATACCGCACCTTGCCGATGGTGTGGTACGTGCCGCCGCTGTCGCCGATCCAGGCGGCCGCCGAATCGGGCAAGCTGGGCGTGAACGGCATGCTGCCGGACACCCAAAGCCTGCGCATTCCCGTGCAGTACCTGGCCAATCTGCTGACGGCCGGCGACCAGCCGCCCATCGTCACGGCGCTGGACCGCATGCTGGCCATGCGTGCCTACATGCGCAGCAAGACGGTGGAAAAGGTGGAAAACCTCACGGTCCTCAAGCAAGTGGGATTGAGCAAGGCGCAGGTGGAGGACATGTACCACATCATGGCGATCGCCAATTACGAAGACCGCTTCGTCATCCCCAGCAGCCACAAGGAAATGGCCGAGGACAGCTTCAACGAGAAGGGTTCGTGCGGCTTCAGCTTCGGCAATGGCTGCTCGGACGGCACCAGCGAACCGACCTTGTTCGGCAAGAAAAAACACGGTTCGGCCATCTTCATGCAGATGCCGAAGTCGCGCAAAACGGCGCCAGGCGCTTAAGGAGCTGATATGGAACACGCTATGCATCACTACCAAGTCCTTTCGCGCCTGCTGCTGTATCCGGAGCCCGAGCTGATTGCCCACCTGCCGCAGCTGGACGCCGCGCTGGCGGCCGTGCCGGAGCAGCACGCGCTGCTGCGGCCCCTGCTGGCGCACCTGGAAAGCAGCAGCCTGATCGACCTGCAGCAGCAGTACGTGGCCACGTTCGACCGCAACCCGTCGCACTCGCTGCATCTGTTCGAGCATATCCACGGCGAATCGCGCGACCGGGGCCAGGCCATGGTCGACCTGATGGAGGAATACAAGCGCCACGGCCTGCAAATGGTGGGCGACGACTTGCCCGACTTCGTGCCGCTGTTCCTGGAATTCCTCGCGCAGCTCGACGAGGAAGTCTCGGCGCCGCTGCTGGGCGACGCCGTCCACGTGCTGGCGCACATCGGCCGCAAGCTGACGGCCAACGGCAGCCCGTACGCGCCCGTCTTCACCTTGCTCGAACGCCTGAGCCCCGTGGCGGCGGAAATGCTGGCCGAACCGCCGGTGCGCGACATGGATGAAGCGCTGGAAACCTTCGGTCCCGGTGCGGACGGCGTCGAGCCCCTGCTGCGCCAAGGTCCGGCCCAGGTTCCGGGCGGCGTCCATCCCGTGCATTTTCACCCGCAGCCGCGGCGCGCCGCTTGAAGCGCGTCCGCATGAGGAGAGTACATCATGAGTAATTACTTGCATCAATTTGTGTATGGCATTTATCCATACATCGCGCTGGCCATCTTTTTCCTCGGTAGCCTGATCCGTTTCGACCGCGAGCAATACACGTGGAAGTCCGATTCCAGCCAGCTGCTGCACCGCGGCAGTCTGCGCCTGGGCAATATCCTGTTCCACATCGGCATCATCGGCCTGCTGTTCGGCCATGCGGCCGGCTTGCTCACCCCCGTCTGGGTGTGGGATACCCTGGGCGTGTCGCACAGCCTGAAGCAGGGCGTGGCCATGGCGGCAGGCGGCGTGATGGGCGGCCTGTGCCTGGTCGGCATCCTGATCCTGCTGGTGCGCCGCTTCAGTAACGACCGGCTGCGCGCCGTCACCACGGCCGGCGACAAGCTGGTGATGGTGTGGATCCTGCTGACCTTGTTGCTGGGCCTGTCCTCGATCTTCGTCTCGGCTTCGCACATGGATGGCCACATGATGGTCTTGCTGATGAACTGGGCGCAGCACATCGTGACCTTCCGCGGTGACGCCGCCAGCTTCATCGTCGATGCGCCGCTGGTGTTCAAGCTGCACCTGTTCATGGGCATGTCGCTGTTCGTCATCTTCCCGTTCACCCGTCTGGTGCACGTGTGGAGCGGCTTTGGCGCCATCGGGTACCTAGGCCGCGCTTACCAACTGGTTCGCCGCCGTTAAGAAAGGAGTCACATCATGGGAATCTCCGTCAATGGCATCGATATCGACGATGCCGACATCGCGCAGGAATTGCCGCATCACGACGGTGCCGGCAACCCTTTGAAGCAGGCCGTGCATGAACTGGTGCTGCGCCGGCTGCTGCTGGAAGAAGCCGAACGCCTCGGCGTGCAGGGCGACAGTATTGACGACCGCATCGAAGCGCTGTTCGCGCAGGAAGTGCGCGTGCCGCCCGCCGACGATGCGGCTTGCCGCACCTTTTATGCGCAGCGCCCGCAGCTGTTTTGCAGCGGCGCGCTGGTCGAGGCGCGCCACATCCTGTTCCAGGTGACGCCCGAGGCGCCCCTGGAGCTGCTGCGCACGACGGCGCAAGCCGTGCTCGACGCCTTGAAACTGGCGCCCGAGCGCTTCGGCGAACTGGCGGCGCAGTATTCGAACTGCCCGTCGGGCGCCCTGGGGGGCAACCTGGGCCAGCTGTCGCCGGGCCAGAGCGTGCCGGAGTTCGACGCGCTGCTGTTCCGCCTGGAAGCGGGCGCGCTGGCCGGCCATTTGCTGGAAACGCGCTTCGGCTACCACATCGTGCAAGTGCTGCGCCGGGTCGAAGGCCAGCCCATCGCCTACGAGGCCGTGCAGGCGCAGATCGCCGACCGCCTGTCGCGGGCCGCGTGGCAGCGGGCCGTGCACCAGTATCTGCACTTGCTGGTGGGGCGCGCCGAGATCGCCGGCATCGAGCTCGAAGGCACGGCCAGCCCGCTGGTTCAGTAGGTAGAAATGCGTAGGCCGAAAGGCGTAGGCCGCTAGGCCTTCTGGGGCACAGCCAGATCGTGCCCCAGCCTTTACAATCAAGTAAGAAACAGGAGTAGCGTCATGGGTAGCGTCAAGTTGCAGGACCGTTTTGGCCGTTCGATCGATTATGTGCGGCTGTCCGTCACCGACCGCTGCGACTTGCGCTGCAGTTACTGCATGCCCAAGGGCTTTCGCGGCTTCGAGGAGCCGAAGGACTGGCTGACGTTCGACGAGATCGAGCGCCTGCTGGGCATCTTCGTCCGCCTCGGCACGCGCCGCGTGCGCCTGACGGGCGGCGAACCGCTGTTGCGGCGCAATCTGCCGGAACTGGCGCAGCGGCTGACGGCATTGCCTGGTTTGCAGGACTTGTCGCTGTCGACCAACGCCACCCAGTTGGGCAAGCACGCCGTGGCTTTGCGCGCGGCGGGCGTGGACCGCATCAACGTCAGCCTCGATTCGCTCGACCGCGCCTGCATGCAGCAGATCACGGGGCGCGACAGCCTGCAGCCGATTCTCGATGGCCTGATGGCGGGCAAAGCGGCCGGTTTCGACCCGATCAAGATCAATATGGTGGCCATGCGCGGCATCAATGACGGCCAGATCGAGGCCATGGCGGCGTTTTGCATCGAGCAGCAGTTCATCCTGCGCCTGATCGAAGCCATGCCCATGGGCAGCACGGGCCGCAATGCCAGCTATATGCCGCTCGGTCCCGTGCGCGAGCGCCTGGCGGCCCGTTTTGGCCTGGTGCCGCAGGCAACAGAGTTGGGCGGCGGGCCGGCGCGCTACATGTCGACAGCCGATGGGCGCTCGAGCATCGGCTTCATTACGCCCATGTCGCAGCATTTTTGCGCCACCTGCAACCGCGTGCGCCTGTCCGTCGATGGTACCCTGTACCTGTGCCTGGGCCAGGAAGAGAAATTCGCCCTCGGCCCCATGCTGCGCGGCGGGGCCACGGATGCGGAGATCGAAGCGGCGATCCGCGCCGCCATCGAACTGAAGCCGCAGCAGCATGATTTCAATACGCAGCCCGATAAAATCGTGAGATTCATGGCACAAACCGGAGGCTGAACTGCGGCGTGACTGCCGGGGTCAGACCCGCCGGGTCTGACCCCAGATTTTGGCTTGTAGGTGAAATGATTTCGCTGACTTGACGGCATTGGAGCAATAAACAGGCATTTATTAGGGGCGGTATGAAATTCAAGGCGATGTTTTCCTCCTGGCAGAAGCTGTCGACCAAGATCGTCGGCGCGCTGCTGCTTATGCTGGTGCTGGCCTTGAGTGCCATCGGCTGCACCCTGTTCCTGTCCTGGCAGCTCGAAGGCAGTTCGGCCGCCATCAACGAGACGGGCCGGCTGCGCATGCAGACCTACCGCCTGACCCTGCTGCTTGCCAGCGACGCGCGCGAACAGGCGCGCCAGCAAGTGCTGCTGATCGACGAGACCCTGGCCAAGATCGGCCACGGCGACCCGCAGCGCCCCCTGTTCCTGCCCCCCAGCACGGCCATCAAGTCCGAATTCGAACGCATCGGCACGGCCTGGCGCGGCGCCTTGCGCCCGGCAGCCCTGGCCGCCGACTCCACCGCGCGCGCGCGCCAGTTCGAGCATGACGCCGATACCTTCGTGGGGCAGGTCGATCAACTGGTGCGCCTGATCGAGCATGATAGCGAACAGCGCACCTTCTGGCTGCGCGCCTCGCAGCTGATCCTCGTCGGCATGGCCGTCATCGGCACGGTCAGCATGATTTACCTGATGTTCATGCTGATCATCGAACCGGTCACGCGGCTGCGCCTGGGCATGCAGCGCATGAAGGAACGCGATTTCAGCGTGCGCCTGGCAGTGGAAAGCAATGACGAATTCGGCCAGCTGGCCAGTGGCTTCAACCAGATGGCCGACCGCCTGCAGGCGCTGTACGGCAACCTGGAAGAGGGCGTGCGCAGCAAGACGGCCACCCTCGAATACCGCAACCGCGAACTGGCGCTGTTGTACGAAAGCGCCGCTTTCCTGCAGCGCCCGCAGCCGCTGGAAGACATCTGCGGCGGCTTCATGCAGCGCATCGTCGATTATTTCGAGGCGGACGGTTCCACCGTGCGCGTGCTCGACGCCGAGCGGGGCAACCTGCACATGGTCGTGCATACGGGCCTGTCCGAGGAACTGGTGGCGTCCGAGCATTGCCTGAAGGTGGGCGACTGCCTGTGCGGCACGGCCGTCGAGATGAAGGTGGCGAAGGTGCACGACATGCGCCGCATCGACAAGGCGCACGAACTGCGCTGCCACCGCGAAGGCTTTGCCACCGTCTCCGTCTTCCATATCCACGCGCACGAACAGCACCTGGGCTTCTTCAACCTGCATTTCCGCCATGCGCGCGTGTTTTCCGCGCGCGAGCTGGCCTTGCTGGAAACCCTGGGCCAGCTGCTGGGCATCGCGCTGGAAAACCTGCGCCTGGCCGCGCGCGAACGCGAAATGGCCATTTCCGAAGAGCGCAACCTGGTGGCGCAGGGCCTGCACGACAGCATCGCGCAAAGCCTCAATTTCCTCAACCTGCAGGTGCAGATGCTCGACGACTCCGTGCGCAACGCGCGTTTCGACGAGGTGGCGGGCATCGTGCCGGCCCTGCATGCGGGCGTGAAGGAAAGCTACGAGGACGTGCGCGAATTGCTGGCCAACTTCCGCAGCCGCCTGATGGAGGATGATCTGATCGGCTCCCTGCGCGCGGCCGTGGACAAATTCCGCCGCCAGACGGGTATCGACGCCGAACTGCTGGCAGACGTCGACGGCGCGCCGTTCCCCCGCGAGCAGCAATTGCAGTTATTATTCATCGTGCAGGAAGCGCTGTCGAACATCCGCAAGCATGCCCAGGCCAGCCACGTCGAAGTGCGCCTCGCCGATCACCAGGACTTTAGCCTGACGATCAGCGATAATGGCGTCGGCTTCGACGCTGCCGCCGTGCTGGAAAAGGGCGACAGCCATGTCGGCATCCATATCATGCGCGAGCGCGCGCAGCGCATCGACGCCACGTTCGACGTGCATGCCTGCCAGGGCGGCGGCACCACGGTCGAACTGCATCTGTCGCGCGAGCAGCGCCGCGCCGCCTGAGTAACTACCTGAAAGTATAAAAAAATGGAGACACCCGATAAACCGATCACCGTCATGCTGGTCGACGACCACGCGCTGTTCCGCAGCGGCATACGTTCGCTGCTGCAGCGGCATACGGATTTTGCCGTCGTGGGCGAGGCGGCCGATGGCGTGGAAGGCATCAAGCGCGCCATCCAGCTGCAGCCCGACGTGGTGCTGCTGGACCTGAACATGGCCGGCATGTCCGGCGTGGAAGCGCTGCAGCTGATGCAGCACGACTGCCCCGACACGGCCATCGTCATGCTGACCGTGTCGGAAGACGCGGAAGACCTGGCCACAGCCCTGCGCGCCGGCGCCTGCGGCTATCTGATCAAGAACATCGACGCCGACTACCTGGTGCGCGCCATCCGCCGCGCTGCCGCCGGCGAAGTCGTCATCGCCGAAGCGATGACGGGCAAGCTGGTGGCGCAGCTGCAGGCGGGCACGCGGCGCGAAGAACCCGTGTCGGAACTCGACAAGCTCACGCCGCGTGAAAAGGAAATCATCGATTGCCTGTCGCGCGGCGAGAGCAACAAGGGCATCGCGCGCACCCTCGACCTGGCCGAAAGCACGGTCAAGATCCACGTGCAGAACGTGCTGAAAAAACTCAACCTCACGAGCCGCGTGCAGGCGGCCGTGTACGCGGTCGAGCACCGGCAGGGCAAGTAGCCGCGTAGATGGGGCAGGCCCGCCGGGCCAGCCCCATGGCCGCTTCCAACCATTCTTCTAGTCCTTTTTGCTGATGGCCGCCATCGCGCTTTTAAAGTAGTATATTGAATATATCTTTAAAAGAGAGCCCATCATGGCCATCACCCCGATCAGCGAACCATCTTCTCCTCCCGCCGCCAGCGCCGCGCCCTGGCATGCCGGCCACGCCGTCTGGCAACTGGGTTTCCGCCCATTCTACCTGCTGGCGGCCGTGTTTGCGGCCATCGGCATTCCCCTGTGGCTGGCCAGTTATGCGGGCTGGCTGACGGGCGGCCTGCAGGTGGGGCTGGGCTGGCACATGCATGAAATGGTGTTCGGTTTCGCGCTGGCCGTCGTCGTCGGTTTCCTCTATACGGCGGGGCGCAACTGGACGGGCTTGCCGACGCCGCACGGCGCCCAGCTGATGGCGCTGGTGGCGTTGTGGCTGGCGGGACGCGTGGCCATGCTGTGCGGCCCGGGCCTGCTGCCGGCGCTGGTCGACTGGCTGTTCCTGCCGCTGGCCGCCTGGCCTTTGTACCTGGTGCTGCGCCGCTCGGGCAATACGCGCAACCTGTTCCTCGTCGGCTTGCTGGCCCTGCTGGCGCTGGCCAACGGCCTGTTCCACGCGGCCGTGCTGGGCTGGCTGCCGCTGTCGCTGTTTGTGCCCGTGCAGGCGGCCATCTTCATCATCGTGCTGATCGAATCGGTGATCGGCGCGCGCGTGATCCCCATGTTTACGCGCAATGGCGCACCGGGCAGCACGCCCGTGGCCAGTCCGAAACGCGCGCTGGCGGCCGTGGCCTGCATGGCGGCCGCCGCGATCGCGTGGCTGGCCGGCGCGCCGGCCTGGCTGACGGCGCCGCTGGCCTTCTGCGCCGCCGGCGTGTCGCTGGCCAACCTGCTGGCCTGGCAGCCGCAGCGTACGGTGCGCGTACCGCTGCTGTGGATTTTGCACCTGTCGTATGCGTGGATAGGCATCGGCTTTGCGCTGCTGGCGGCCGCCAGCCTGGGCCTGCTGCCGGCCAGCGCCGCCTTGCACGCGCTGACGGTGGGCTCGATGGCGGGCCTGATCATCGGCATGATGACGCGCACCACCCTGGGCCACACGGGTCGGCCGCTCAAGGGCGGGAAGGCGGAAGCGGCGATGTATTGGCTGATCCAGCTGGGCGCGCTGGCGCGCCTGCTGGCCGCCGTCGGTCCCGCCGCGCTGTCGATGCCGCTGCTGCTGGCGGCGGGTGCCTGCTGGTCGCTGGCCTTTGGCCTGTATGCATGCGTGTATGCGCCGTATCTGTGGCGCGCCAGGGTGGATGGCCGCGAAGGCTAGGCTGGCAAGTTTGTCATTGGCACGGTCGCCTGGCCGGGCGGCGTCCGTGCCGTGAATGCGGCGGCGGCCTCGATGGCCTGCGCCAGCGCCTGTTCCAGTGCATCGAGCGCGGCCGACGCATCGTCGCCCGCGTGCAGCAGCTGTTCGGCTTGCTGGGCCGCGTGCACGGTGGCGGGCAGGGCCAGGCTGCCGGCCACGCCGGCCAGCTTGTGCGCCAGCGCGGCGGCGTCGGCGCGTGCATCGGCCGCCAGCAGCGCGCGCATGGCGCCCACCGTGTTGCGGTAGGTGCTGCCGAAGTGCGACAGGTGCTGGCGGTAGGGGGCTTCATCGAGCCACTGCTCCATGCCTTGCGCCAGGTCGATCACGGGCGCCGCGCCGCCTGTCCGCACGGGCATCGCCGCTACGGCCACGACGGGCGGCAGGGCTGGCAGCCCTTGCGCATGGCGCCGGTGCGCGCGCGCGATCAGGGCGATGGTCTGCGGCACGTCGAACGGTTTGCTGATGAAATGGTTCACGCCGGCTTCCAGCGCCGCCGCGCGCTGCGTCTGGAAGGCCCCGGCCGTCAGCGCCACCACGGGCAGGTCCTGGAACTGCGGCAGCTGGCGCAGCGCGCGCGTCGCCTGCAAGCCATCCATGACGGGCATCTGCACATCCATCAGCACGATGTCGACGTCGGCCGGGTGGGCCAGCAGCCAGTCCAGCGCCTGCTGGCCGTCGCAGGCGAACGAGGGCAGGGCGCCCTGGTCACACAGGATATGGTTGACCACGTCGCGGTTGATGTCGCTGTCGTCGACCACCAGCACGCGCACGCCGGCCAGCACGCGCTCGCCCAGCGCTCCATGGCCAACGTCCGGGCCGACGTCCAGGCCGGCCGCTTCGGCGCGCCGCTGGCGCGCTTCCATCGTCGCGTTGTACAGGCTGGAAGCCGTCACCGGTTCATTGAGGATGGCATCGGCCGGATTGGCCGGGTCCGTACGGCGGCGCGCGGGCGCTGTCGCCGGCGTGCCGCTGGCCGCCAGGATGACGATGGGGCAGTCCTGCGGCGGCAGGTGCTCGCGCAGGGCGCGCGCCGTGGTTTCGCCGTCCATGTCGGGCATGCGCGCGGCCAGCACGATGACGCCGGGCCGCGCGTCTTCGGCACAGGCCAGTGCATGCTCGAGCGCCGCCTGGCCGCCGGAGACGGCATGCACGCTCCAGCCCAGGCCCTGCGCCACGGCGGCCACGGCGCCGCGCGCGTCGGCCTTGCCATCGGCCAGCAACACACGCAAACCCTGCATGTCGGGCGAGGACGGGACGCTGGCGGCCTTCAGCTGCAGCGGCACCGTGAAGCTGAAGGTGCTGCCCTGGCCCGTGACGCTGGTCAGGCGCATGGAGCCGCCCATCAGGCGCACCAGCTGGCGGCAGATGGTCAGGCCCAGGCCCGTGCCGCCGAAGCGGCGCGTGGTGGACGTGTCGGCCTGGGCGAAGGCGGAAAAGATCGCCTCCTGCACTTCGGGCGCGATGCCGATGCCCGTGTCGCGCACGCTGAAACACAGCACCGCGGCGTCGCCGTCGCGGCTTTCCAGGGCGCTCGTCAGCTCGACCGTGCCCTGCGTCGTGAACTTGATGGCATTGCTGGTCAGGTTGACCAGCACCTGTTCCAGCCGCAGCGCGTCGCCCATCACCTGGTCGACGCCCTCGGGCAGCGGCCCGATGCGCACCTCGATCGGCTTGTCATGCGCGGCAACGCCCATGCTGGCGGCGATCTTGTCGATCACGTCGGCCAGGCGGAACGGCGCCTGTTCGATGGTCATGTGGCCCGCCTCGATTTTCGACACGTCGAGCACGTCGTTGATGATGCCCAGCAGGGACTGGCCCGCGGCGCGGATCTTGCGCGCCATCTGCAGCGCTTCGCCATCGAGGCCGTCGCGTTCCAGCAGCCAGGCCATGCCGAGGATGGCGTTGAGCGGCGAACGGATTTCATGGCTCATGTTGGCGAGGAATTCCGCCTTGCTGCGGTTGGCCGCTTCGGCCGCGTCGCGCGCCAGCAGCATGGCCTCTTCCGCCTGTTTTTGCGCGCAGATATCCTGGGCAAAGATCAGGGTGGCCGGTCCATCCTTGAGCAGCACGCGCGTGGTGGTCTTGAACATGGGGATGGAAAGGCCCTGCTTGCCCAGGCCGAGGGCCTCGAACACCTGTTCGCTGGGCGAATCGGCCTCGATCAGCGCTTCGTTGGCGGCCAGCGCCGCCAGCGATGGCGGGGAAATCATGGCCGACCAGGGCAGGCCGTTCAGATTGTCCTCCATCGTATAGCCGTGCAGCCTGCGGTAGCGGGGATTCGAATAGATGAAGCGGCCGTGGCGCAGGATGGCGATGGCCACGGGCGCATCTTCGATCAGGGTGCGAAAGCGCGTTTCGCTGTCGGACACGGCTTGCATGGCCTGGCGCTCGCTTTCCTGTTCCGCATGCCAGGCGGCCTGCTGCCGGCGCCGCCGCTGGCTCCAGAACAGCAGGCTGGCCGCGGCCAGCGCCAGCACGGCAAAGGAGAGGACGTAGCCGAGCGCCTGGCGCCGCAGCGGGGCGGCGATGGCCGCTTCTTCGCGGCTCAGGCCGATGATCAGGGCGCGGTCCATGTGCAGGGCCGTGGGGGCGATGGTCGCCATGGCCATGATGCGGGGGGCGGCGTGGGCGCCGGCGCCGGCAATTTCGACGCCGCTCAGGACGCCGGCCTGGTAGCCGCTGTCGCGAAAGCGCCGCAGGAAGCTGCCGGGGACGTCCATATTGCCGCCATTGGCAGTCCTGGCCGGGTAGTTGAGAAATTGCTGGCCGTCGCCATGCAGCACCACGGCCCACACGTCGGGGGCGTACATGGCGGTGCGGAACTTGGCCGTGAAGTATTCGGGGGCGAAGGTGGCCACCACCACGCCGGCAAAGCGTCCCTGTTTGTCCTGCACCATGCGCGACGCCGTGATGACCAGGTCGCCCTTGAAGGAATGGAAGGGCGCCGAGATGTACAGCATGCGGGCATCGGGGGCGTCGCGCGCCGTCTGGAAGTAGCCGCGGCGCGAAAAATCCTGGTTTGCCAGTTCCGCGATGTTGGTGGCGACCGCCTTGCCTTGCGCATCGATGACGAGCATGGTGCGTACGCCCGGCATGGCGTCGACCAGCGCGGCCAGGCGCCGCGGCAGCGCCTGCCCGGCGTCGGGTGCGGGGCCGGCGGCCAGATAGTCGCGGATCACGCCGCCCAGCACCAGGTTGGTCGCCGCCAGGTCGACTTCGATGTTTTTTGCCAGCAGCGCCGTCAGCACGCTCAGGCGCTCGCGTTCGGCCTCGTCATGCCGCGTCGCTTCGGCCAGGTGCGCGTAGGCGAGGGCGGCAGCGACGATCAGCAGCCCGATAAGCAGGAACAGCCACTCGATCCATCGTCTGCGCAACGCCGCCGCCTCTGTGTGATAGCTCATGTGGCGATGCTATACCCGATAGGGATGGAGAACAACTTTTGCGCACAACTGGCGCAACTATGCATGTGATAGTGTGGTCAATTTGCCGCCCAGCGGCAGCCGCAGGCGGAAGACGGCGCCCTGGCCCGGCGCGGACGCGACGCCGATGCTGCCGCCCATCAGCGCGACGAGCTGGCGCGCGATGGCCAGGCCCATGCCGGCGCCGTCATGGGCGCGGCTCGGCGAGTCGTCGGCCTGCGAGAATTTGTCGAAGATGAGGCCCTGCTGCGCCTGCGCGATGCCGATGCCCGTATCGCGCACCTCGATCTGCAGGTCCGCGCCGCTGTGCGTGACGTGCACGTCGACCCGCCCGGCGGCCGTGTATCTGATGGCGTTATCGAGCAGGATATCGAGCACGCGCACGAGGCGGACGCGGTCGCAATCGATGCTGGGCGGCGTGGCGGGCGCTACTTGCGCGGCCAGCTGCAAGCCCTTGTGCGCCGCGCGCGGCCGGTGCGGCGCCAGCGCCAGTTCCAGCAGCTGGTCCAATGGCGCTGCGGCGGACTCCAGCCGTACCTGGTCGTGTTCGAGCGCGCTCAATTCCATCGCCGCCTCGACCATGGACAGCAACTGGCGGCCGCTGTCCTGTATCGTTTGCGCGTAGGCGGCCTGTTCCGGCTCGCGCAGCTGCTCTTGCAGCAGCTCGGAGAAACCGAGGATGCCGTTGAGGGGCGTGCGCAATTCATGCGACATGTTCGACAGGAAGCGCGACTTGGCTTCGCTGGCGGCGATGGCCCTGGCGCGGCTGTCGACCAGGCGGCCGATCAGCAGCACCAGCGCGGCCCACGACAGCACGATCAGCGCGCTCGTGACGGCCGCCATCAGCAAGGCCTGGTTGCGGCGCGAGACGTAGTCGGCCAATACCGTGTCGCGGTCCAGCCCGACCAGCATGTACAGCGGGTAGCCGGCCAGTTTTTCAAATGCGTAAAAGCGCACGATGCCGTCGACGGGGCTGCGTTCGGTGAAGCCGCCCCGCGTTTTACCTTGCATCAAGGAAAATACCTTGCTGGCGCCGATATCCTGGCCGATGGTGTCGGCGGCGCCGACCCGGCGCGCGCGCACCACGCCGTCGCTGCCGACAAGCTCGGTGGAGCTGTTGTCGCCGAGGTCGACTTCGTCGTACAGGCGGGTAAAGTAATACGGGTCCATCGAGACCACCACCACGCCCTTGAACCGGCCATCGGCATGGTTGATGCGGCGCGTCATCTGGATCGACCATTTTTGCGATACGCGGCCCAGCACCGGCTTGCTGATATACAGTTCGCCGCTATCGCGCTGCATGTGTACGCGGATGTGCTCGCGGTCGGCCAGCCTGGTCGGCTGGAAGGGGCGGCTCGACAGCACCATGTCGCCCTGTTCGTCGACGATGGTAAACAGGTTGTACAGGGGGCCGGGCCTGAGGCCTTGCTGCAGGTCCGTTACGATGTCGAGGCCGCTGCCCAGCGCCTGGTAGCGGCTGCGCAAATACGTGGCCGCCTGGTCCGCCGCCTCGATCGTGCGGATCGCGTGTTCGTCGAAGACGCGCGCCATGCTGCGCGCATCGCGCCCGGCGCCGGCGATGGCAGCGTCGCAGGCGTGCCGCAGTTGCAGCACGGTAATGCTCCACAGCCCCGCCAGCAGGATGGCCATGAAGAGCGACAGCAGGGTGCGCGTATCCCAGCGTTCCCAACGCTGCCAGGCCATGGCATTCCAGTATCCGTGCTGTTGCATGCTGCCTCCGCAAGGGTTGTCATTCTGCGTGCGATTTATCAATTATAGCGAATATAATTGAATTTATCGAATAAAATGATTTGTATGCGGGAAGTGTTGTATTGAACGCCGGCTCTGGCGGCTAACGTGTCGCCGCCTGGCGCGTCAGCCAGCGCTCGACCATGTCGCGCAGCTGGCTGGCCGTAAACGGCTTGGACAGGTAATCGTCCATGCCGGCCGCCACGCAGCGCTGCCGGTCGTCCTCGGTGACACCGGCCGTCAGGGCGATGACGGGCAGGCGCGGCGCGCCGCTGGCCGCTTCGCGGGCGCGCAGGGCCTCGCACGCCTGGTAGCCGTCCATGACGGGCATCATGCAATCCATCAGCACCAGGTCGTACTGCCGTTCGGCCAGCGCCTGCAGGCCCAGCGCGCCGTTCTCCGCCGTGTCGATGCTGTAGCCGCGGGATCCCAGCTGCAGGCACACGAGCTGGCGGTTCAGCGCCGTGTCCTCGACCAGCAGGATGCGCGCGCCCGGTTCCGATGCGGGTGCAGGCGCGGGTGTGGATTCGGATGGCGCTGCTGTCTCCGGCTCCGGCGATGTGGCGGCCGGCGTCTGCGGCGCCAGCGTCAGGGCCAGGGCCGCCTCGTGTTCCTGGCGCCGCAGCAGGGACATGATCAGCACGATGGCCCCGGCCAGCACGAGCAGGCTGACCACGGCCGCGCCGCCCATGGTGCGCAGCATGCGCCGCCAGCCCGCCAGGTAGACCTCGTCCCTCACGGTGACGTTGACGGCCAGCGGATAGTCGCGCACCAGCCGTACGCCGGCCAGGCGCTTGACCGGGCGGCCCTGCTCGGCTGCGCGCGGCGTGTCCACCTGCAGCACGCCATCGGTCTTGCCCTGTTCCAGCAGGCGGTAGGTGCTGCCCGTCAGGTTGCGCTTGCCCATCATGGCGGGCACGGCCGGCCAGCGGGCCAGCAGCGTGTAGTCGCTGCGGTACAGGGAAAAGGCCGTGTGTTCGCCGATGCTGGTGCTCTGGAAGAATTTGCTGAAGAAATCGCACGACAGGCCGACCAGCACCACGCCCAGGAAACGGCCGTCCGGGCCGCTGATGCGCCGGCTGATATAGAAGGTCCAGGCGCCATTGCCCTTGTTTTGCACGGGCGCGCTCACATGCATGCCGCCGTGCGGGTGGCGCCGGTGGTAGTCGAAGTAGTCGCGCTCGCCGAGGCGGATGGGCGGCGGGGGGAACGCGCGGCTGAAGGCCAGCACGCCGGCATCGCTGCCGACGATGGATACCACGTCCACTTGCGGCACGCCGCCGATCTTGTGCCGCAGCATCTGGTGCATGGCCGGGGTGCCGACGGCGGCGGCCAGCGCCTGCGCGTCCGCGGGGGCGGCGGCTTCGATCTCGCTGCTGACGCTGTCGAGGACCAGGCTGGCCGCCGTCATGCTCTGCGCCGTGTTTTCCGCCAGCAGCAGCGACAGGTTGGACAGGTCCTGTTTCCAGTCATCGACGGCTTCGCGGTGCAGCACCACGCCGGAGACGACGATGCGCAGCGCCAGCAGGCCCACCAGCACCAGGCCGACGATGGCCGCCGTGGTGCGCGGCCGGTAGTGGTGCACCAGGCGCAGGACGGCCTGGCGCGCGTTCATGCCTGCGCGCCCGTGTATTCGCGCATGCTGCGGCGTACTTCCTGCTCCACTGCGCCGATCAGCGCCGCCGTTTCGGCCAGCCATTCCGGTGCCGCCACGCCCTGATGGCGCACCAGCTGCTCGAGTGCCGCCAGGCGCGCCACGAGGGCGCCGGCGCCCAGCAGGGCCACGGTGCCGCGCAAGGTATGGCAGCTATGCGCGATGGATTGCGCCGTGCCGCCGCGCACGGCCTGCTCGACGCGCGCAAACATGGCCGGCGACGTGTCGAGGTAGGTCTGCGACAGGGCGCGGAACATCTCGAGGTCGTGGCCGGTGGCGTGGAACAGCACGGCAGGATCGATGTGGCGATAGGCTGGCATGGCGGCTCCGTGGCGAGGGGAAAGCGGCGGCGGGTCAGGCGGCCAGGCTGTTGCGCCGCGCGTGGCCGGCGCAGCAGGCACGCAGATAGCCGCGCAGTTCGTCGTAATTGACGGGCTTGGCAAAGAACACCACGCCGGGCGGCACGCCGCCCCGTTCTTGCAGCTCTTCCTGCGTCAGGCTCGACAGCATGGCGATGTGCATGTCCGCCAGCAGCGGGTCGGCCAGGATGGTGCGGATCACTTCGTAGCCGTCGATGCCTTCCATGACGATGTCGGCCAGCAGGATGTCGGGCTGGTCGCGGGCGATTTCCATCAGCGCCTGGTAGCCGTTCTCGCAAAAGCGCAAGTCCGCCTGCAAGCCCCATGAACCGATCTGTTTTTCATACAGCGCGCGCTCGATCGGATTGTCTTCGATGACCAGGATGGATGGCGGGCGGCCCGATGGGACGGGGCGGCTGGCGCGTGACGCGCGCTGGTCCTGGCCCGGCTGGCCGGGATTGCCCTTGTAGGCTTCGACGGCCGCGAGGGGAATGCGGCGGTGGCCGCCCTTGGTCTTCCAGGCTTCGATCACGCCGGCCTCGACCAGTTGCTGCACTGAAGTGACCGAGATGCCGAGGATTTCGGCGGCCTTTTGGGTAGTGCAGACGTCTGCAGTGTGCATGATGGGCTGTATGGTCGCGATGAAGTTGAAGGGAATGATACGCAATCGGGCTCAAAAAATCAATTTCAACGAATTAGATGAATTCACTAAAAACCTGGCGTGCGGCTGGCCGGACCCGCGTGCGCGTACGGCAGGGGGCGACATGGCTGTGCGGTTCCAGGATATCGCGCCATTCGCTCCACTCCGCATTGCTGTGGCGTAGCAGGGTTTCCATGTAGCCTGCGTCCAGGCCCAGTACCCGCGCCGTGGCCAGGGCTGGCTCGCGCGGCCCCGCGCCGTTGCGCAGTATCAGGTCGGCGAAGCTGCTGGCCAGCTTCAGCAGCTTCGCCAGGTCCGTCATGCGCCCGGCCCGTCCGAAGCCGGGCGGCGCGGCATGGCAGAGTACGGCGTCGCACAGGATGTCCGCCATGCCCCAGCCCCGCATGAGGTTGGCCGACAGGGCCAGCTGGTGGTGGCCGAAGCGCTGCGATTCTTCGCCCAGCAGCCGGGCCGTGACGCCATTGCCGTACTGGCCCAGCAATTCTCCATATTCCTGCGGATGCACGCTGGCCAGGGCCAGCTGGCCGCAGTTGGCCAGCAAGCCGCAACTGTACAGCTCATCGGCCGGCGCCAGCTGCAGCGCGTCGCCTGCCACGCGGGCGGCGCACGCCATGGCCAGCGAGTGTGACCAGTAGCGCTGCGCGTCGAAGTGCGCGCACGTGGGCGCTGGCGGGGCCGGGATGGTGCACGCCTGGCGCAGGGCGGGCAGGCCGATGGCCGCCAGCATCGCGGCGCTGACGGCCCCATGCCTGCGCCCGCCCGGCGGCACGCCCGCATTCGCCAGGCCGATGAGCTTGCCGGTCATGGCCGGATCGCAGCCCAGCTGTTCCGCCAGTTCATCGAGCGCCACCTGCTGCTGGCACAAGGTGGCCAGCCAGTGGCGCCGCCGGGCAGGCGAAGGCAGGATGGCGCCGCCGGGCAGGCACGCCAGGTCGATGTGGGCGCTCATGGCCGGCTCCCTACGCCGTTGCAGTCATCGGCCTGCGCCGTGCCCGCCGTTTGCAGGGCCGTGACGGCTTGCGACAGCGCATCGAGCGCCATCAGCAGTTCCGCATGCAGGCGGTGCAGGGCGCCGATATCGTTGGAAAAGCCCGCATGCACGGCCTGGCGCGACAGCGCCTGCAATGGGAGCAGGCCCATGGACTGGCTGCCGTCGAGAATTTCCTGTGCCAGCACTCTTGCCGGGGCGGCCCGCTCGCAGCGCAGCGCATGGGCGATGCCGGCGAGGCGGTCGCGCGTCTCGGCCACGAACAGGGCCAGAATCTCGCCCTGCAGGCGCCGGTCGTGGCCGAACATGGCGTCCAGGCGGGCCGCGTCGAACGGCGGCGTGTCCGGTGTCTTGGACGCTGTAGACGGTGGTGCGCTGTCAGCCGCCTTGGCCGGCGGGACCGCTTTGCGCATTTGCAGCAGCGCATGCAGATCGGCCGGCGCCGCGCCGGTGGCCTGCGTGCGGTCGGCCTGCTGCCAGCGGGTGCGGCGCCAGAGCAGGGCGGCCAGCAGCAACAGCAAGCCTGCCAGCGCCAGCGCCGGGCGCATCAGCGAGAGATCTTCGCAGCGAAGGAAGGGGTGAATGGCGAGAAAGGAGTTCATGGCAGTGCTCCAGTGCGTTCTATGCGAGTGATCCTGCGTGATGGCGGACCTAAAATACGTCCCAGTCGCCCGAATCGGCGGCGGCCGGCACCGCTTTCCTGGCCTGGCCTGCGGGGCGCGTGGCGACCAGCTTGAGCGTCGCCTTGTGCTGTGCGGGCCGCGGGGCGGCAGGCGCGCGCGGCGCCGCGCCGGCCTGTCCCTGCGCCAGCTTGAAGGCGCCCACCACGCCGGCCAGCCTGGCTGCCTGCTCCTGCAGCGATTGCGATGCCGCCGCCGCTTCTTCGACCAGGGCCGCGTTCTGCTGCGTGACTTCATCCATCTGCGTGATGGCGCGGTTGATTTCCTCGATGCCCGTGCTTTGCTCCACGCTGGCGGCCGAGATTTCGCTGACGATGTCGGTAACGCTGCGTACCGTGTCGACCACTTCCGTCATGGCCGCGCCGGCCTGCTGGACCAGCTTGCCGCCTTGGCCCACCTGTTCCACGGAGTCGCTGATGAGTACCTTGATTTCCTTGGCGGCCGCGGCCGAACGGTGCGCCAGGTTGCGTACTTCGGTGGCCACGACGGCAAAGCCGCGCCCCTGTTCCCCGGCGCGCGCCGCTTCCACGGCCGCGTTCAGGGCCAGGATATTGGTCTGGAAGGCGATGCCGTCGATGACGCCGATGATGTCGGCGATCTTGTTCGACGCGCTGTCGATCGCTTCCATCGTGCGTATCACGTCGCCCATCACTTGTCCGCCCCGCTGCGCCTTGTCCGAGGCGCTGATGGCCATTTGCTGGGCCTGGCGGGCATTGTCCGCGTTTTGCCGCACGGTGGCCGTCAGTTCTTCCATGGCCGAGGCGGTTTCTTCCAGCGAGCCCGCTTGCTGTTCCGTGCGCGCCGACAGGTCCAGGTTGCCGGACGCGATTTCGCCCGAGGCCGTGCTGATGCTGTCCGTGCCGGAACGCACTTCGGCCACGATGCGCACCAGGCTCGCGCTCATGTCCGCCATGGCCTGCATCAGCTGGCCCACCTCGTCGTTCGAGGTGGCGCGGACCTGCACGCTGAGGTCGCCGTCCGCGATGGTGCGGGCCACGCCGATGGCGTCGGCCAGCGAGGCGGCGATGCGCCGCGCCAGCAGCAGGCCCATGCTGGCTACGAGCGCCGTCACGGCCAGGGACAGGGCGATGGCAATCCAGCGTGCGCTGGCAGCGGCGGCGGCGCCATCGGCCGCACCTTTGGCCGCCAGGTTTGCGTTGTAGCGGTGGTGGGCGGCGAGGGCGTCGACCAGTTCCTTGATGATGGGCTGGTTTTGTACCAGCAAGTCGCGCGCCGCGTCCAGTTCACCGGCCTTCGACAGCGCCAGCACCTTGTCGCGCACTTCATCGTAGCGCAGCAGCACGGCGCGGTCGGCGGCCAGCAGCGCGCGGTCCTGTTCATCGGTGATATCTTCTTTTTCATATTGGTCGAGCGCCTTGCCGACCGCCGCGCGCGCTTCCCTGATGCCCGCTTCCAGCTTGGCGCGTCCGGCCGCATCCTTGCTGGCCATGTGCTGCCAGACGGCCGTGCGCATCTGCGCGAACGGCACGAAAGCGTCGTTCAAGGTGAGCAAACTGGGTACCGTGTTGACAGTGGCATAGCTGGCCGCCGTGTACACGCGGTCCATCTGGTAGATGCCAAAGCCCGCCAGGGCGGCCAGCCCGAGGACGACGGAGAGGATCAAGGCGTACAGCCGTTTAGCGATGGTCATGATGGGCGCCGCTCCAATGAAGTGAAATTCAAGAAAAACGTTTTGTTTGGGTGGTTTTTCCCATTTTACGATAAAAATTCGTTTTATTCGAGAAATTTGTTGTTGAATTATTTTATTTAATGGTTTTCATTGAAAACATATACTTATAGCGGGCTGGACGCTCAAGCCGTGTATAAAACGCCACACGGCGTATGGCCGGCGTTGTGGCGTGTGGCACGCTTTGGCGATTAGTGAAAAAATGGAATTCCTTGATCGCCATCAAATACGGTGCGCAGGCGCGTGCCGCCGACTGACTCTTGTAAAGGAGCATCATGACTGCCTCTGCCCGGCCTGGACCCTTGCTTGTCATCACCGCAGTCATCTTCATCTTGCTGGGCCTGGCACTTGCCGGCGGCGGCGCCTGGCTCGTCAGCCTGGGCGGTTCCTGGTATTACGTCGTGGCCGGTATCGGCATGCTCGTCGCGGGCGCGCTCGTGTGGAAGGGGCGGCGCAGCGCCCAGCTGTTCCTTGCGCTGCTGCTGTTCGCCACCCTGATCTGGTCCGTGATCGAAGTGAAGTTCGACTGGTGGCAATTGCTGCCGCGCCTAGATATCTGGTTCGCCGCCGCCGTCTGGCTGCTGCTGCCCTTCGTCGACCGCCGCCTCGATCCGCCATTGACGGCCGGAGCGAAACCGCGCGATGCGGGCAAGAGCGCGCTGGCCGCCGCCGTGGTACTGACGGCTGCCGTGGGCGTGTTCTCGTTGTTTCAGGACTATTACACCTTGCATGGCGAAGTGCCGGCCGAGAACATGGCAGCCGCGCCGCAAGGCGATTTCGCGCCCGGCGTGGCGCCCAACGACTGGGCCGCGTATGGCCGTTCCGGCTATGGCGACCGCTATGCGCCGGCCGCGCAGATCACGCCGGCCAACGCGTCGCAGCTGAAACAGGCATGGGTGTACAACACGGGCGACTTCAAGGGCCCGAACGATCCGGGCGAGATCGCCAACGAAGTCACGCCGCTGAAAGTGAACGGCATGCTGTACCTGTGCACGCCGCATAACATCGTCATCGCGCTGGACCCGGACACGGGCAAGGAGATCTGGCGCCACGATCCGAAGATCAACCGCGACGCATCGACCTACCAGCACATGATCTGCCGCGGCGTCGCCTACTGGGACGTCAACGCGGGCCGCGCCAAGGGCGATCCGGCACCCGAGGCGGCCGGCATGGAATGCCCGCGCCGCATCCTCGCACCCACCATGGATGCCACCCTGATCGCCGTGAACGCGGATACGGGGGTAGCCTGCAAAAGCTTTGGCGAAAATGGCGTGATCGGCCTGTACCACGGCATGGGCATGAAGAAGCGGGGCTTTTTGATGCCGACGTCGCCGCCGGCCGTGGCGCAAAACGTGGTGGTGATGGCCGCCAGCGTCACCGACAACTTTTCCACGGAAGAGCCGTCCGGCGTGATCCGTGGCTACGATCCCGTCACGGGCAAGTTGATGTGGAACTGGGATGCGTCGAACCCCGACGACACGGCGCCGATTGCCGATGGCAAGACCTACACGAACAATTCGCCCAATTCCTGGGGCGTGTCCAGCATCGATGAAAAGCTGGGCATGGTGTACATCCCGATGGGCAATGAAACACCGGACACGTGGGGCGGCAACCGCAATCCCCATGGCGAGAAATACAATAGCGCCATCGTCGCGCTGGACCTGGCGACGGGCAAGGTGCGCTGGGTCTACCAGACCGTGCACCACGACATCTGGGACATGGATATCGGCGGCCAGCCCACCCTGGTCGACATCGACACGCCGAAAGGCAAGGTTCCCTCCGTTGTGGCCACGACGAAACGGGGCGACATTTACGTGATCGACCGGCGCGACGGCAGCCTGGTCGTGCCGGCGCCGGAAAAACCCGTGCCGACGAACAACCCGGCTCCCGGCGACCGCCTGTCGCCCACGCAGCCGTTTTCGGCCCTCACTTTCTTGCCCGAGAAAAACATCAGCGAAACGGATATGTGGGGCACGACGCCGTTCGACCAGCTGGCGTGCCGCATCATCTTCCGTCAGCACCGCTACGAAGGGCCGTTCACCCCGCAAACGGTGGCCGAAGGCAAGATCAAGGGCGCCATCATCTCGCCGGGCCCGCTCGGTATCTTCGAGTGGGGCGGGGCGGCCGTCGACCCGGGCCGGCAATTGCTGCTGGTGAACCCCGACTACATGGGTTTTCTGGAACGCCTGGTGCCGCGCGCGCAAGCCAATGCGAAGGGCGGCACGGGCTCGGAAATGGGCTTGCAGCCGCAGACGGGCGTGCCGTTCGCCGTGGAAATCAAGCCTTTTCTTTCGCCGCTGGGCTTCCCATGCCAGGCGCCGCCGTGGGGCTATATCGCCGCCGTCGACTTGCGCACCATGAAAAAAGTATGGATGCACAAGAACGGCACCACGCGCGACAGCGCCCCCGTGCCCATCGCCTTGCCGCTGGGCGTGCCCAGCCTGGGTGGCATCAGCACCACGGGCGGCGGCGTGGCCTTCCTCAGCAGCACGCTCGACTACTACATCCGCGGCTACGACGTGCGCAACGGCAAGACCGTATGGAAAGCTCGCTTGCCGGCCGGCGGCCAGGCCACGCCGATGAGCTATGTCTCGGACAAGACGGGCAAGCAATATGTCGTCGTCATGGCCGGCGGCCATGGTTCGCTGGGCACGAAGATGGGCGATAGCCTGGTGGCGTTTGCCTTGCCGGATGAGGCGGTGGAGAAGAAAAAGTAGAAAGCGGAGGGCAAGCACCTGGAAAGAGCTGGGGTCAGTCGCTTCGCGATCGGAATGCGCCCCATTGGTACGCATTCCCCCGACGGGTCTGACCCCAGATTTTATTGCGCCGCCAATCCCAGTTTCAGTCCCACCAGCTTGCCCGGCGCGGCCTCCGTTTTTTCCGGCGCACCGGCGCTGACCCTGGCCGCGGGCGTGCCGTCCTGCTGCAGGGCGGCCAGAATCGCCGCGCTGCGCTGGGTGCCCAGTTTGCTCAAGGCGTCGGCCGCCAGGGGCTGCTTGGCTTCCAGTTGCTCGCGCAAGCCCTTGTAGAAGGCGCCCGTGTCGGCCACTTGCGGCTCGCCTTCGATCAGCTTGCCCAGACGTTGGAATACGGGGATTTTTGCCGGAGCCGATGCGGCTGCTGATGCCGTCTCTGCCGCCGCTGTGGCTGGGACGGCCGATTCCGCCGCCTTTTTCTGCTTGTCCAGCTCGGCCTTGCCGAAGCGTTCCGCGTACAGGTCGCGCAGGGCGCTTCGTATCTTGCGTTCACCCAGGTTCAACGGTCCCGGTTCTTCGCCCGCTTCCAGCTTGATGCCGGCCTTGGCGGCGACGGCGCGGCGCACGGCCTGGACGCGCAGGGCGGCCGCGTCCGTATCGCTGTACTGGCCAGGCACGGCCAGTTTCAGCTGTTCGCGCTTGGCGAGGATTTGCGCCACCTGCTTGAGCTTTTCCCGCTCGGGCGGCAGCAGCACGGCGCTGCCCGCGTCGAAGTCGATCGATTCGAGCTTGTCGGCGCTGATGCCGAGCAAGTTGCCCAGCGCGCGGAATGGGGCCGTGACGATTTTCGTCAGCACATTGCCCACGGCTTTCCAGATCAGGGCGCCATAGCTGAATTGCGGGTCGTTCATGTCGCCCGACACGGGCAAACCGAGATCGATGCGCCCGTCGCTATCCTTGAGGATGGCCAGCGCCAGTTCCAGCGGCAGCTTCAAGGCGTCCGGGCTGTCGATGCGTTCGCCCAGAGTCAGCTTGTCGAGCACGATCTGGTTGGTGCCGTCGAGCTGGCGGTTGCGCACCTTGTATTGCAAGTCCAGCGAAATCTTGCCTTCTGCCACTTTGTAGCCGGCGAACTTCATCGTGTACGGCGAAGCGGACACCATGTCGACATTCTTGAAGACGACGTTCAAGTCCGTGTTGTCGGTCGGGGCGAACGGGTTCAACTGGCCACGCACGCGGGCCAGGCCGAATTCGTCGATGCGGCCATCGAGTTCGATCTGACTGCGCGCATCGCGTTTCGTCGACAGGCCCGTGACGACGCCATTGAGTTCATAGATCTTGGCGGCGAACTGGGGCCGCAAGCTGAGGTCGGCAAAGTCCAGCTTGGCGTTTTGCAGGCGCACGCGGCGCACGCGCACGGGGAAGGCGGCGTCGGCCGCCGGCGTGGCGGAGGCCGCAGGAGCGGTGGCCGTGGCCGTGGCAGGCTCGGGCGCCTTGACCAGCAGGCGCTGTGCGTTCAGGCTGCGGTCGTTTTCGATGATCAGCTGGGCGTTCGGTTCGACCACGCGCAGTTCGGGGATGTCGACGAAGTCGGGGCCCACGCTGGCCGTCATCTTGTCGGCGCGCACGCTTTTCCAAGAGGCAAAGCGCTTGCCATCCGTTTCATTGAGCACGAGGCCGGCGATATCGACGCCACCCACATAGCGGACCTTCGGCGCTTTCGGCGCGCCGCCGCCCGTCGTCAGGCGGCCGCTGCCGGAGAGCGACCCGCTTGCCAGTTTCAGTTTGATATGCTGCGCCAGCAATGGTTGCACGGGCGCCAGGGTCAGCTGTTTCAAATTCAGCTGCGCATCGACGGCGCCCGTGCCCGGCACGAACTTGCCATTGGCCGTCAATAGGCCGCCTTCGCGCAGGCCCACGCCCAGCTCGAACGGCAGCGCCTGTTTCGTATCGTTGCTGACGTCTTGCAGCGACAAACGGGCATCCTGCAAGTTGACCTTGATGCCCGTGCCCGCGTCATCGAAACGGGCGCCGAACTTGCTCAGTTCTACCTTGTCTACCTTGGTGGACCAGGGCGCGGATGGCGCGTCCTTGGCAGGGGTGGCCTTGCCGGAGGCAAACACGGGCAGCTTTTGCGCAATCGCAAATTCGCCCTGGCGGTTGCGCGCCAGGTCGATCTGCGCGCCGCTGGCCGTCACGGCGCCCAGGTGCACCGTGTGTGCGGCCAGGTCGATCTTGCCGTCGGTAAAGCCCAGTTGGGCCAGCTTGAACGGCGTTTGCGCGCCCCGTTGCATGGTGAGGTCGGCCAAGCCGAAATGTGCGCCGTCGATGACGGTGGCCATGCCCGATGGGCCTTGCTGCAAGCCCAGCTGCAAGTTCAGCTGCAGCTGTCTGGCGCTCAGCTGCAAGGCTGGCGAGACGGTTTCATCGATGGCGGACACGTCCACATTGGCCAGCGCCAGCTGTTTCAAGTCCACTTTCCACTTGCCGGGCGTGGCTGGTGCGGCGGGCGTGGCGGCGGCAGATGCTGCTGGTGCGGGATTACCCGGCGGCATCAGGTTCGCCACGTCGATCTCGCCCTTGCTGTCGCGGCGCACGGCGACCTTGCCGCCGACCAGGTTGACCTTGTCGACCGTGACCTTCTGGCCTGCCAGATCCACGTTCACGCCGGCGATGCCCAAAGTGTTCAGCGACGTAAAGGCGTCGCTCTTGCCACTTTGTACCAGCGCCAGGTTGCGCAAGGCGAGGCCCGCGCCTTTGACGGTCGCTTCCAGCTTGCCGTCCGCATAGGAAAAGGCGTAGGGCAGGCGCGCCGACAGCTTGCCGCTGGCGACAGTCGCGCGCGTATAGGCTTTCAAATACGCGGCCAGGCCGGGCAGGGAGGCGTCGTTCAGTATCAGTTCGCCCTCGCCACGGATGGGGCTCAGCGAGGCCGTGCCGCGCCAGTGCAGCTTGCCGCCGCGCGCCGCATCGGCACTGAGGCTGTAGCTGCCGTTGGCGTCGGGCAGGGTGGAGATATTATCGAGCGTAAAGTTGATCGGCGTGAAGTTGTCCGCATAGCCGGCCTTCTGGTCTTGCCAGTCGACTTTGCCTTGCTCCAGCGCAAAGTGGGCGATGACGAGGCGCGGCATGCCGCCTTCGCTTTTTTCCGGATGGTTGCGTTGCCAGGTGGCCAGCACTTCGGCCAGGTTGAACTTGCCGTCCGGCGTGATCGTCAGCTGCGCTTGCGGCGCCGTGATGCGGATTTCCGCCAGGCTCCAGGCACGGCGGACGATGGATTTCCATTCCAGCTGCACGGCCAGGGCGCCGATGGACAGCAGCGGTGCATTGTTTGCGCTGGCCGCTTCCTTGAAAGCGATCTTGTCCGCTTCCAGGCGCAGGGTAAACGGGTTGAAGCGCACGTCGGCGATGCTGGCCTGGCGCGCGAGTTCTTTTTCTGCAAATTTGGGTAGCTGGTTTTTGATGACGTAGGGCACCAGCCAGAAGCCGGCCGCACTGTAGGCGGCCAGGGCGCAGCCCGTGCCCAGGGCCCAGCGCTGCCAGCGTTTCCAGCGAAATGTTTTCGTCTGCACGCTTTTGTTGTCGATTGTGTTCACGAACTTACCTTTTGATCTTGTTGGGCCGCAGTGTTGCGCGCCGTGACTGTCAGTATGCCTCTTTGCGGCCTCGTCTGCAAAATCCAAACGTGTTCAAGTGATAACAGGCGCCTAAGGGAACTAGTTTCTTCTGTAAAACTCACACAAACTCACCTTTTCTTGATAATGATTCTCATTATCGGTATCATGTCCGCTAACCGTAAGTTTCCGCTTGCCCCCATTTTCCAATTGAAAGTCTGACGCCATGCCTGTTGTCACTCCCCGCACCCGTTTACTTCCAGTGGCCGCAGCCCTGTCGCTGGCCTTCGCTTCCCACGCCGCGCTGGCGGCCAATGCGGCCAGCGGCCAGGACGAGCCGACGGCTGGTGATGAGAAAGTCATGCAAGCCGTGCAGGTGACGGGCGCCCGCGCGCAAGGACTGGTGCCGCTGACCACGGAGGCAGGCAGTTTCCGTGGTGCCAGCATCATGGACGTGCCGTCGACCGTCAACGTGATCACGCGCGAATTGCTGGAGCAGCAAGCCGTGTCCGGCCTGTACGACGCCGTGCGCAATACGGCCGGCGTGACGCGCCAGCAAAATGGGGGCGAGACGTGGGATCAACTGGTGATACGCGGCATCGCCGTGGAAAACCGCACGAATTACCGCCTCAACGGTTCCATGCCCATCATGAACTTCTCGCAAGTACCCATGGAAAACAAGGAGCGGGTGGAAGTGCTGAAGGGCGCCTCGGCCCTGTACTATGGATTTACGTCGCCGGCCGGCGTCGTCAATTTCGTTACCAAGCGTGCCGGCAGCCAGCCCGTCACCAGCATGGGCTTGAGCCTCGACGACCGCGGCAGTGCCGTGGCGAATGTCGACGTGGCGCGCCGTTTTGGCGCGCAGCAGGAATTCGGCGTGCGCATCAATGCCGCTGGCGGCACCCTCGGTTCCTACCTGGATGATGTCGGCAATGGCAACCGCCGCTTCATTTCCACGGCGCTCGACTGGAGAGTCACGAACAAATTGCTGCTCAAGGCCGACCTCGAGTACGAGCGCCGCAGGGTGACGGAGCAGGCGGGCGTAGCCTTGCCCACGGCCGTGAAAGGCGTGATCAGCTTGCCGCGCGCCGTCGATCCGCGCAAGCTGATCGGCCCGGACTGGTCGAGTTTCGAAGCGCAAACGAAAAACGCGCAATTGCGCGCCGACTACGCCATCACCGATGGCTGGGCCTTGACGGTGGAGGCGGGCCACGCGGAAACGGCGCGCGACCGCCGCCTGGCGATCTTCCGCCTGAACAACGCAGCCGCGCTGGCCACGGGCGCGGGCCGCATCACGGGCAATATCCAGCACAGCGTGATGACGTCGGACTTGCTGCGCGCGGAATTGGCCGGCAATTTCAACACGGGTTTCATCGCCCACGAACTGACCCTGGGCGCGTCGCGCACGGATAAATCGCAAGATCCGATTTACCAGAGCAATTACACGATCGCCTCGCAAAACCTGTACAACCCCGTGCCCGTGACGACTGTCGTGTTCGGTCCCAAGCCAACGGCGCCGACGACGGCCGGGCTCGACACGCGGGACACGGGCTTGTACGCGCTTGATCGCATGGTCTTCAGCCCGCAATGGCAAAGCGTCATCGGCGTGCGCCGCAGCAGCTATCAAAGCGACCAGGGCGCCAGCCACTACGACGTCAGCAAGACGACGCCGATGGCCTCCTTGATCTACAAGGCCACGCCCGAGCTGTCGTTCTATGCATCCACGGCGCGGGGGCTGGAAGAGGGCGAGGCGGGCCCGACGGGTACCGTCAACCAGGGCGTCAAGATGGCACCCGGTGTCAGCAAACAGAAGGAACTGGGCGCGCGCTGGATGACCCCTGGCGGCACCTTGCTGTCTGCCGCGCTGTTCGACATCACGCGTCCCGGCTACTACACGAATGCCAGCAATGTATTCACGTCGGACGGCGAACAACGCTACCGCGGCTTGGAACTGTCGACCCAGGGCAAGCTGACGCGCCAGTTGTCGTGGCAGACGTCGGCCCAGTTCCTCGACCCAAGCTTTGCGCACATCAACGCCGACTACAACGGCAAGGCGCCGGAAAACGCGTCGAAACGCACGGCCAGCGCCTTCCTCGCCTACGCGTTTGACGCCGTGCCGGGCCTGTCCGTCAACGGTGGCGCGTATTACTACAGCGCCCGTCCCGTCAACGACCTGAACCAGGCCTTCCTCGGCGGCGTGAGCCTGTTCAGCGCGGGCGCCCGCTATGCGAGCCGCGTGATGGACAAGGCCGTCGTGTGGCAGCTGAACGTGGAAAATGCGGCCGACAAGCGCTACTGGGCTGGCGCCGGCACGCGCCTGGCTTCCGGTGCCCCGCGCGCCATCAAGCTGTCGATGAAGGTGGCTCTATAAGGCTTGACTTGCGCGCTGTCCACGGGTGATCGGCGCTGATACAATGTTGCCATGTTCATCAGCAAAGGCAAGGCCGGCATCGTCCTGTGGATCGCGTGTATCGCCATCTTCCTGGCCACGCTCGCCCCTACAGTGTCGCGCGCGCTGACGGTCGCCAGCGGCCTGGCCGTGCCCAGCCTGGAAATCTGCTCGGTGGCGGGCGGCATGAATATGCTGCCCGCAACATTCTCCACGGATAAGCCCGATACCAAGAGCAGCATGCGCATAAGCGATTGCCCGTGCTGCAGCATGCATGCGGCAGCCCTGGATATTCCCCCAACGACTCTCGTGCTCGCTTCCGGCGAGCTCATCACGGGCTTGCTTCCCCTGCTGTTCTACCAATCCGCCACACCCTTGTTCGCCTGGACACCCGTCCAGCCCCGCGGCCCGCCCGCCGCTTTCTGATTTTTTCATTTCCCGTGTGAATGGCTTTTTTGCCGCGCCGATTGTGCGTGCGCCGCCGTTCGCCTTGTCTACTCAGAATGTGAAAGCAGCATCATGAAACATTTACCAATATTGATTTCCCTCGTCATCGCCATGCCCGCCTTGGCGCAAACGCGCACTGAACAGGTCCTGCCCGAGATGAAAGTCATCGTCACGGCCATAGGCGACGGCTACCGTCCCGCCGCCGACACGGCGTTGATGCTCAGCAGTACACCCGGCTACAGCGTGGCGGCCGGCGGCGGCGTGTCCGGCTTGCCGGTGGTCAATGGCTTTGCCGATGACCGGCTGAAAATACGCATCGACGGCATGGAATTGACGTCGGCCTGCGCCAACCACATGAATGCGCCGCTATCGTATATCGATCCGCAGCAAGTGCAGCGCATCCGCCTGATCGCGGGTGTGACTCCCGTCAGCGCGGGCGGCGACAGCATCGGCGGTACCATCGAAGTGCAGTCGAACGCGCCCGTGTTCGCCCAGCCCGGCGCGGGCCTGCTCACGCAAGGCAGCTTTGCCGTGTCGGGACGCAGCGTCAACAACAGCGTGGCGACCAGCGTGAACGCCTCGGCTGCCAGCGACGTGCTCAGCGTCGGCTACAGCGGTGCCTACACGCGCGGTCACAGCTATGAAGATGGCCATGGCAACAAAGTGCTGGCCAGCATGTTTGAAAGCATCAACCAGTCCATCGTGCTGGCGGCCAAGCGCGATGGCCAGCAGCTGACCCTGCGTGCCGGCGTGCAGCATATCCCGTACCAGGGTTTTCCCAACCAGTACATGGACATGACGGACAACCATGGCCAGTTCGCCAACCTCGCTTACAAGGGCGAGTTCGGCTGGGGCGTGCTTGACGCGCGTGCCTACTGGCAGCAGACGGACCATGAAATGGGCTTTTTCACACCCGAGCGCACGGGCACGATGCCGATGATCACGCACGGGCGCAACACGGGCTATGCGCTGATGGCCAGCTTGCCGACTGCTGCAGGCGAGTTGCGCCTGGGCCAGGAGTGGCACGGCTTCCGCCTTGACGATTACTGGCCGGCCGTACCCGGTTCCATGATGATGGGACCGCGCACCTACCTGAACATCAACGACGGCAAGCGCGACCGCACCGTGCTGTTTGGAGAACTGGAAACGCGCCACGATGCGCGCTGGACGAGCGTGCTGGGCTTGCGCGGCGAATCCGTGCGCATGGACACGGGCGACGTGCAGTCGTACGGCACCAACATGATGAACATGCCGGACGTGATGGCCGCCAGGGCCTTCAATGCGCGCAGCCGCAGCCAGCGCGACACGAATATCGATGCTTCCGCGCAAGCGACCTTCACGCCAGACGCGGCCAGCAACTATGAATTCGCGCTGGCGCGCAAGGTGCGCTCGCCCAACCTGTACGAGCGTTACTCGTGGGGCAGGGGCTCGATGGCCATGACCATGACCAACTGGTTTGGCGATGGCAACGGCTATGTGGGCAGTATCGACCTCAAGCCCGAAACGGCTTACACGGCGGCCTTCACGGCCGACTGGCATGGCGGCGGCGAGGAGGGCTGGTTCGTGCGCCTCACCCCGTACTACAGCAAGGTCGACAATTACATCGACGTCGACGTGCTGTCATCTTTCCACCCGTATATGAAAATGGGTGCGAACGGCAATTTGCTGCGCTTTGCCAACCACGACGCCAAGCTGTACGGCGCCAATCTGGCGTGGCAGCTGCCGTTGGCCAGTAGCGCCCGCTGGGGCAGTTTCATGGCGACAGGCAACGCCGCATACACGCGGGGCAAGCGCAGCGATGGCGGCGACCTGTACCGCATGATGCCGTTCAACGCCTTGCTGGCCGTCGAGCACAAGCTGGGCGCCTGGAGCAACCGCATCGAAACGAAGATCGTGGCCCGCAAGGACAAGATCGATGCGCGCCGCTTCGAACCGGAAACGGGTGGCTACGCGCTCGTCAACCTGCGCAGCAGCGTGGCGCTGAGCAAGATGGCCAACCTCAGCGCGGGTGTCAGCAACCTGTTCAACCGCGCGTACGCGGACCCGCTGGGCGGCGTGTATTTATCGGGCTTGAAGGCGAACGGCGGGGCGCTGCAAGCGTTGCCGGCCGAGGGGAGGTCGATTGATCTGGGGCTGCAGCTGAAGTTCTAAGGCTGGCAATCAGCGGGCGCCTTCCTGCGCCGATGCGGAAGGAAGGCGCCTGCTGGCATTGCCGCATCGGCGAGCGCCAGGTGTTCGTGACAATGTGCGCATGTTTCTTGTCGGTAATTTGTTATGCTCCGTGGCGCCTGCTTCAGGCGTTTGGCGCACATGGGTGCGATAGCGGAGGCTGCCGGCCTTGGCCGCTGAAATGATGCCGACTTGATAAAAAGGTGTACATGATCGCGTTTAAAGATTTTCGTTCGACCACCTCGGGCAGCCCTCTCTCTGACGGCATGGACAGATCGCTGGTAATGGCCAATGAATGGCTGGTAAAAAACGGCATTCGCCCTGTCTCCATTGAAACCATTACAGAAACCAGGGGCTGGATGGCACAAGCCAAGGTTGAACGCGGTATTCGGGTATGGTATGAAGCCGGTTCTGCCTCGTTGAAAGCCTAAGTGGAATGGCTGTGTATTCGAAGTCAGCAGCCACGCTGTTCCCACCTTACGTTCCGCTTGAGCAGGCGTTGATCGAGGTGTTTGAGGTAATGCAGCCGAAGCAATTACACTTGCGGAATTTTGAAATACTCACTTCGGGCGTCTTTTTTTGTGTTTGCGTGTTTTATACGGCAGATGCGGATATTGATCTTTATGCCAGGGACGGCACAAGCGCGGAAATACAAAGACGATTTACGCAAAACCTGCTCGCATCCAGGCTGCGTTTTTCTTTTCTCGAGTTGCCCGAGATTGACTTTCGATTCGACTCCAAGGAAAACGTCGATAAGAACTATCTGGGAAGCTACCATCTGTTCTGGCGCTAGAGGACAGCTATTAAGAAGGCTGGCATGAACGAAGACGAATTGTATCTCGCAGACCAGATCAAAACCTGGGTATGGTCAGGCTTTTATGATAGCCGCGCGGCAAATGAATGCCTGGACGATATGCTGGACGGCGATGTCGATGAAACGATGCTGCGTGAACTGATCGCGCAAGAATTGGAGAAAAAGCGCGTGCAGGAGAAAGACTGGCCATTGCAGACCGACTGCGACCGGCTCGACGCGGTCTTCGCCGACTTGAATGACCACATGGTTATCGCGTTGCAGAACGCTGGTTACACAACCGATGACGGCCACGACGACGTTGGCGAGATTTATGCCAAGCAGCCGGACGGGACTTACCGAGGTTACTGCTTTTATCACGGTCAGGATATGGAGAGGGCCGTGGCTGGGCACGGTATCATGCTGGCGTTTGGCGACATGCAGGATACCGATGAAGGCAAGGCAGCGATTGCCGAGCTGATTGTTCACACCTTGCAGCGCCATGGTTTTGTCACTGAATGGAACGGCAGCGTCCGGACCAAGATTAATGTTCCCTACATTCATTGGCAGCGCAGGCTAGCTCACCAACGTGCTTGACGCCATCGCCCCGCTACGTGAAAAACATTCTCTCATCACTGGCCAGTAATTTGTGATTCTTCCAACGTCATCCTCAGCGTTGCCAGCGCCGGACCATCAATTTCCGCCTCCGTTCTTTTTCCGCCGCGACCCCGTGAGGACGCGCAGCGCGGTGGCGATCGGCACCTTGTTCTTGGCCAAGTAGGCGGCGGCCGTGGCCGTATCGAGCATTTCCTGGAAAATAATGCCGACTTCGACCTTTTGGGCCGTCAAGTCGTCCTGCCTTGCGCAGTCGAGGATATCCATATTCGTAGCAGTGACTTTGTCGTTCTTGGAGCGCATTTTTGCCTCGGTAGAAAAGAGAAAAATGTCTCCTTTTATTTGCCTTTAAGATAACTTATTTTTGTGACTTTGTGGAAATTTTTCTTTAATCGATAGTGCATTGAGGAATTAAATTTATCTATCATCAGAGATAAGCATCGGTTCTGGTATTGCTTGACGGAACAGTTGGCTGCATAGTGGTAACTGCAATCAAACGGCGGTTAGCTGATGAGGCCCAAAAATTATGACAAGTAATGCCAAACTGGCCGTCCTGATCGATGCGGACAATGCCCAGGCGTCGATCATCAAGGAGTTGCTGACGGAGGTATCGACTTTTGGTACCGCATCGGTGAAGCGTGCTTATGGAGACTGGACGACGCCCAATTTGAAGGGCTGGAAGGAAGTCCTGCATTTGATGGCCATTCAGCCGATCCAGCAATTCAGCTATACGACAGGAAAAAATTCGACGGATTCATCGCTGATCATCGACGCCATGGATTTGCTGCACTCTGAAAAGCTGGACGGCTTTTGCCTGGTATCGTCCGACAGTGATTTCACGCGCCTTGCGACACGGATTCGCGAATCAGGACTGGCCGTATATGGTTTTGGCGAAAGAAAGACGCCGCCAGCCTTCGTCGCCGCCTGCGACAAGTTTGTTTATACGGAGATCTTGCGGCCGGTGGGACCGCCGCCTTTGGCAGAAAAGCAGCAAAAACCGCTACATGCGATGGCGCCTGTCTCCCTCGACGCGGATACGCGGGAAGTGTTGCGCAAGGCCATCATTGCCGCAGCGCGCGATGACGGTTTTGCCTCCTTGAGCAGCGTCGGCAGTCTGATCCTGAAAAATAATCCGGCCTTCGACCCGCGCCACTATGGCTGCCAGAAATTGAGTGAACTGGTGCGTCGCCTTCCTTTCGTTGAAGTCAAAGAAGTTCAAAGCGAAAAGAATCCTGCCATGCATCTGTACATCAAATTGAAATAGGGAAGCAGCCGGGCCATCATGACAGATGATTCCCCGTCACCCATTGCCTGATCAACCATCGTTTGCCAGCGGTGCCCGGATGCGGTCTAATCATGGTTTGTTCCTTCAGGAGCTTGCCATGCTGCCCACTTCCGCCATCGTCGCGCTGCGCGAAAAATTCCCCCTGATTACACAACTGATGGCCTTGCGGCCCTTGAGTTGGTTCAATCCCGGCATTGCGCCAGCGGCCGAGGCCTTGAACGACGTGGGCTTGACAGCCGATGATGTGGCGCAGGCCAGCGCGCGCCTGGCGCGCTTTGCGCCATACCTGGCCAAGGCTTTCCCGGAAACGCAGGCCAGCGGCGGCGTCATCGAGTCGCCCGTCGTGCCGTTGCTCGCCATGCAGGCGGCGCTGGGTTTGGCGTTGGACATGACACGCGGTCAGCTATGGCTCAAGCAGGATAGCCATTTGCCCATTTCCGGCTCGATCAAGGCGCGCGGCGGCATCTATGAAGTGCTGAAACACGCGGAAATGCTGGCGCTGGACGCGGGTTTGCTGAAAGACGGCGATGATTACAGCCTGTTGGCCAGCGACGCCGTACGGGCGTTTTTCGGCCAGTATGCGATCGCCGTCGGCTCGACGGGCAACCTGGGTTTGTCGATCGGCATCATGAGCGCGCGCCTGGGCTTTCGTGCCACCGTCCACATGTCGGCCGACGCGCGGCAGTGGAAGAAGGACAAATTGCGCAGCCACGGCGTCACCGTCGTCGAGTACGCGACCGACTACAGCGTGGCCGTGGAAGCGGGACGCAAGCAGGCGGAAAGCGATCCGACCTGCCACTTCGTCGACGATGAAAACTCGCACGATCTGTTTCTCGGCTATGCGGTGGCGGGCCAGCGCCTGAAAGCCCAGTTCGCCGCAAAGAACGTTACGGTCGATGCCGGGCACCCCTTGTTCGTGTATTTGCCGTGCGGCGTGGGCGGCGGCCCCGGCGGCGTGGCCTTTGGCTTGAAGCTGGCCTTTGGCGATCATGTCCACTGCATCTTCGTCGAGCCGACCCACTCGCCATGCATGCTGCTGGGCGTGTACACGGGCTTGCATGATGGCATCAGCGTGCAGGAGATCGGCATCGACAACCTCACGGCCGCCGATGGCCTGGCCGTGGGACGCCCGTCCGGCTTCGTCGGACGGGCCATGCAAAGGCTGATCGACGGCTACGCCACCGTCAGCGATGAAGAACTGTACCGCTTGCTGGCGACGCTGGAGCAGACGGAGCAGCTGCGCCTGGAACCGTCGGCCGTGGCCGGTTTCGCGGGCATTCCTGCCGTGCTGGCCGCGCCGCAATACCAGCGGCACTTGGAAACGGCCACGCACCTGGTGTGGGGCACGGGCGGCAGCATGGTGCCGGAGCAGGAAATGGCCGCTTACGTGGCGCGCGGCCACGCCTTGCTGGCGGCTGGCGCCGTTTGATGCCTGCCAGTACGCCGGTCGCAGCTACGCTGACGGCCAGCCAGTTCGCCAACCTGCACACGTTTCTCGTGGCGGCGCGCCATGCCAGTTTTGCGCTGGCCGCGCAGGAACTGGCGCTCACGCCCAGCGCCGTCAGCCACCGCATTGCGCGGCTGGAAGCGGGCCTGGGTCTGCGCTTGTTCGAGCGCCTGACGCGGCAAGTAAAGCTGACGCAGGATGGCGAGCGCATCTTCGCCGCGCTGCAAATCGGCTGGGATGGCTTGCATGCGGCGCTGGCCGGCGGCGATGCGCTCACGGGCAGCATCACCGTGCATGCGCGCCCGTCCATCGCCCAATGCTGGCTCGTGCCGCGCCTGGCAGGCTTTACGGCGCAGTATCCGGACGTGTCGATCGATTTGCGCGTGGGAAATGATAGCGTGGACTTTCGCGCGGGACAGGTTGACCTGGCCTTGCATTACGGCGACGGCAACTTTCCCGGCCTGGCATCGCGCAAGCTGATGGACGAATGGCTGGCGCCCGTCTGCAGTCCGGACTATGCGCGCGACCACGGCTTGCAGGGTGCACCGCATCAGCTTCAAGGGGCGACGGTGCTGCACGACACCCTGGCCTGGCCCGCCTGCGCGCCCGATGCCGAGTGGCGGCTGTGGCTGAACGGGCAGGCGCCCGAGGTGGCCTTGCCCGCGCGCAGCCTGCGTTTCGACCGCGCCGACCTGTGCGCGCAGGCGGCCATCCACCACGCGGGCGTAGCCATGGGCCGGCGCCAGCTGGTGCAGCCGTGGCTAGATAGCGGCCAGATGATCCTGCCGTTTGGCGGCTTTGCCTTGCCCAGCCCGCAGGCGTATTACCTCGTGCACAGCGGGCGCGCCGCGCTGCCGGCAAGAGTGCAGGCCTTGTTTGACTGGCTGCTGGGGCAGGCAATTTGATACACTGCGCGCCTTGTTCAAGAAAGCGCACGAAGGAAGCACCATGCACGCATCATCCCCACTGACCTCCACGCCGCCACAGGAATTGCGCACCACTGCGCTCGCCTGCCTGCTCGAACCGGACCCGGCAACGAAGGTGGCGATGGTGGCGGCCATGGCCGAAGCCCAGCTTACTCTCGATGCGCAAGCGACTTTGGCACCAAACGGCCCCGTGCCGGGCCGTCCCGAACGGCCGGAACTGGTGCCGCCGCGTCTGGTGGGGCGGCGGTCGATGATCACGCCGGAAGGGCGCGCCATGCTCGTGCATGCGCTCGCGCACATTGAGTTCAATGCCATGAATCTGGCGCTCGACGCGCTGTGGCGCTTCCCGGATTTGCCCTTTGACTACTACACGGACTGGCTGCGCGTGGCAAAGGAGGAAGCCACGCACTTTGCCATGCTGCAAGCGCACCTGCAGGTGCTGGGGCACACATATGGCGACTTCCCAGGCCACGACAGCCTGTGGGAAATGGTCGACAAGACGCGCGGCGACGTGCTGGCGCGCATGGCGCTCGTGCCGCGCACCCTGGAAGCGCGGGGGCTCGATGCGATTCCGCCACTGCGCGCCAAGCTGGCGCAGGCGGGCGACATGGCCGCCGCCGCCATCCTCGACATCATCCTGCGCGATGAAGTGGGGCATGTGGAAATCGGCAACCGCTGGTATGGCTACCTGTGCGATCAAAGGGGCCTGGAGCTGCGCGCCACCTATGCCGAGCTGGCGCAGCGCTACGAAGCGCCGACCCTGCGTGGCCCGTTCAACCTGGAGGCGCGGCGCCGGGCGGGGTTTTCGGAGCTGGAACTGTCCGATCTGCCCGCCTGAGCATGCTTACGGATGGGCCGTGATGCTGATGTGCCAGTGGCTCAGGTGTCCCGTTTCGATGTGCACTTTTGCCGGCTTGGTCCAGGCGCCAGCGCCGGGGATATTGTCGGTAGTGGTGGCGGAAAAACGCCCGTCGACGAGGGCCCGCTTGATGAAACTGGGGCCGATGTAGATGACGCGCGTGCTGGCCTGCGCCGCTTCCAGGGCCAGCATGGCCCGGTTTGCCGCGATCCACGCCAGCAGGGCTGCCAGTTTCGGCTTTTGCGCGGGGTTGGCCACCACTTCCGCCTTGGCGTCATTGATCAGATTTTGAATGGCTGCGCCATCGTTCTGGCCGCCCAGCGCGTCCGTATAGCCACCCGCGCCGTCCGCGTAGCGTAAGTCGATCTGCTGGCCGTCGCTGTGGCCGCTGTGGCCGAGGATGGAGCGGCCAGTCGCCGTCTGCGTCACGTGCTGGCCGCTGATGTCGTCGAAACGGTAAGCCTTGCCCGCCAGCCAGGCGATGGCCAGGCGCGTGGCCCACGAATCGCCGCCGGCATCGCGCGTGCCGTAGCGCCGCGCCGCCAGCGCCGCCTCGTTGTTGGCCAGGTACAGAGGAATGTAGGCCGTGTCGCCCTTGAACTCCACTTGCCCGCCTTCGGCCGGGTCGGAGCTGGCATCGACGTTGTCGACGCTGCCCTTCAGGCGCACCGTGACGACGGCCTTCTTGTCGAGTTTGGCGCCGGCAAAGGCGGGCAGCACCAGGCCGGGAAATTTTACGGTGCCGGCAGTCTTGGTATTCGTCTGGGACAATAAATTCTCCGTGCTGAAGGCGGGATTGCCGCCGCCCGACGATATGCCGATGTTGATTTCCGTAATCTTTGCCGTCGCCGGCGTGTAGTGCAATTCCAGCGGCAGCGTATGCGTGGCCGTGGCCGTTCCTTGCGACACGGCGACATACGGCCCCGCCAGATTGCCCGTCAGCTTGATCGGCTGCAGCACGGGGAGGGCGGCCTGGTTCGGCGAGCTGAACTTCGCCAGCGTCACCTTCAAACCCTTGCACGCGAGGCTCAGTTCCACCGTCGTCACGGTGGCCAGGGCGCTGTCGCCGATATTCGTGGCGCTGACGTTGCCACCCAGGTTCAGCGCGCCATTGCTGGTCTGCTTGCTGACGTCGACGCACTCCGTCCTGACGATGGTGCCTTGCGTGAAGTGCGACTGGTTGACGGCGCCCGTGGCGGCCAGGCTGACGCCGGGCAAGCCGGTCACGGCGTATGACCAGGTATCGTTGTACTGGCTTTGCGCCGTCGTGTAGGTGGGATACTCGGCCGTGCTGACGGTGATTTTCACGCCCACGTTTTTCGTGTCCTTGGGTACCGTGAAGGCGATGGGCGAGGTGATGGTCTGGTTTTGCGCGGCTGCAATGGCCGTGAAAGTCTTGCTGCCCTCGTCATCCTGCGGCGTGGCGTCGCCCGCGGCACGGGGGCTGGCGGGCAGGTCGCGCGCGGGCGGCCCGGCGCCATCCTGCGTGACGCTGCCGGCCGCATAGGTCTGCGCCCCGGCGCGCAAGGCCAGGCTAGTCCCATACGGATAGACGATGTCGACACTGACGTTGCTGCTGTTCTCAAAAACGACGGCACTGACGCTGACCACGTTCGGGTGGACCAGGTCGTTCAAGGTCAGCTGGTAGGTATCGGGCAGTACGCCGTCGAAGTGGAAGGCGCCCGTGGCGTCAACCATGGCCACCTGGCGCTGGTGGTTGTTGTAGCCGGCCAATAGCATTTTCTTGCCGGCCAGTCCCGTGGCATTGCCGCCCGCCGGCGTGCGCAGCTGTCCTTGCAGCACGATGCCGGACTTGATGACGATCAAGGCATAGCTGGCCGTGAACTCGCCATCCTGCGAGACGAAATTGAGGTTCAGGTCGTAGCTGCCGTTGGGCAAGGATGCCAGCAGTTGTTGCATGGCCGTGGCGCCGATGCTGAAGGTGCCGCTGGCCGCATCGAACGTCCAGTAGGTCTTGAGGCTGATGGCCACGTCATTCGGGCCGGACAGCAGGCCGTCGCTGTCATCCTGCAAGGCCATGGGGGCCGCATCCACGAGGCGGAACGCGAGGCCGCCCGGCTGCAGGCGGTTGTTCGGCCCCAGTCCCGTGATGGCCAGCACGGGCGCCGTGGTCGGTACGCTGCCGTCGTCGCGTGGTTCCACATAGGTTTCCACGGCCGTGGGCAGTGCCGTCTGGATCAGCAGGTCCAGGGTCGTGATCTTGCCGCCCTTGCTGAGGGAAAATTGCGCGTGCTGGTCGACACCCGTGTCGCCGGGCGTGGAAAAGCGCAGGCTGCCGTCCTGCAGCAGCACGTCCGTGACGGCGCCGCTGGCCTTGACGCTGTCGGCGCCATCGGGAAAGCCCAGCTCGGCCAGCGGCAGCACGATCACTTGCGCGGGCCGCACGGGCTCGAGGACGATGCCGTCGCCGGTGCTGAAGGTCCACGTCAGGCCGGAGCTCTGGAAGGCGATGCTGCGCTCGATGCGCACGGTGATGGTGTCGGCGGGCGTGACGGTGGACCCCGCGCCGATGCTGCCGGCCAGCACGTCGCCATCGATGATGGTGCTGCCTGCGGGCGCGCTGGCCAGCACGGCTTGCACGTTGACGGCCGCTTCGCTGCCATTGTTGCGGATG